>Ga0075123_10002006_pt1 | contig 10013 bp, 5 predicted proteins | sample AntAceMetag02UKX_FD_69808 | JGI IMG/M metagenome (GOLD analysis project Ga0075123, IMG submission 69808) | Saline lake microbial communities from Ace Lake, Antarctica - Antarctic Ace Lake Metagenome 02UKX | ecosystem: Environmental > Aquatic > Non-marine Saline and Alkaline > Saline | place... | reverse complement strand
CCGAACTGTCTCACGACGTTCTGAACCCAGCTCGCGTGCCACTTTAATGGGCGAACAGCCCAACCCTTGGGACCTTCTCCAGCCCCAGGATGTGACGAGCCGACATCGAGGTGCCAAACCACTCCGTCGATGTGAGCTCTTGGGAGTGATAAGCCTGTTATCCCCGGAGTACCTTTTATCCTTTGAGCGATGGCCCTTCCATGCGGAACCACCGGATCACTATGTCCTACTTTCGTACCTGGTCGACTTGTAAGTCTCACAGTCAAGCACCCTTGTGCCATTACACTCTACGCACGGTTACCAAGCGTGCTGAGGGTACCTTTGAAAGCCTCCGTTACTCTTTTGGAGGCGACCACCCCAGTCAAACTACCCACCAAACACTGTTTCCCGATAAATCGAGATTAGACACCAAATAAATAAAGGCCGGTATTTCAAGGGCGACTCCACACTACCTAGCGGCAATGCTTCACAGTCTCCCGGCTATCCTACACATCATTCACCCAATATCAATGTTAAGCTGTAGTGAAGGTTCACGGGGTCTTTCCGTCCCGTTGCGGGTATCCGGCATCTTCACCGGAACTACAATTTCACCGAGCTCATGGCTGAGACAGTGCCCAGATCGTTACACCATTCGTGCAGGTCGGAACTTACCCGACAAGGAATTTCGCTACCTTAGGACCGTTATAGTTACGGCCGCCGTTTACCGGGGCTTCGTTTCAAAGCTTCTTATAACCGAAGTTAGAATAACATCTCCACTTAACCTTCCGGCACCGGGCAGGTGTCAGGCCTTATACGTCATCTTTAAATTTAGCAAAGCCATATGTTTTTGATAAACAGTCGCCTGGGCCATTTCTCTGCGTCCCAATATAAATTGGGAGTCCTTTATCCCGAAGTTACAGGACTAATTTGCCTAGTTCCTTAGCCATGATTCACTCGAGCACCTTTGGATTCTCTCCTCGACTACCTGTGTCGGTTTGCGGTACGGGCAGCAATTATCTGAAGCTTAGAGGTTTTTCTTGGAAGTTTGATTAGGACCACTATCCGCTTGTCCGAAGACTCACGGTACTATCGAGTTTCAGCATATTTGGTGGATTTTCCTGCCAAATATATACCTACGCTCTTCAACGTACTATTCCGTCAGTACGCGGGTCTTTCACTACTCCGTCACCCCATCGCAATAATTGCTGGTACTGGAATATTAACCAGTTGTCCATCGACTACCCCATTCGGGTTCGCCTTAGGACCCGACTAACCCTGATCCGATTAGCGTTGATCAGGAAACCTTAGTCTTTCGGTGTGCGGGTTTCTCACCCGCATTATCGTTACTTATGCCTACATATTCTTTTCCAGCCACTCCACTACACCTTACGATGCAACTTCAATGCAACTGGAATGCTCCCCTACCAATCAATAATAAATTATTGATTCCATAGCTTCGGTAATATGCTTATGCCCGATTATCATCCACGCCCAACCGCTCGACTAGTGAGCTGTTACGCACTCTTTAAATGAATGGCTGCTTCCAAGCCAACATCCTAGCTGTCAAAGCAATTGGACTTTGTTAGATCAACTTAGCATATATTTAGGGACCTTAGCTGATGGTCTGGGTTCTTTCCCTTTTGGACATGGACCTTAGCACCCATGCCCTTACTCCTGAGTATATGTCATAGCATTCGGAGTTTGTTAGAATTTGGTAGGCGGTGAAGCCCCCTAGTTCAATCAGTAGCTCTACCTCTATGACACAAATATCAGGGCTGCTCCTAAAAGCATTTCGGGGAGTACGAGCTATCTCTTAGTTTGATTAGCCTTTCACTCCTACCCACAACTCATCCAAAGACTTTTCAACGTCTACTGGTTCGGTCCTTCATTCCGTGTTACCGGAACTTCAACCTGGTCATGGGTAGATCACAAAGTTTCGCGTCTACCCCCCCTAACTAAACGCCCTATTCAGACTTGCTTTCGCTTCGGATTCGCATATAAATATGCTTAACCTTGCTAGAGAGGAGTAACTCGTAGGCTCATTATGCAAAAGGCACGCCGTCAGCATTTTCTTCTGATAAATCAGAAAAATCAGCCTCCGACCGCTTGTAAGCGTATGGTTTCAGGATCTATTTCACTCTTCTGTTTGAAGTACTTTTCACCTTTCCCTCACGGTACTTGTCCACTATCGGTCTCTCAGTAGTATTTAGCCTTACCAGATGGTGCTGGCAGATTCCCACAGGATTTCTCCGGTCCCGCGGTACTCAGGATACTGCTCGGTAATAAATTTGTTTCGTTTACAGGACTATCACCTTCTATGGTTTTGTTTTCCAAACAAATTCTACTACAAATTTATATTCCTTTATTGCAGTCCTACAACCCCAAAATTGCCGTAACAACTTTGGTTTGGGCTGTTCCCCGTTCGCTCGCCACTACTTGGGGAATCATTATTATTTTATATTCCTCCGGTTACTTAGATGTTTCAGTTCACCGGGTTTGCTTTTCGAAACTAGTTCGAAATGACTGGTCTTCAACCAGCCGGGTTGCCCCATTCGGAAATCTCCGGATCAAAAGTTATTTGCACCTTCCCGAAGCTTATCGCAGCTTATCACGTCCTTCTTCGCCTCTGAGAGCCAAGGCATCCTCCATACGCCCTTAATTTACTTTCTTACTTATCTTAAATATTTTAAGAACAATTTTCTCTATTTGTATTTTCTTTCAATATGTCAAAGAACTTATTATATCGATTAGCAATTGCTAAACCGATTTTTGTTCACCTGCGTTAGATTTCGGTGAACGTTGTGGAAAATATCGGAGTCGAACCGATGACCTTCCCGACCTTTCAGGTACGGGATGCTCTTTCCTTTGAGCTAGTATCCATAATAATTATTTCAATATAAATTTTCCTCTTTTGGAAAAAATTTGTGGAGAATATCGGAGTCGAACCGATGACCTCCTGCGTGCAAGGCAGGCGCTCTAGCCATCTGAGCTAATCCCCCAAACGATTTATGTAGTCCCGAGCAGATTTGAACTGCTGACCCCTACATTATCAGTGTAGTGCTCTAACCAACTGAGCTACGGGACTTTATAATAAATTTTATTAATTTTTAATAAAAGATTTTATAACTCTTTTAAAAAGAGTCTATCACCGAACACGTTTGAGTTAAAAAAAAATGAAGCAAAAAAAAGTAGCAAATATTATCCCGAAAAAAAATTCGGGGAAATAGTAAATCACTCTAGAAAGGAGGTATTCCAGCCACACCTTCCGGTACGGCTACCTTGTTACGACTTAGCCCCAGTCATTGATTTTACCTTAGGCCGCTCCTTGCGGTTACAGACTTCAGGTACTCCCAACTTCCATGGCTTGACGGGCGGTGTGTACAAGGCCCGGGAACGTATTCACCGTAGCGTTGCTGATCTACGATTACTAGCGAATCCAACTTCACGAAGTCGAGTTGCAGACTTCGATCCGAACTGAGATTGAATTTTGAGATTAGCATCATGTCACCATGTAGCTGCCCTCTGTTTCAACCATTGTAGCACGTGTGTAGCCCTAGGCATAAGGGCCGTGCTGATTTGACGTCATCCCCACCTTCCTCACTACTTGCGTAGGCAGTTTCATTAGAGTCCCCAGCTTGACCTGATGGCAACTAATGATAGGGGTTGCGCTCGTTATGGGACTTAACCCGACACCTCACGGCACGAGCTGACGACAACCATGCAGCACCTTGTAAAGTGCTCCGAAGAGAAGACCGGTTTCCCGGACGATCACAATACATTTAAGCCTAGGTAAGGTTCCTCGCGTATCATCGAATTAAACCACATGCTCCTCCGCTTGTGCGGGCCCCCGTCAATTCCTTTGAGTTTCAACCTTGCGATCGTACTCCCCAGGTGGATTACTTAATGCTTTCGCTAAGTCGCTGACTGTATATCGCCAACAACGAGTAATCATCGTTTACGGCGTGGACTACCAGGGTATCTAATCCTGTTCGCTACCCACGCTTTCGTGCCTGAGCGTCAGTTATAGTTTAGTGAGCTGCCTTCGCGATTGGTGTTCTGTGTCATCTCTATGCATTTCACCGCTACATGACACATTCCGCCCACTTCATCTATACTCAAGAACAACAGTATCAATGGCAATTCTACAGTTAAGCCGTAGGATTTCACCACTGACTAATCGTTCCGCCTGCGCACCCTTTAAACCCAATAAATCCGGATAACGCTTGCACCCTCCGTATTACCGCGGCTGCTGGCACGGAGTTAGCCGGTGCTTATTCGTATGGTACCATCAGCCCCGAACACGTTCGGGGAGTTTTTCCCATATAAAAGAAGTTTACAACCCATAGGGCTGTCATCCTTCACGCGGCATGGCTGGGTCAGACTTGCGTCCATTGCCCAATATTCCCTACTGCTGCCTCCCGTAGGAGTCTGGTCCGTGTCTCAGTACCAGTGTGGGGGGTAATCCTCTCAGAACCCCTAGACATCGTTGCCTTGGTGAGCCGTTACCTCACCAACAAGCTAATGTCACGCATGCCCATCTTTAATCGCCGGAGCTTTAATCCAAAAAACATGAGTTAAAAGGATATTATGAAGTATTAATCCCGATTTCTCGGGGCTATCCTCCAATTAAAGGTAGGTTGCATACGCGTTACGCACCCGTTCGCCACTCGTGTACCCTGCAAGCAGGGCCTTACCGTTCGACTTGCATGTATTAAGCCTGCCGCTAGCGTTCATCCTGAGCCAGGATCAAACTCTCCATTGTAAAAAAGAATTTTAATGTCTCAAGATTTACTATTATCTAAATCCCATAAAATGGGACAAGGTATATTTGCTACTTCTAAGCTTTTGCTTCAATATTTTCAAAGAACTTTTTTCTTTTTGATTTTCCCTTTTTTAAAGGGAGTGCAAAATTAAACCTTATTTTTTAATCCACAAGTTTTTTTCGTGTTTTTTTTTAAAAATATTTTTCGGTTTTTGTTTTGATTAATAAGGGTGCAAACATAGAAGTTTTTTTATTAAATAAAACAATATTTTAAAGGTTTTTTTTAATAATTTTAAATGTTTGATAGCCTGTGTATTTTGTTATATTTATTGTTAAATTTTGTCTTTTTTGTTCATGGTATTATAAATTATCTATAGATTTGTGTGTGAAAAAATGCAGATTATGGGAAATTATAAAATACAAATTGTAAAAATTGTTCTAATAATATTTATCTTTTTTTTAGGAATAAATAATATAATGTGTCAGAATATTGAAAATAATTCTGATTCAAAGTCAATTTTTAAAGACAGATTTTTAACCGGAGGGGGTTTTGGGTTACAAATTGGAACAATTACACTAATAAATGTTACTCCATTTATAGCTTATAAAATTACAGAAAAATTTATTTCCGGATTAGGATTTACATACGAGTATTATAGTGATAAGAGATTTATTCCAAATTATAAAACTAATATTTATGGTGGTAGTTTTTTTGCAAGATATTATGTTTTTAAGGATATTTTTGCTCATGGTGAATATGAAATTTTAAGCTATAAGCCAAGTATTTACTCGATTTATCAAAATGACGATAGAATAAGCGTTGAAAGTTATTTGTTGGGAGCTGGCTATAGACAGTGGATTGGGGAAAACTCTAGTGTAAACTTTTTAATTCTATGGAATTTTAACGAATCTGTTTATTCTCTTTACCAAAATCCGGTTATAAGAATTAGTTTTAGTATAGGATTATAAATTTGTTCTAAATAAATGTAAACAAATCGTTTCGTTTGTATTTATGGTCAGTCGTCTTTAAAGACTCATAATTTTAATACACCTTATTATATAGGTGTAAATATCAATAAATTTTTAATGTGAAATAAAGTGCTTAGAGTTTATATAACGTCTATAGTTTAAAAGAAACAAATTACTCTTTCGGAATATTTTTCAAAACTGCAACTAATAGGTCCCAGAATTTTTTTGTAGTTTCAATTTCCAGCCTTTCGTCTGGTGAGTGTACGCTTCTTAATGTTGGACCAAAAGAAATCATATCCATTTTAGGATAAGTATAACCTATTAGGCCGCATTCGAGTCCTGCATGAATAGCTAAAACTTTGGGTTTTTTCTTAAATAACTCAAAATATGTTGATTTAACTATTTCAACAATTTCGGAATTTGGATTTGGCGTCCAGCCGGGATAGCCGTCTGTGTGTTTAACTTTAGCATTAGCAAGCTTGAAGACGCTTGCAACCATATCGCAGACATCTTTCTTAGCAGATTCAACAGAACTTCTCTGACTTGTAGTAATAAAAAATTCATTTTCTAAAGTTTTAACAGATGCCAGATTTGTGGATGTTTCTACAAAGTTTGCTATTTCTGCTGACCATGCAATAACTCCATGAGGGCAGGAATAAATAGCGTTTAACAATTTGTTTTGCGATGTTTCATCAATAACAAATTCAGGAGTTTCTGATATTTCAACTTTTACTTTTAAATTAACTTCTGTAATTTTATATTCTTTCTTTATTGTATTTTTAAAATCTTCGACATACTTCAAGAATTCATTTTGGAATTTTTCGGGAACTGTTACAATGGAGAATGCTTCACGTGCTATTGCATTTCTGAAATTACCACCATCAAAAACCGATAATCTTAAATTGTAATTTTTTGAAGCATTCCATAAAAGTCTGTTTAGTATTTTGTTTGCATTTCCGAGTCCTTTTTGAATTTCGTCACCGGAATGTCCACCTTTTAGTCCGTTAACAATTACTTTGTATGCAAGAATATTATCAGGAACATTTTCTTTTGAAAATTCTAGATTAGCCAATGTATCTTTTCCACCGGCACAACCTATAAATAATTCGCCTTCATCTTCTGAATCCAGGTTTATTAAAATATTACTTTTAAGCAGGTTGGGCTTCAGATTGGAAGCACCGGTAAGTCCTGTTTCTTCATCAACAGTAAAAAGGCATTCGATTGGACCGTGTTCAATATTGTCAGCTTCGAGAATTGCCAATTGTGCAGCAACACCAATTCCATCATCAGCACCGAGAGTTGTTCCGCTTGCTTTTACCCATCCATTTTCAACACGAGCTTTAATGACATCCTTATCAAAATCAAAATCAATTTCGTTGTTTTTTTCACAAACCATATCCATGTGGCTTTGTAAAATTACTGACTTTAAATTTTCTTTTCCTTTAACAGCGGGTTTTCGAATTAAAACATTTCCTATTTCATCACGTAAAGTTTCCAAGCCAAGTTTTTTTCCAAAATTTACAATATAAGCTGCAATTTTTTCTTCTTTCTTTGATGGTCTTGGAATTTCTAATATTTCAGCAAAATAATGCCATAAGCGTTCAGGCTTAAAATTTCTTATTTCTTCGTTCATAATTAAATTGTTTAATTTTGGCAAAATTATAAAATTTATTAATATTTGCAGTAATAAATATTTAAATAAATCAATATGTATTCAAATCAATTACTTAACAAATTAGTGATTTCAATATTCAACAAAATAGGTTGTTCAAATGAAGATTCAGAAATAATATCTAAAATCCTTTTAGCAGCCGAACTGCGAGGAATTAATTCTCACGGAGTTTTGCGAGTAAAAGATTATGTTAGTTTGTGGGAAAAAGGTAGAATCAATACAAATCCAAATGTTAGAATAGTTCACGAATCTCCAAGCACCGCAGTTGTTGATGGTGATAAAGGATTTGGAATGATAGCTGCTACAAAAGCAATGCAAATTGCAATTGAAAAAGCAAAAAAAAATGGTACGGGCTGGGTGTCTGTAAATAATTCAAATCATTTTGGAATTGCAGGATTTTATTCGATGATGGCATTAGAACATGATATGATTGGAATTGCTATGACAAATGCAAATCCATTGGTTTCTCCAACTTTTTCGGTAGAAAGATTGCTTGGAACAAATCCAATTTCTGTTGCAGTTCCGGCAGGAAAAGAAAATCCATTTGTTGCAGATTTTTCCACAACTCCAATTGCAAGAGGAAAATTGGCTGTGATGGATAAAAAAGGTGAAGAAGCTCCTCAAGGTTATGTTCAGGATAAGGAAGGGAAATCAAGTACCGACCCAAATATTTTATCTGATGGAGGTGCAATTCTTCCACTTGGAGGTGATAGGATTCATGGAAGTCATAAAGGATATTGTCTTGGTGCTATTGTTGACATTTTTTCTGCATTACTTTCTGGTGCTAACTTTGGTCCTTTTGTTCCGCCACAGGTTAGTTTTCTTCCATTAAAAGAAAATTTGCCCGGTAAAGGATTGGGACATTTTTTCGGAGCCATGCGAATTGATGCGTTTCAAACTACTGAAGATTTTAAAAGAAATATGGATTTGTGGATTGATACATTCAAAAAAGCAAAACCGGTAGCAGGTCAAGAAAGAGTTTACATTCCCGGAGAACCTGAAAGAGAAATGGAAGAAAAGCATAAAAAAGAAGGAATTGTTATTCTTGATAAAGTTTTGGATGATTTGAAAGATGTTTGTGATGATATTGGTGTTGAGTTTACTCTGTAATAGTAAATTAAAAAAAAATATGTAATTTGGATGTTTAGAATGTTTTATATAAATTTGAAGTTTAAAATAAATATTTATTAAAACTAACAAAATTTGTTAATGCAAAAATAATGCTTATTGCGTAGCAATTATATTGAAGTTGAACTAAACTGCCTTTGGCTATAGTATAAGATATTCAATCATTTGCAGTAAGTTGGTTAAATTTGGAAAAGATGAATAAACGTTATACACGAGAAGAAATATTAGAAGAATTTAAAAAAGTAGATTCTAATTTCTTTGACTACTTTTTCCCAATTATTGGCAGAAAAAGTAATGATCGGATTGAAAATTTATATGGAACTTGTTCATATTTAAAAAATAACTACTTCATTACAGCAGGTCATTGTATGAAAAATATCAGCCAAGAGGAAACAAAATTGATTTTATTCAATCAAGAAAAAGGTTGGTATGGAAAAGAAATATTAGATTTTGAAATATTTGACGAAATTGATATCTGTATATTTAAAATAGATCATACTCCTTCAAGAGTAAAGGCTTTTAGTTGGTCTAACGAAACACCATCAATATTTCTTGAAGTATTTGCATGTGGTTTTCCTCATGGATTTGATTTCAATAGTCAAAAAATATATAATAGAGGGTTTGAAGGATCAATTTCAGGAATTGCTGAAACAAATAAATTTATTAAGAATTCATATTTTACTTGTATAGAAACTTCTTTTGCTTGCCCAAAGGGTATTTCTGGAGCCCCTTTAGTTGAATTTGGAAATAATAATTTTATATATGGTGTAGTTATAGGAAATACAAAAGTTTCTATTGTAACAAATGAAATAAGAGAATACAATGAAGATAAAAATGAAGTAAGTTTATATGTAGTTGAAGAAACAACTAATTTAGGTATGTCAGTATCAAATAAAACAATACTAACGAAAGAATCAAGAATTCTTGGAATGAATGTTAATAAATATTTGGAAAATGAAGGTTTGATTAATTCTAAGAATGATGTGATTCGATAAATAGTTTATACGTAAACAACTAATAAAAAAATATTATTTAAAATTTCACTAAATCATAATAAAATGAAAAAAAAGAATTTATTGATACTTAGCTTAATTATTACAATCAGTTTAACATTTTCATTTCAGTTATTTTCTCAAACAACTGATATAAATTATTCACTAAGACATTACTTAGGCCAGTCAAAACCTTATATTATTAAAAATTTTCAATATTGCCATATTGAAAATGAAGAAAAAACACTGTCTTTTATTTGTGATGATGCCGAATATACAATGGGTATAAAGGATGGTTTAAGTTTTAGTATAATGTATATGCCAAAAATTAAAAGTAAGGCTAGTAGCAAGTTTTCATTAGAAATAAAGTTGCTTAAAGATCATGGATGGAAAACTGTATATCAAACTACTGATGAATATGGTAATATCAAATATACTTTTAAAAAAGATAACAAATGTGTTTGGTGTTTTTTTATGCCAACTTTAGGATGGTTAGGGTTTCAAATTTGTA
>Ga0075123_10002004_pt1 | contig 10023 bp, 8 predicted proteins | sample AntAceMetag02UKX_FD_69808 | JGI IMG/M metagenome (GOLD analysis project Ga0075123, IMG submission 69808) | Saline lake microbial communities from Ace Lake, Antarctica - Antarctic Ace Lake Metagenome 02UKX | ecosystem: Environmental > Aquatic > Non-marine Saline and Alkaline > Saline | place... | reverse complement strand
GACTACATTCGCACTCCACAAAACAAAATTCCCTATTCATGCGGTATTGCGCCGCCTCACCCCATCAAAATACACTGCTTTTTATGGCTTTTTGAGGGTGGGGGGTAAAGTTGGGTTAAGGTTAAGATTAGGTCGTAATTATTTCTTAACCTTAACCTTTGCCTTAACCTGCTTTTTATTTACTCAATTCCCAATAAGCAAAAAATCAACACATAATAGGAATCACTAATAATCCATCAGTTATTGTGATATTTAAGATGAAGTGATGCCTTAAAAAAAATAATTGAAATTTTGAACAACCTAAATTACTCCACACCTTCCCTTTTATACACAACCTTTCCTCCAACAATTGTATAATCGACCTTTGCTTTCATGATCTGATCTTCGGGAATCGTCAGCAAATCATTATTGAAAATAACCATATCCGCTAAATAACATTTTTTGATTATGCCTTTTCTATCTTCCATAAATTGGGCGTAAGCTGAACCCAGAGTGTAAAGCTCAATCGCTTCTTCCATATTTAATTTTTGTTCAGGAAACCAGCCGTCTCCTTCTTCTCCCACACGATCTTTTCGAGTCACCGCTGCATAAAGTCCCTCCAGCGGATCAATCGGTTCGACTGGATAATCAGTGCCAAAAGCTAATTTAGCGCCAGCCTCCAACAAACTCCTCCAGGCATAAGCATATTTGCTGCGTTCTTTTCCGATTCGTTTTTCACAAAAACGTTTATCAGTGATGCAGTGAGTCGGCTGCATTGAGGCGATCACGCCAAGATCCGCAAAACGTGGAATATCTTGTTCTGAAAGAATCTGTGCATGCTCGCTTCGGTGACGGCTGTCCCGCTTTCCATTTACTTGCTGTGCTTTTTCATACGCATTTAAAATCCAGCGATTCGCTTTAGGACCGATTGCATGAATACCAATTTGAAAACCCATCGAATCGGCTGTAAGAACTCTTCGTTCCAATTCATCATAAGTCATTTGGGCTAACCCGATTTTATTTAGGGCATCATCAAAAGGCTTAAAAACCATCATTGTAGCAGAACCGAGTGTCCCATCCATAAAGTCTTTCAGAATACCAAAACGGGTCCAATTTCCTTCCCTGGGATATTGTTTCCGTAATTCGGCATACTTTTTCAGTTGCTCCCTGTCAGCAGTCAATCGTCCCGCTACATCAACCCGCAGCGATAATTTTCCCATGTCCATAAATTGTTGATAAATTTCAAAGCTGCCGTCGCCAGGATGTTGAATGCTGGTAACTCCCAATTTTGCAGCTTTGTCAAAAGCAGCCTGCCACTCTTTCATTTTCTTTTCTTCTTTTGCTTCTGGCATCAATTCTTTTTTCACTGTTCCATATTTTAGCAATCCTTTGGCTGATTCTTTGAATATTCCCGTGGGTTCGCCTGTTACAGCATCTCTTTGAATTTCACCGCCAAATGGATCTGGTGTGTCTTTTGTGATATTCGATTTTTTAATCACAAAGCTGTTCACCAAAACTGAATGTCCATCTGCCCTGCTCAAACGCACTGGATTATTGGGAGCCACTTTATCGAGAAGCTCTTTAGTTGGCCACTGTTTATTCTTAAACATCTCGTGTTCCCAACGTCCTCCGTAAATTAGTTCGCCGGGTTTCTTATTAGCAACTTTTTCCTTTACCCGTTCAGTAATGATGTTTGGATCGGTTATGTATCGCAGATCAATATAATCAGGATCGATGGAATTAAAATGAATGTGAGCGTCATTAAATCCCGGAACCAACAACCGACCATTTGCATCTATCACCTTTGTGCTATCCTTTTGAATATATTGCTCGATAGCCCTGTTTGAAGTTACAGCGATAATTTTCTCTCCCTTTATCGCCACCGCTTCTGCTCGTGGATTGTCCTTATCTATGGTGACAATTTTAGCATTTTTTATTATTAGATCAGCCGTTGTACCCGTATAATTTTCGCCGCATCCCCAAATAAACACTATTAATAAGAAGAGAATAATTGGAAACATTTTTTTATTAGTCATGATAAAAACCTCTCATTAGAAAATTTATGTTGTGAATTAGTTTGATTTCAAAAATTTTTTTTCTATTCATTTTCTCCAATTTTAAAATAAAAAGTAACTGTTCAGTTAAATAAAAATTAATTTTGCAATATTATCTTTACGAAAGCTTAATAAATATTGTAACTTCCCCGTCTGTTCAGCTAAAAATAATTCTGCTAATATTATAGCAAACATTTGATAACAAAAATTAAATAGCAGAATGATTTATAGCAGAATGATAAAAATTATTTATTTAAAATTGTTTTGAAAGTAATGCTATGATTATTGAAATTGATCCACTGAATAGCCCTCAATGATGTATGCTGAAGAAACAATCTAAGATGTTGCTCATATAGGGATATGTGTTTTTTCACCCCTGATATCTTAAAAGCTGTTATCGGATTTAACAGGTGAACTTTTTGCTCACCGAGAATTTGTGAATCATTTTTGATTTTTATTTTTTTTATAACATGTTCCATGCCTCCCCGGAAATACTCAATAGCCTCATAAAACAAATTCGTATCTAAAAAGGCTCCCCATTCAGTCAATAGTTCAGTCATCAATTTTTTAATCCAAATGCTATCATCATCAAGATTAATCCATTGCTGGTCGTAAATTATGTGTTGATAACGCTCTTTTATGTTCAGACTCGTCAAGATAAATTCATGCTGTACAGACGAAGTGCGCATATTAATTAGTTTGCCATTATTCAACGCTGCGAGTAGCAGATAGTTGATCGCCTGCTTTCTGTGTTCATTAATTATCATTTTTGTTGTTTTCAATTCATACATCACAGATTGATTAATCAGCAAATCCATATAATAATTTTTTGTAAAATCATTGTAAAAAACATAAATGGGCTCCTCTATTTGTACAGTGCCCAATTCTCTTTTTTGAATACGATCCGCTAATTCAGTTTTATATATTTTTTCGTTACAAAAAGAACCAAATTCATTATGTACATCAAACACGATTCCCATTATTTTGTAATCAAGGGAATAAAACTCTTTATCAGAAATATTCTTAACTTTAAAACGAGTATTTATCGGCATGATGCTTTCTATTTTTTATTATTCTGCTATTAATAATTCTGCTATAATTTGTGATTCTATGTTTCTAACAATACACCACTCTCACTGAATAGTTACAATAAAAATCTATTTATCAATTGGTTTGTTTCAATCAGATGAAAAATTATTTTTCACCCCAATCTGGATTCGGTTCCGGCATTAATGCTCCTATTTCAGTCCGCCAATTGTGAAGCATAGTTTTCAGCTCTTCAGCTTTTTGCGGCATTTTTTCTGATAGATTATTCTTCTCCCCAATATCATTTTTCAAATTGTAGAGTTCAACAGATCCATCTTCAAACCATTCAATTAATTTGTAATCACCAGCTCTAACTGCAGCAGATGGTTTGTTTCCGGAACCATGGTAATGGGGATAATGCCAGAAAATCGCCTTACGTGAGAATTCGCCGTTTTGTTTTAATAATGGCATCAGGCTTTTACCGTCAGCATGTTGCTCTGGTTTTAATTGAAGATCTGCCATCTCCAGCGTAGTTGGATAGAAATCAGTGCTTATTACTGGAACATCACATTCACTTTTAGGTTGAACAACTCCAGGCCATTTAATGATCATTGGCTCGCGGATCCCGCCCTCGTATAACCAGCCTTTACCTGCGCGTAATGGCAGGACAGATGTCGGTGATTTCCGATTTTTTGGCAATGTCGAAAGACCACCATTATCAGACATAAAAATAATGACTGTATTCTCCGACAATCCCAATTCATCCAATTTTGTTGTAATCCTGCCAACGCTTTCATCAACACTTTGAACCATGCCTGCATAAGCCGGGTCATCCTGTATTTTTTTGGAAATACTATCTCGCTCTTTCACATATTCAGGTTCACTAATTTTTGGCATTTTTTCTTTTTTTAATTTGTACTTTTTCGTGAGCTCTACTTTTGATTGAATTGGTGTGTGCACCGCATAATGAGAAAGATAAAGCAGGAATGGTTTTTCCTTGTTGTTTTCGCTAAATTTGATGGACTCGTCCGTTAACCGATCGGTGAGATATTCACCTTCTTTTCCTTCTTCCAAACCAGGCACATCCCAACGTTCTCGTTTATTTTCGTAGGGATAAAAATATGAAGCAGGCTGCCCAGCCCAGTGGCCTCCTTTATTCAAATCAAATCCCTGATCTTCGGGAAAGCAGCCTTTGTCTCCCAAGTGCCACTTTCCGAAAAATCCAGTTGCATAATTAGCTTCTTTTAATACTTCAGCAATTGTAACTTCTTCCAAAGGTAATTGATGAAGGTCTTTTGTACCCAGGAGTTTTCGGTTACTGGGATCTTTTCCCGGAATCCAGTCAGTAATATTCAAACGAGCAGGATACTTGCCAGTTAAAATGCTGGCTCGAGTTGGTGAACAGACCGGACATGCCGCATAAGCATCTGTAAAACGCATACCTTCTTCTGCCAAACGATCGATATTGGGCGTTTCATAAAAAGTACTGCCGTAACAGCCAACATCTGCCCAGCCCATGTCATCGATCAAAAAAAAGATAAAATTTGGTTTTGCTTGTTTTGCTTTAATTGTACATCCCGGAATTGCCAATGCAGCAATTCCCAGTCCGATGGTTTTTAAAAAATTTCGTCGTTTCATTTTTACCTCTTTTTTAACCACTAATTTCACGAATAGAAAATTAATATCTAACAATCTTCCTTTTGCCAATTCCAACGATTAGATGATTCAACGAAAAAAATTAGTGACAATTCGTAAAACTGAAAGTCCGCCATCTTTTTGGTGGATTAGTAGTTTATTTTCTCTTGATTAGTTAGACAGAATAAATCTATTCATCCCACTTAAATGGAAAAAATTCGGATTCTGTTCTACCTTCTTTCATAATTTTTTTCATCTTTGCTACTATCTCCGGATATTCTCCAGCCACATTATTTTTCTCCCCAATGTCCGATTTCAAATTATACAATTCAATTTCTTTTTGCGGACTCAGTCGTACTGCTTTCCAATCTCCCATTCGTACTGCTTGTTTTCTGCGATTATATTCCCAGTAGAGATATTTATGCTTTTTTTGTTTTTCAGCTTTTCCTAAAAGCATGGGCATAAATGAAATGCCATCAATATTCTCCGGAGTATTTTCCCCGACTAATTCTGCCAGTGTTGGCATTATATCCCAAAAAGCGGAGATGTGATCAGTTGTACTTCTATCTTCAATTTTTCCTTTCCAACGAGCGATCATCGGCACTCGAACACCGCCTTCGTAAACATCCTGTTTGAACCCCCGCAACGGGCCGTTACTTTGAAAAAATTTTGTATCAGTTCCTCCGAAACCACCAAAGGTAGCTCCGTTATCGCTGGTAAAAATAACCAATGTATTTTCATCCAAGCCTAATTCTCCCAATAATTTCATTATTCTTCCGATTTCCCGATCCATTCTTGTGATCATCGCGGCGTAAGCAGCTTTTGGTTTTTGCTGAGGTAAATAGCCTTTTTCTCCTTTATATGGCATTTCAGGAAAAGCGCCATCATATTCGTTTAGCGAATCATCCGGCACCTGCAAAGCAACATGCGGCACAGTAAAAGGTAAGTATAAAAAGAAAGGTCGATCTTTGTTCTCTCTAATAAAATTTAGCGCTTCTTTAGCAAGAAAATCCATAGAATAACTTTTGCCTTTATACTGGTCATAGGATTTGGGATCATTCGGATCTTTGTCTTTGGGAAGTTTTTGATGAGGGGAAAAATATTCGTTTCCTGCTAACATTTCCTTTTTATCATTTTTCCAGATATGAGTTGGATAATAATTATGTGCCACCCTTTGACAGGTGTACCCATAAAATAAATCAAATCCCTGCTTATTCGGATCGCCGGTTGAACCAGTCCAACCGAGTCCCCATTTGCCGATTGCGCCAGTTTTATATTCAGCCTTCTGCATAAGCGTCCCAATAGTTACCGTGCCTTGGGGTAATGGACGTTGTCCTTCCAGGTTTGGATCATGCCAAACATCGCCACGCTCGCGCATTTCGTCGTTATCACGAATGTAAGCGTGACCGGTATGTTTTCCGGTTAACAACGTGCACCGTGACGGCGCACAAACTGGACTACCCGAATAGTGCTGCGTAAAACGCATACCTTCCGCAGCCAATTTATCAAGATTGGGTGTTCTAATTTTTTTCTGACCATAACAGCCGAGTTCACCATAACCCAGGTCATCAGCTAAAATGTAAATGATGTTTGGTTTTTTACTTGAAGTATTGCTGCACATAAAATTAGGCATTGCCATGGCAGCAGTACCCAGTCCAATTGTTTTTACAAAATCGCGTCGTTTCATAAGAATGTCCTCCAAATATTACACATATCCCCAGCATGGCGAGCCGCAAAATTAAACACCGAAAAACACTGAATCTCACTGAAAAAAACATTTAGAAAATAAATCAAAATAATTATAGAAATGGGAATTATGTTAGATTTTAATTGACAATTAATTTCAGTGTTTTCTAAACAACTTCCAACTTCTCCCAGGTAAATCCACACGAAAAGTTTCAATATTTCCCCTATCTTGAAGCGTCACATAGCAAGTACGACCGTCAGATCCGCCAAAGGCAATATTACTGGGCTTCTTGCCTGTCAACTCAATCTCCTTCAATATTATTCCATCAGATGAAACTTTTACCACAGTTCCCTTGCCATAACGGGTAATGTAAAGATTGCCGGCAATATCACAGCGCATACCATCCAAACCAAAATCAGGAAATTTAATGAGTAACCATTTATTGCTTATTTTTCCATCAGGAGACAAATCGTACCTCCAAACATTGCGTTGGACAGATTCATTGACATAAAGTTCAGTTCCTTTGGGAGCAACTTCGATTCCATTTGTCGTACCCATGTTTCCTTCCAGAAGTGTTGTTATTCCATTTGTATCAATTCGCCAAATTTGTCCAGTTGAATTTTTCCAATTCGGGTCGCTAGCATAAAGTAGATCATTATCACCAATTGCAATATCATTGGGTTGATCCATTTTCGGCTCATGAGCGTAGATATTGATTTCATGAGTTTTCATATTGACTTTTAAAATATTATGCCCGGTATAATCTGCAATTAACATATCACCGTTGCTGTTAAACCGAATACCATTACCAACGCTGCCTTCTGGCAAATGGACAAATATTGAACCGACACCCTTAGGAGTTACTTTTCCAATTGTTGATTTTCTTTTAAAATTAACCGCGTAAATGTTACCTTCCAGATCAACCACTGGTCCTTCAATACCCGAAGTAAAACCACCTAACTCTGTGAATAGTGTAGTTGTAAATAATTTTTCCGTTTGTGTATTCATGTCAATATTTTGTTTCATCGATTGCCCTTCTGCTAAATAAAAAAAACCTGAAATTTCAATTACAGCTATGATTATAAAAATTCGCTTAAAAACACAAAATAAATCTTTCAGCATAACCTGCTTCATGTTTATTAATGGTTACTGTTCTGTAAACATAATAATTATTTTCCCACAGAAATAAAAATCCTACTGAAAAAAAATAAAATAGTATTCACTGCTTCCTTCCCCAATCAAAAAATCCAATCTCCTTCATTTCCTTTTCTAATTGGCTTAATTCGACAGAAGTCAAATTATGAAATGGCAATCTCATGGGTCCACAATCCAGACCTATCAATTTCATCATTCCTTTTATTGCGGGCAGCCCTCTATATTTGAATAAAATCCGAACTTTTTCTACTGATAAAGATTGGTATTTCCGAGCTTCTTCGATGTCGTTTCGCTGAAACGCATTAATTATTTTCCAATACAAAGGTGCAGCATAATTATAATGATTGCCCACTGCGCCAGATACGCCAACGGAAAGTCCGCTAAGTAACATTTCGTCGGAGCTAAATAGAATATTATACTTTCCGTTCTCAAATTCCAGGCAGGCTTGCAACTGCTAAACGTTTTGTGAACTATATTTAATGCCAACAAAATTTGGGATGCGCTTTGCTCCCAATTGAATAAATTCAACCATATCAAATTCAACGCCAGTCAACGACGGAATATTGTAATAATAAAATGGCATTTCGGGAACTGCTGAAGCGACCTCTGCCGCACAATCTACTAATTTTTCAATGGAATTGATTTTAAAATATGAGGGAGGAACAGCAGCAATAGCATCAGCACCGATCTTTTGTGCATGAGTTGCCAGATTCCGAGCTTCCACGAGACTATTATGTCCAACATGAACTATTACTGGTATTCTTTTATTCACCGCTGAAACATAAGCCAAAGCCGTCGCCATACGTTCTTCAACAGAGAGGGAACTGCCTTCTCCAGTGCTACCGCAAACATATATTCCCGATACTTTGTCGAACAATAAATGTTCTACAACTGCATCAACTTTATCGAGATTTAATGAACCATTTTCCTTCATCGGGGTAAAAACCGCGGGGATGAGACCTTTTAGTTTCATGAGCTTAATTCCGTTTATTATGGCAAATTAATTAAGAAACTTATCCTATTATTTTACATGATTTAATTTGCCGAATGGCTAAAAAAATTCTTTGTTCAGGTATTCATATACTACGAACCAACAGGGCTTTGCGGAAAAAATTCATCAATAGGCGATTGAGTTAGTTCCACCAAAAATGTACTGATCCTTTCAATTACTAAATCCAAATATTTCCGTCCTTTTTCAGCTGAAGCATTTGAAGGATCACCAGCTGCACAACAATCGTTTAATTTAGAAAACCGTCTGCTTGTTCTGACCCAACCTTTTTCCAACGCTTCAAAGCGAAATGGTCGGGCAATGCCGTCGCCGGCATTTGCTATTTCCACCAACTCGGGAAAAAGCGCCAACGCCACAGATGTTTCAAATTCGCCAGCATGATCATCTAATTTTTCAAAAATCTCGTCATATTTGTCCATACCGACTGTCCACCAGTTGCAAACAAAAACGTGAACATCCAAATCACATTGGATTTGTCGAATTAGTGGAACGAAATCATTTCCGCCATGCCCATTTAATAATAAAATTTTTTTAATCCCGTGGTGACGAAGTGAAATAATAATGTCTCTTATCATCGCATCGAGAGTGGATTGTGACACGTGGATCGCCAGTGGAAATTCCATTAAATTACAATCAACACCATACGGCAAAGCAGGAAGGCATATTACAGATTTGCATTTTTCCCAGGCGATGTTACAGCTTTGTTCAGCCACATAAGAAGCATGGAAAAAATCCTGTCCTTGGGGAAGGTGGAAGTTGTGGGGTTCAATTGCAGCTAAAGGTAAAACAGCTACTTCAGGTTTGTTTTTTGATAATCGGTTCAGATTTGTTTTTGTTAAATCCCAGTTTTTGATCATAAAAGGGGCTCCGTAATTATTTTTACTGTACTGATGATAATTATTATCGGGGATTGCTGAAAAGTTCTTTTTCCAGGTTAACCTTTAAAAATTTCAATGCAATGTTTCCAGTTATTGCCAGTTTACTGTTTTTTTGGGTGTTTTGTTTTAACCTCACCCCGTCCCTCTCCTAAAAGGAGAGGGAGACAAGAATTTTCCCTACTCCTTTAGGAGTAAGGTTTAGGGGATAATGTAAAAAAAATTAGCAAGGAGAAAAACTTTACAACTATAATAATGTAAGAGTTGTTTTAGGATTTATTGTTTTACCGAACTTTCCCCGCAGGTATTCTTTTAAAAAGAGATGGGGGCTTACAATTCCCCCTCTCTTCTCAAGAGAGGGGGACAAAGGGCATAGCCGTCAACCTATCTTTATAACCTGTTTAATTTTAAATATGATAACTCCTTGAAATTTGTGCTATGATTAATTCAGACAACCTAATATTTGTAATGCTCCCCAAAATTTAGACAGGTAGTTAAGTTATAAAATACTTATATTACCCTAAGAAAAATGGGAGTATCAAATGATGAATAAGAGAAAACGTTACAGTGCCGAATTCAAAGCAAAAGTAGCAGTTGATGCTC
>Ga0075123_10002003_pt1 | contig 10024 bp, 9 predicted proteins | sample AntAceMetag02UKX_FD_69808 | JGI IMG/M metagenome (GOLD analysis project Ga0075123, IMG submission 69808) | Saline lake microbial communities from Ace Lake, Antarctica - Antarctic Ace Lake Metagenome 02UKX | ecosystem: Environmental > Aquatic > Non-marine Saline and Alkaline > Saline | place... | reverse complement strand
CAGCCTTTGCTTTCTCATTCCTTTCCACCGAGCGCCCCACACCAATCACAAATGCACCCGATGAAATAAATGCCTTGATCGCTGCCAAACCAATCCCGGATGTAGCGCCAGTGACAACAATGTTCTTCCCTCTCAGATCGTACTTTTTTTTATCATCATCGATTTTGTAATTATCAGACATTTTTACCTCAAAATTTTCTTATCCAAGCGAATAAGCAAATTATAATACTAAATAAATCAATAGCTAAGAGGACTGCAATGAATGTTAATGGCCATGTGGTTATAACTGGCGGATTGGGCGGTCTTGGCAGTGCATTTGCTGATGAATGTGCTCGTCGAGGAAATAACCTGATCCTTATTGACCGTCACTCGGATGCAAACCAATTGTCTGTATATTTGCAAGACCGCTACCCAGTCAATATCCGCTATTTTCAATGTGATCTTGCGAATCCGGAAAAACTCCAGCGGCTGATCGATTTATTTCAGCAGGAAGAATTCAAGTTCTCCAGTTTGATCAATGTTGTCGGTCGTGAATTTGAAGGTGAGTTTATGGATAGGTCAATTGAAGAGATAAACTACATGTTGAATCTCAACCTTAAAGTGATGCTTAATTTGACCTTATCTGTCCTGAAGATGCGCGATCCAGCCCAACGGTTCATGTTGATCAATATCGCTTCTATGGGTGGTTTTTTCCCAATGCCTTATAAAGCCGTTTACTCTTCTACCAAGCGATTCATCATTAATTTTTCCCTGGCATTAAGGAAAGAAATATCTGAATTTGGAAATGTGACTGTTGTCTGTCCAGCTGGACTGCCGACCAATTCTGAATCAATGAAGAAAATTTTCCTGCAGGGATTCTGGGGAAAGCTCACAGCCCAGGACACGGAATTTGTGGTCCGGAGGGCTTTGGACAAAGTCCAGCGAAACACCCCAATCTATATCCCAGGCTTTTCTAATAAACTGCTGGTATGGTTGTCACATCTTCTTCCTGAAAACTGGCTGGCTTCTTACCTTTCACGTCGCTGGGGGGAAAAACAGGAAAGCCTTGATCTCTGGCGAATTACAGAACAACAGCGCGGGCGCTGAATCAGATCAGTAAATCTGTTCTTATGGTGCAATCTGAAACACGTGGACAACGGACTGATAATCGTCAGCCAGGCGTTCTATGATATATAGGATGCCAGTCGTCCTGTCAAACGCGGCAGCCCCGACAATGTCTAGTTTATAGATTTCAACATTTGTTGCAGGGTTCAACCAGTATTCCGTCAGGTCCATCAAATTGATAAGAGGAGTTTTGTGGATTTCTTCATCTTCATCCTCCAAATTCATTCGATCACTATTAATATACAGGAGAACAACACCTGGTGTAAATCACAGGAATTATTGGAAGAATCGTATTGCGGTAAATCATTGATTCCTTTATAATCGAATTACAACCATCTTCTTTCCAATCAACAGACGTTAACGTTCTGAACTTCATCCTGAAAGGACCACATAAATGGAATATCTATTAATATTTGTAGTAACCTTTGTCGGTTTTATGGTGATTTACATCGTCGCAATGGTAATCGGGCGAGCAATTGGCAAGAAAAAATTAGGTAATTTCCGGAAGTATATCCAGGAAAAAATACCAAATATCGACTCGGAAAAGACTGAAGTATTGATCGCCAAACAAAAGAGCAAGCAAGTCCGTCCAGATATTGCGCTTTTGATTGATAAAGCTGACGGAGCAATTATCGTCCTTCAGGATAATCAAAAGGAAGGAATCACGCATCATAGCTATAAATATGCAGACTTGACTGCTGTCGATACAACTGATCAAATTCTGAGCCGAGGTTTGATGCCAAAAACCTACAGCTATGAGGAGACACTGCACATCACTTTTAACGATGGACAAACCTACCAAATGACATTAGAGAATATTTCCAATAAAAATGGCAATGACAAGGGTGCTGATGTTGTCAGGAATCTGTTTGCTCCCTGGCGTCGCAAATTAACCGCAGTCCTCGAGGAAAGGATTAAAAACATTCCCAGGACCAGGTAGTAATTTCCGAAAGGACTAACCCTTAAAAAGACTCATTATTCGAACAATCTCTAAAATATAAATGAAACCATTAGAACCAAGCGGGTTAAGCAACCGTCTTGGTTCTTCTTTTACAGTGGGAGCTTATAACAAATCCCAACCTATCCGAAACAGAAATTTATCCAGTGCCTATCGAAAAATATGTAAAATTGATAACCAAATAATTGTACGATTCATGGATTTTCGACTATACTTATAAATGAATTTACCACATTCAATCTCTATTTCTACGAAGGAGTAGACATGAAACGAATAACTTATTTCTTGATCGTGCTTGTCATTATTGCAAGCCTTGGTTTGGCTGGATGCAAACCAAAAGAGGCTGAACTCGGGACAGAAGAGAATCCGCTCATCTGGGCGTTGGTTCCCTCTGGCGAGACAGACGTAGTTCTGGCAGGGTTTGACGCTGTAACGGATATCATCTATGAAGAGACAGGTCTCGTCATAGAGTCATTCGTTGCAACTGAGTACGCCGGTGTTATTGAGGCACTTTCAGCCGACCCACCCAATGCACATATTGCATCTCTGGCGACCTTTGCCTATATCGTCGCTGCAGAACGTGGTGTGGCTGAGGTTGCTCTGGTCGCACAGCGCTATGGAAGCCCATCATATACAGGGCAGATCTTCGTCCGTGCGGACAGCGGCATTGAGACTCTTGCAGACCTTGCCGGCAAGACCTTCTGCCGACCTGACACATTAAGCACCTCCGGTTGGATTATCCCCAGCATTACACTTGCAGCAGCTGGCGTTGATCCTGACACGGACCTGGCAGAAATTGTGGACGCTGGTTCACATGATGCTGCTGTTTCCGGTGTGTACAATGGTGATTGCGACGCTGGTTCATCCTATGTGGATGCTCGTTCGAACCTTGTAGAGGATTATCCGGACGTTATGGATGTTATCAAGGTTATTGAAGTCTCCGTGGATATCCCGAACGATGGTGTTCAATTCAATCCCTCTGTTTCACAGGAACTCCGCGACCAGATCGTTGACGTCCTCCTTCATATTCATGAAACCGAGGAAGGTTTAGCGGCCATTGATGCAGCCTATGAATGGACTGAATTGGTTGCGAAGGATGACTCCTTCTATGATCCATTCCGTCAGGTATTGGATGCAGCAGGCGTAGATCCTGAGAGTTTCCTCTCAGAGTAATTTAGTATGGATTGAAATACACTCTAGGGGGCTGGCATGCCAGCCCCCTTTTGTAAATTTATAATGGGGTCTTCATTAATTAAGGAATACAGCACTATGCTTGAAATCCGAAATTTAACAAAAATCTATGAAGACGGCACGCTTGCCCTTGATAATGTCAGCTTTACTGTGCCGGATGGTGAATTTCTGATCGTAATTGGCTTATCAGGTTCTGGCAAGTCCACACTATTGCGATGCATCAATCGGTTGATCAATCCGACAGCAGGATCAATCATTTGGAATGGCGTCGATTTGGCAATACTTGAAGGTGAGGAACTTCGAAAAGCCAGAAGAAAGATAGGGATGGTTTTTCAACATTTTAATTTAGTAGATCGATCCTCAGTGTTGACCAATATTCTCACTGGTCGTCTCGGATATGCCCGAACGTGGCCGACAATGCTTCACCAATTCTCAAAAGCAGATCGTGAAAAGGCTTGGCAGGTCCTGGAGCGAATGGACATTGAAGATCAGGCCCATAAGCCTGCTCGAGAGCTTTCCGGGGGACAGCAGCAGCGTGTGGGCATTTCAAGAGCGTTAATGCAGGATCCGGAATTGATGCTGGCTGATGAGCCAGTTGCCAGCCTTGATCCAGTTCTGGCACATTCAATTTTGCAGCATCTTGAAAAACTAAACAAAGAGGATAAGTTAACCATTATCTGCAGCTTACATTATTTGGACCTGGTCCAGCGCTATTCAACATCCGTGATCGGTTTACGTGAAGGGAAATTGGTCTATCAAGGTACGAAGGATGACATTCAAAACATGACCAATGACGAGTTCAGACAGATTTATGGCGAGGAAGCCGTGCGAATTGGCGGTGGACTCGAGGGCAATCTTGAAGGGACAATGGCGCCATGAAAGCAAGAAGAGATGGGATCTATCAAGAAAAACACGCAAAACCAAGTCTTGTTCCGCCATGGTTAGCTGCTCTGTGTTCGGCAATTGTCCCTGGTTTGGGCCAGGCGCTTGCTCGTTCTGTTGGAAGAGGTATCGTCCTTTTTTCTAGTTTTGCAACGGTTTTTGGTTTGATGACATGGCGGTTTATAGAGGCCGCGCCGAGAGATACAGGTGTGTTCAACATCATTGCGAAAGCCTGGCATCTCGAACCGATCATGATCCTGATCAGTATTCTGATCGTACTTCTTTACCTCTGGATCATTTTAGATGCCTACCAGGTGGCTGCTTCTTCCATAAATATAGAAAAACGCAAGCCATTTATGGTTTTCTTACTGCTCATTCTGGTTTTCTTTTTCATTGGATGGCAGATCGGTGAAATTGATCTGTATGAGTTTGTCACTCAAGTCGATGATGCATATCCCGCTCTGTCTAAAGTGCTCTGGCCTTGGGAAAGGGCAATCACCTATCCTGAAGAGGATTGGATGGGGACCGCGATCCTTGAGTCACCCTGTACAGACGATCCGCCATATTCCACCGAACCATTAGAAGATGAACCTTACCTCATCGTCAACCCTACCTGCGGAACAACTTCTTCGCAAGAAGGTCTAGAGGGTGCTGAGGAAACAGTGGTAGGCACTGAATTGCATGTCCAGGGCTATAATTTCCTTACTGATGAGGAAGTTGAGATTTGGTGGCGCAGCCCAACCGGTGCAAAGTTCCGCCAAAAGCAGGAAGGCGATTATGTCCGTGTCATTCCGGACGATGATGGATATTTTGAAGTAACCGTCAACTGGCCTTACGCAGTCCTTGGCTCTGCAGATGCAAACAGCATCACAGAATGGGAGATTCAGGGGCGTCAGCTAATTTCCATCGGTGCATGGGAATTCAGCGAGGAACTCACCCTCGCCATTGAGAAGATGATCGAGACCATTTTTATTGGCATGATGGCAACCTTTTTCGGTATTGTATTAGCTCTTCCGTTCAGTTTCCTGGCAGCTCGAAACCTGATGAGCGGAAGCCCCATTACACTCGGGATTTATTACCTCGTGCGCGGGGTATTGAATCTTATTCGCTCTATCGAACCATTGATCTGGGCGATCATAGCAGTCATCATTGTTGGATTAGGTCCCTGGGCAGGCATCCTTGCACTCACACTGCACTCCATTGCTGCTTTGGGGAAACTTTATTCCGAAGCTATTGAATCCATTGATCCCGGTCCGATTGAAGCTATCCAAGCTACCGGTGCAAACTGGTTCCAGATCGTGATGTACGCGGTGGTTCCTCAGGTGATCCCACCTTTTGTGTCCTTCACCATCTATCGCTGGGATATCAACATCCGCATGTCTACGATCATCGGTATGGTGGGCGGTGGCGGTATAGGATATCTGCTCCAACAATGGATCCGAAATCTTGACTATCGGGCAGCCGGTATCGCAGTTTGGTTCATCGCGATCTCTGTCGCAATCTTAGATTATGTCAGCGCTTCGATTCGTGAGAAATTCACGTAAACCTAACATTAATTAATTCAGCATGTAAAAAGCTCCCTTCAATTAGGGAGCTTTTTTTGTCTTATGTGCAATACTTTATATTCCTATTTTTCTGATGCGGCTCAACTGACTGTAAATACCATCTGATATAATAACGTAGTTATTTTCTATTCATATTATGAGGTTATTATGATTCAAATTATAACGGATAGCTGTGCTGATCTCAGCCAGGAATTATTAAGCGACTATGGCATTCTGTCAATCCCACTTCATGTATTGATCAAAGGTATTGATTACCATGACAATGATCTGCCGCTTGGACAGTTATTTAGCAGCGTGGACGAAACTGGCGAACTGCCAAAGACTGCCGCGCCTTCTGTTCAGGAATTCATTGAGTTCTTTGACTCTGACAATTCGGTCATTTACATTGGATTGTCCTCCCAACTCTCTGCAACCATGCAGAATGCCGCTCTGGCTGCTGAGCAGCTAAAGAAATCCGATATCTTCTTAATCGACTCACTGAACTTATCGACCGGGATTGGTCTGCTGGTGTTGAAGGCTGTTGATCTTATGTGTGATGGAAAGAACGCAGCACAGATCATCAATGAAATTGAGTCGATAAGTTCAAAAGTGAAAACTGCTTTTGTCATTGATAAGATGGAATACCTCTATAAAGGTGGACGTTGTACCGGCATGCAGGCTTTTGTTGGCAGCATGCTCAAGATTCACCCCGTCATCCATGTACGTCAGGACGGATCACTTGGTGTTCTGGACAAGGTCAGGGGAAATCGGAAGAAGACCCTTGACAGGCTGTTATCTGGGTTTAAAGCAGACCTGCCGGACATTGACTCGAAACGTGTCTTTGTTACCCATTCAGGGTGCGAAGAGGATGCGAATTATCTAGCTGACAATCTAAATGAAATGGCTGAAATTGAGAATATACATATCACTGTGGCTGGTGCGACCATAGGCAGCCACTGTGGACCCAACACAATCGGGATACTATATATCACAAAATAAGGTGTGAGATTCAGGGAATAATCGAGGGTATCATGGTTTACCTCGATTATTTTCCTTTCAAGCTTTATCTCTTGATTTCTCACCCATCTTGTTTGATGAGTTGATGAAGATAATTAAGAATAAAAATCCAATGCATATGGTGCAAAATATAGTCACCATCATTTGATAGCTGCCGATGTATTCAAAAATTTGACCCAGCAGTGTGGGAACAATTGTCCCGCCCAAACTGGTCCCAATAAATAAAAAACTGGTCACTTTCCCCGTCATTTTCATACGCGTTTCTCCCAAAGCCATCATGGTTGGGAAGATAGATGAGAGAGATAGACCAAGACCGGCGGATCCGATCCAGAGTGCAGTTTCATTAAGAGGCCAGATTATTATCAAACCAAGAAAAATAACCGCCAGAATGAAATTACCGGTTAATAATTTAGAAGGTTGTATTTTCTTTGCTAATGTGATGGATAATAATCGTCCCAGAGTCAGAAAACCCCAAAAGATAGATGTCAAATAAGAGCCGGTTGTCTCAGATGTGATATGCAGCTCTGTTGCGTAAGTGAATATCCAACCACTGAAACCAGTCTCTACACTGACATATAGAAACAACAGGATGACCATTACAACGACCAACTTGACATTAATTCCCTGTTTCTTTTCCGAATCGTCAACTCTTTCTGTATTTTCTGGAGATTTTAATACTGCCAGACCAATAAAGCTGAACAGGAAGATGATTGACATTATCCAGTAAGGCCAGGAAAGAGAGCCTCCCGTTAATTTCATGACAGTTGAAATGATAATCGGTGATATAAATGCGCCAGCGCCAAAAGAAAAATGGAGCGCATTCATATAAGGTCCTGCTTCCGATTTAAATACCCATAATAAGCTGAGATTACAGCCAATATCCACCATTCCCTGTCCAATTCCTAAAATCAGGACCATTACGAGCAAGAAATAGAACCACGAGGTGAGCGGGATGAGCAGGCTTGACAGGACCATGATGATCATCGCAATGATCAGCAAATGATGGCTTTTGAACCGATCATATAACCGACCGCCGCCAGCAGACCCCGCCATATAACCCAGGCTGCTGGCAGTGAATAGAAAACTAATTTGAGCCAGGGAGACCTCAGTTTTCTCAGCCAAATAAGGCAGCAAGACGCCTGATGATACCATTGACAATCCTAATGCAAAGAAACATACTGCATAAGCAATGAGATATCGGATTTCTTTATTGCGATTATTGTTCTCATCGTTACGTACGGTCCGCATAATTTCTCTCTTGTCAAGAATTCCGAGGTGCCAATCTTATCATCGAGTCAAAATTGGGTAAAGCCGTGAGATGATAAAAGAAATTCAGCTCATTATCTACCCATTCAGAGGTCCCAGATACGTCTTTATTTTCCCCAGGTTCCTGTAATTGACTGCGATTAATGTTGCTAAAGCTGTGGTTATGGGCACAGCAGCAAACAGTCCTAAAGATCCCACCATGGTACGGACGAACTCCTCAGCAATATACTCAAGGTTGATCGCCAATCCATAATCCACATTTCGGAAAGAGAACAGCAGCAGCATAGGAAGAGAAGCGCCCGCATAAGCCAGGACGAGTGTATTCACGGTCGCTGCAATATGATCCTGCCCTATATTCATGGCGGATTTATAAAGCTCCTTGAAGGATTGTCCCGGTTTATTTCGATATAACTCAAAGACAGACGACGCTTGAGCAATCACGAGATCATCCAGGACACCCAACGTGCCGATCAGAATACCCGCCAGCAGAAGACTGCGGACATCAAGTGTGTTTTGAGTTAATTCTGAAATATAGAACATATTCTCATCACCATAGCCTGTCAGTCGGGCTTGTTTGACAAAAACAAACGCCAGAACACCGGTGATCGTTAATGCCAGAAGAGAGCCAAGAACTGCCGCATGTGTTTTTACCGTCCAACCATAAACGATATATAGGCTGAACGCTACAAACAAGAATGTACCGAAAATACTCACTGCAAGTGGATCTTTTCCTTCCTGAATGCCCGGCAGAATGATCAATATGATGACTGAAAGGCTCAATAGAATACCAATCAGGGAACGAACACCCTTCCAACCGCTGATCAAGATGCTGACAACAACGAATATCCCAAATAAAAAGATTAATGAATTACTGCGGTGAAAATCAGTAAAATGCGCTGCTACTGCGCCATCCGGTGATTTTGAGATCGTGACAAGCAACCGATCACCAATATTGATATGTGTTATTTGATGGAGGATTTGACGAGTACCATATTCAATCTCAAAATGCTGTCCAGTAAATTCGCCCTCTTCTACAATAACCGAGACAACCTGAAACGTCTGCGTGACCTCACCTAAGGTGATATCACCTTCTTCGAGAATAGCATCGACTTTTGTTGTTACCGTCCCGGTGCTGTAACCGATAACTGTTTCTTCTGTCCCAGTCTGGTTGATAAAATCTATAATTTTTGGGATCAGGATTACAGCCAGGAGGATGATCGCACCAACCTGAATGATGATCATGAATGTTTTACGGCTCATAAGCCTCCAGACAGTAGTGATTTTTCAACTTGAGCATTCTAGCATAAATTCTGAATAGGTGTCGGTTTAGATGAAGGAGAATTTAGAAAAGTGATGGACTGAGATGATTCGATAAAGGAGTTTTCACAAAAATAGCTTATAGCTATACGAAATCTCTAACATTATTGGGCGCTCTTAACTCTTATGCCTTTCATGAACTTGAAAAACAAACAGAATCGCAATGAAATAAAATATCAAAGCAACCAGGAACATGTTTTGATATCCTGCCCACTGAACAATTATTCCGCCTATGATTGGCGCAATCAAAATGAATACGCCTGGTATGCTTCGAGCGAGTCCTATGTATAATGGGCGATCTTTTTCCGTTCCCAACTCCATTCCAAGGATCATTTCTCCTATTATGAAGCCGGATTGAGCGAATCCATAAAATAAGAACACAAGATAATATATCCAAACATTGATTGACAGCAAAGATAAAACAAGAACAAAGACTTGCAGGATACTTGAAATGAGTAAAATTTTCCTGGGTCCCACCCTATCTCCAAGAATACTCCAGAAAATATTACCTAAAATACTGCTAGCAAAAAGTAAACCAGAGAAGATGGCTGCATATTCATCGGAGAGAGAAAAATGATGGATACCATACACAGCTAGGAACCCAGTCGCCATTGACCCGATCTGAAAGAATATCCGGCTGATGATGTATTTATTAAAATTCTTATCTGATTTCAGGATTTGCCTATAGCCAGCAAGGTCAATCAATGGCTTATCTGAGTCCACTTCAACCGTGCTGCTCATGTTT
>Ga0075123_10002000_pt1 | contig 10028 bp, 4 predicted proteins | sample AntAceMetag02UKX_FD_69808 | JGI IMG/M metagenome (GOLD analysis project Ga0075123, IMG submission 69808) | Saline lake microbial communities from Ace Lake, Antarctica - Antarctic Ace Lake Metagenome 02UKX | ecosystem: Environmental > Aquatic > Non-marine Saline and Alkaline > Saline | place... | reverse complement strand
CCCACTCAGACAGGGTAAAGATGCCTGAGCTTTCAGTTGATGAAAGGGCCATGAGCTTCACTGAGGTAGAATTAGGGCTAAGTGAGCAGATGGCGGCGGAAGAGTCCGCCAGGTGTCTGAAGTGTGGGCTGATATGTTACAGGAAAGAGGGGTGAATAAGCAAAAAGATTATTTAGCTGCATTTGGTATAGCCACAGAAATGGCATGTCATACAGCCTTCTTCAAAATTAATAGGCTCACCACACTCAGGGCAAACTTCTACCGCCAGAGACTTTTCGTTCTTTGAGGATTTATTTCCTTTTAAATATTTATTCTCCAACGACTTTGCTATGGCATCTGGTATTGATAGTACTAAGCCGTCTTTTTGAAAAAGCGGATGCTCACCGCTTATGCCTTTTAACTGTTCGATAATATGATCAACCTTTATACCGGACCTAAGGGCAAGAGAAACCAATCTGCCAATGGCCTCTGTCTTTGCAGCAGTAGATTTTCCAGATTTTCCGATTAAGGCAAAAACCTCGAAAGGTCTACCATCGAATTCAGTGACAGTAAGGTAAAGGTTGCCTAACCCTGTTTTTATCTTTGTAGTAAATCCTTTCACTGTTTCAGGTCTATCCTTCATGGCCTTGGAAAAATTATCTTTGTCATCCTTTTTATCAAAGGATAATACCTGTTTATTTTTGCTTCCGTCCCTATAAATCGTTACGCCCTTGCACCCAAGCTCATATGCAAGGTTGTAAACATTTAGAACATCATTAGGTGTGGCGTCATGAGGTAAGTTAACGGTTTTTGACACAGCATTTTCAGTATATTTTTGGAAGGCCGCTTGCATCTTTACATGCCACTCAGGGCTTATATCGTGTGCTGTTACAAAGACCTTTTTAACATCAGCGGGTATCTCATCTATGCCTTTCAATGTCCCCTTTTTGGCTATATTATGCATAAGCTCTTTGGTAAGAAACCCTCTTTCTTGTGCAATTTTTTCAAAGTGAGGATTTACCTCCAATAATTTATCACCATCCATAACATTTCTTACAAAGCTTAAACCAAATAAGGGTTCAATACCACTGGAACATCCGGCAATAATGCTAAGGGTGCCTGTTGGTGCTATGGTAGTTGTAGTGGCATTTCTGCAGGGGCTGCTATCTTTGAAGATACTTTTATCAAAGTTTTTAAATACACCCCTTTCTTCTGCCAACTCAGCGCTAACCTTTCTTGATTGTGCCTGAATAAAAGACATCACATCCTCAGCAATTGAAAGGGCCTTCTTGCTGTTATAGGGTATATCCATCTGATAAAGCATATCAGCAAATCCCATCACCCCTAAGCCTATCTTCCTATTTCCCTTTGCCAGCTCATCAATCTTATCTAATGGATAATTAGACATATCTATAGCGTTATCCAGAAACCTTATAGATAGGGCGACGGTTTCTCCCAGTGCTTTTTTGTTAATTTTTATTTTACCTCCATCATTGATTATAAACTTGGAAAGGTCTATTGAGCCAAGATTGCATGCCTCAAAGGGTAGAAGAGGTTGCTCTCCACATGGATTGGTGCTTTCTATTTCACCTATCTCCGGTGTAGGGTTATCTTTATTTATCCTGTCAAGAAAAATAATTCCAGGGTCTCCATTTTTCCACGCCTGTTTTACTATTGAATCATAAACTTCCCTGGAGTTTAATTCCGCCATCTTTTTATTACTCATAGGGTCTATAAGGGAATAGGTTTTGCCATGATTTAACGCATCTATGAATTCTTTGGTTAATGCAACGGATATATTAAAATTATTGAGTTCCCTGTCATCATCTTTGCAGTGGATAAACTCCATTATATCTGGGTGGTCAACCCTTAATATCGCCATATTGGCCCCTCTTCTGGTCCCTCCCTGTTTTACTTGCTCTGTGGCAGTGTTAAATATTCTCATAAAGGAAACCGGACCTGAGGCTACTCCTCCTGTTGTGCCAACTCTACTGTCTTTTGCTCGTATTCGAGAAAAGGCAAAGCCCGTTCCTCCGCCGGATTTATGTATAAGAGCGGCATGTTTTAGGGAATCAAAAATACCATCCATGCTATCTTCCACCGGCAGGACAAAACAGGCGGCTAACTGGCCTAATCCAGTGCCTGCATTCATTAAGGTTGGGGAGTTTGGCAGAAATCTTAATTCAGTCATCATTTCGTAGAATTTTTTTTCAATTTTTTCTATTTCATCTTTACCTTTATAATTTTTTTCAGCCATTGCTATATGGTGAGCTACTCTCCTGAACATCTGTTCCGGCGTTTCAATGGCATTACCATCATTGTCTTTTTTAAGGTACCTTTTTTTAAGAACCATAATCGCGTTTTCAGATAGACTGAGACCATTTTTCTTCGTGAATAATTGTTGGTTTAGATGGATTGGACTTGCATTTTTAAAACCATACTCCAACATCTTGCCATTTATTATTTGCTCTAACAGGGGAAGCCTGATTTCGTTAAGACCCATCTTTTCCAGGCTTTCTCTCAAAGATCTGGTTATTGTTTTCGCCTGGTCTCCGTTGATTTGGTTCATAGTGCTTAAAATATCGCTTATTTCGCGATCGTCCCACTTCAGTGAGTTTGGTATTAAATTTCCATTTCTCAAGACTAAAATCATTTCCCCCTTCATGTCACCCTCCAAAGCTTAAATTCAATATCATCTTAATATTAGAATATATTGTGATTTTCTTATTATAAATATCTATATATTGTGTGTCAAGAAAAATATATTATTTTATTTTAAAATAATCGGAATATGGGAAAGGGTTTTGGGTATAAAGGTAGATAGGCTGTAGATATTTAGTCTGTAGTATTCCTTTGAATACAAATCAGAAACCGGCATATAAATAACACGTTGAATGTTTAACCAACTGTGCGTTTGTTTTTCAAGCTATCTACTTTAGACGATAGGAGTTGACTTATAGTGAACGAATATCTGCGGTATGGTTAACAGGATATCACGGCATAGGAAAAAACTGATTTCCAATAATTGTCAACAAGATTGGAGTTCTTTTCGCCCTTCTTTTATTATCAAACACCATTTGACCGGTAACACTATCAAAAGTACTGCTCTCAGTTAGTGCTGACCGTAAATCTTCTCTCGTTCTTAAATTAGTCCTGTTTTCCTTTAAGATTTCTTTAATTATTCTTATGGTATCGTAGCCTATGGCAGCAAGAAACCCTGGATTTTCTCCAAAGAAAGACCTGTATTGTTCAACAAAAGATTTTACATTTTGATCTTTACTTTGTGCAAAAAAACCAGATGGAAATATTGACCTTCGGACATATTTACCGCCCATCTCTATAAGTTTTGGAGAGTTCCAAAGACTTGTCCCTAAGAGATTTACCCCTTTAACATCGTGATATGCAAGCTGAGAGGCTAAAAGGGCAACCCTTTCATAGCTGTCAGGTATAAACACGGCATCAAAATCAATAATAGGCTCTAATTCCTCCTCGGATTCAGCAGTCTCCTTGGGCGGAACTATTAGGTCTTCAGTTTCCATATCTAATTCAGGTCTTGGATAAAAAAGACCGACTATCTTTTTTATCTCAATTGCAAAATCCGTCTCTTCAGTATTATAAGACTCAACAGCAGTAATTTCTCCACCTGAGGATTCAACCTCATCCCAGAATTTATTCATAAAATATCGGCCATAGGCATTTGCAGGATATAATATGGCAAATCTTCTCAGTCCCATTTCCAACATAACTTTATCAGATAGGCTTTTTATCTGATCATCCGGCGTAAGGCAGTTCTGAAAAACCATATTTCCTGTTTCTGTGATGTCCTCTTGCTGGCTCAAGGTGATATTAGGAACTCCAAGTTCTTGGGCCTTTTCAGCAACATTTTTGGCTACCTTGCTGATTAGAGGTCCTATATTAATAATTACCTTCTTATCCTCTGCTAATTCCCTCAAGTTTTTTATGGCTATTTCAGGGTTGCCTTGTGTGTCCCTTATTGCCAGTTCTAATAAGGAAAGTCGCTCGTCAGTTTCCTGAAATACATCAAGTCCGAGCTCAAGGCCATTTAAAACTTCCTGCCCATATATACTAAAAGGGCCACTCAAAGGTAAAAGGCAGCCTATAACATTAGGGTCAGCTTCAAGCCTTTCATCAATCTTTTTTAGCACTTCCCTGGCTTTAAATGCCCATTCCCCATCCGGTGCTGATCTAACTACCTTTATTGCAGCTTCACGGGCCTCATCCAGTCTCTCTGAAAAAAGATAGTCCATTGAAAGACGATAGTAAATAGGATTGATAAAATCACTCTCTTTTGCGTAGACAGTCATCTCTTTTAGCTCACTTTCTTTGGCCTGAAATATGATATCTAAAAGCCTATGACTTATATCTTCCCTCTTTTCCGGTGAAATAAGTGACGAATCAATTGATTTTAGCCACCAGTAAAAAGCCCTTGCATTTTCATTTAATTCAATTAAATTCCGGCCTAAGAGATAATACAAATCCTCTTTTCCCGGATAATATTTATAAAGTTCAAGCCACCTTAACGCCGATAGCCTCGATTCCGGATATCTTTTCAGATGAAAGTATGTTTTAGCTAATAAAAAATGAATTTCAGCCCTTCTTTCTGTAGGGTATTGATCTATAACCTCCAGGAAGAGAGGCAAGGCCTTGTCAAATATACCTTTCTTATAATATATATTAGCTTTTCCGGTTTTTGCTTCCTTTGCCCTGTCTCCTTGTGGAAATTTTATCAGGTACCTGTCATAAGCCATTAAGGCCTTATCGTAATTTTTTTCATTCAAATAATGCTCGGCCATGGCGAAGTGATCTACTACCAGCTTCTCCGGGGTTGTTTTCTTGAGAGGAGGTTCTTCTATGACTATCCTCCTTTCACAGGAAAAAACAAAAAAGGCCATCACCGCAATTAATGCGGCAATGGCCTTTTTAAAGCAAGGGATGCTATTTGGTGTCATTTTTTACTTCCTCAAAATCAGCATCTACAACCTCCTCATCCTTTGCAGCAGATTCTTGTCCGCCTGCGCCTGTGTCTGCTCCTGGCTGTCCTTGAGATCCGGCGGCCTGAGCATATAAGATCTCAGCTATTTTATGGGAAGCCTTGGTAAGTTCCTCTGAAAGTCTCTTAATCTCTTCTGTATCTTCTCCCTCCATTGCATTTTTTAGCGTGGAGGTGGCACTCTCAACCTCTCCCTTGGTTCCGGCATCAATTTTGTCGCCTGCCTCCTTGAGTGACTTCTCTGTGGAATAGATTAAAGAGTCAGCGGAATTTCTGGCATCAACAAGTTCCCTCTTCTTTTTATCTTCCTCTGCATTAAGCTCAGCATCCTTGGTAAGTTTATCGATTTCTTCCTCGGTGAGCCCACTTGAGGCAGTTATCTTAATAGACTGCTCTTTTCCAGTTCCTAAATCCTTGGCAGACACATTAACAATGCCGTTTGCGTCAATATCAAACGTTACCTCTATCTGAGGCATACCCCTTGGAGCCGGCGGAATGCCAACCAATTCAAAACGGCCAAGGGTTTTATTGTATGTTGCCATTTCTCTTTCGCCCTGAAGAACGTGGATAGACACTGCAGGCTGATTATCCGCTGCCGTAGAGAATGTTTGACTTTTCTTCGTAGGTATAGTTGTATTTTTTTCGATAAGTCTTGTGAAGACTCCACCAAGCGTCTCGATTCCCAGGGAAAGAGGTGTAACGTCAAGCAATAAAACATCCTTTACATCGCCCTTTAATACACCACCCTGTATGGCGGCACCGGTGGCGACAACCTCGTCAGGGTTTACGCCCTTATTGGGTTCTTTTCCAAAAATTTCCTTTACCTTTTCTTGAACCTTCGGCATTCTTGTCATCCCGCCAACCAGGATAACCTCATTTATCTCGCTGGTCTTTAAGTTAGAATCACGTAGCGCAAGTTTACAGGGTTCTACGGTTTCATTAATCAGGTCCCCTACAAGGGCCTCCAGTTTTGCCCTGGTTAGCTTTATATTCATATGTTTTGGCCCGCTTGCATCAGCCGTAATAAATGGCAGGTTAATGTCTGTCTCCATTGAAGTGGAAAGCTCCATCTTCGCCTTTTCAGCTGCCTCTTTTAAGCGTTGCAAGGCCATCTTATCGTTTTTCAGATCAATTCCCTGGTCTTTTTTAAATTCATCGGCCAGATATTCTATAATTTTTTGATCAAAATCCTCTCCGCCTAAATGTGTATTACCATTTGTTGCCTTAACCTCAAAGACCCCATCACCAATCTCTAATATAGAAATATCAAAGGTGCCTCCTCCGAGATCAAACACCGCTATTTTCTCATCCTTTTTTTTATCCAAGCCATATGCAAGGGCGGCCGCTGTAGGTTCGTTGATGATTCTCTGAACATTCAGTCCTGCTACTTTTCCGGCATCCTTTGTTGCCTGTCTTTGACTATCATTGAAATAGGCAGGAACGGTAATTACGGCGTCATTCACCTTTTCACCAAGATACTCTTCAGCGGTTTGTCTCATCTTTTGTAAGGTCATTGATGATATCTCTGCCGGGCTGTAATCCTTACCTCTGGCATTTACATGGGCGTCACCATTTTTAGCCTTTACTATCTTAAAGGCTGTTGTCTCAATATCACTCTTAACCTCGGGTGAATCAAATTTTCTCCCTATCAATCTCTTAACCGCATAAATTGTATTGTCAGGGTTAGTAATCGCTTGTCTTCTTGCAGTTTGTCCTACAAGTCTTTCACCACTGTCAGTGAAAGCTACAACAGATGGTGTAGTTCTGTTTCCTTCCACATTTGCAATTACTTTTGGATCTCCTCCCTCCATAAGTGCTACACAGGAATTAGTAGTTCCCAAGTCTATTCCAATTATTTTACCCATTTCTTCCTCCTTAAAAAACGTATTTTAGAATATATTTTCTTGTTAAACCAAATTTTCTTTCTTTTCTTTATTCCCTTGAGCAACAATAACCATTGACGGCCTAATAAGGCGTCCGTTTAAGAGATACCCCTTTTGAAATTCCTTGATAATATGGCCTGGTTTAGTCTCGTTATCTTCTTGCTGCAAAATTGCTTCATGGAAGTTAGGATCAAATAGTTTACCTTCTGCCACGATTTCTTTAATACCCGTTTTTTTTAATGTTTTCTTCATTAAATCCAGAGTAAGCTCAACCCCTTCAAGTAGGCCAGAGGAAGTACTCCCTTCTTTTGCGTGAGATATTGCCTTTTCAAGATTATCTATCACTGGAAGAATGTCTTTAATGAGAGATTCGTTGGCATACTTAGCTAAATCTTCTCTCTCTTTTTTTCCACTCTTTTTTATATTTTCCATCTCTGCATATGTACGCGTGTAAAGATTATAATTTTTTTCGGACTCTTCCTCAATTTCCTTGATTTTCTTCAGCAATTCTTGTCTGGTTTTATCCTTTAGTTTTTTAGTCTTATCGTCTTTATCCTTGCCCGTTAGTACTCTATCGTTCTTCTTTAAGTTTTCACCTTTTTCCATATCTACTTTTTGATGGCCTTCTTTTCGATCATCTTTATTATTTATTTTGATATCAATGCCATTCATAACTCAGTACCCCTTCTTTACCGTGGGTTTTGATGGTTTGACAAAAAATAAAAAGTAAACAAATAAGTTTTATGTAGTTTAAGTACATATGTGCGCATGACACATATGAGCATTTTACGATTTACAGATTTGTCAAATTTTACAATGAAAAAATAAGCATCTGCATAGCTATTGTCAAGAGCTATGGCAGATAGATAATAACCCCAGCTTATTGCATTATTCAGGGAGACCATCGTTCTCAGGCGAAAATTTAGTTTGGCAGTCTTATTGGGGATAAGACACAAATCAGCAAAGGCAAATAGCCACAAAATATCTGATTTTAATAACTTTTAATCCTTGACATTCATTTAGTGTCTTCACTTTTTTAGATTAATTTGATATATTTAATAGTTTAAGCAATGTAATGATTTAGACAAATAGCTATTTTCACAAATTTAAAAAAGCTGAACCCTTCTCTTGCATTTTGCAATACTATTTATTAATTGCATGAAAGGTTTGCCGATGGGAATGATTTTTCTACATAACAGTATAAATATTTCGTAGGCGTTCACGGGTTCAAAGGTTCAGAGGTTCAAGGTTCCATTTTTGTCCCAGGACTGGATTTGGAATGCGTATTTACGAGAAAAGCGTTATCTTCTTCAGGCATAATCCAAAATTTGGAGTAACATTGGCAATTACCTGGGAAAATGGGCATCTTAACTAAGACTTTGGGCATTAAATGCCTTTTTTGTCCTCAACCCTGAATCCCGCTTTCAGCGGGAAACCCTGAACATGTGAACGATTACAAATATTTCAACAGTGGTTTGATGGAGTATGCATAGTAACGAAAACACATTATTGCCCGACTTTAACATGGTAGAGTTTCACAGAAATGGCCTGGCATTAGTATCTGATCCTTTGGATCAAATGCCCGGGGTAGCCTTTTTTATAAAGGGTGAAAACAGTCATAAAGATCAAAGATTCTGTACATGCTCAACATCCAAAAAAAAGACGTGTCATCATATACTTAAACTCACTGAACTTCATAAGTCCATACAGAAACAACTTAATGGGAAAACATTAGAGGAAGACTTTAAGGCGAGTATCTGGCACAAATTGGCCACACTTCTTGCTGATGGTCCAAGTGAAACGTTGAAATCCGTCAGTATACATTTTACAAGCAGTAAGGATGAAAAAATTCTGAAAGTACTTTCTTCTGAAGGTAAAGATATGCTTCATTATATATCTGACGGGCCTGATTTGCCCCGATTTATTGAACGGATAGACCGGGTTGAAAAAACTTCTGTCCCGAACAGGAGTGTATTGCTGGATAAACTATCTACATTTACTGCCTCAAAAAACGAGAGCGTTATGGAGAAAATGGGTTTTAAAACCCGCAGACAGGTCCTTGAAGAAAGTTTTTGGTTCAGGCTTGCCTATCATGGGTACAGGGAAATTGGTACTGATAACTGCATATTTTACCCAACAATTGACGAGAGCTCCGGTACATTTACAATAACATGCAAAGGTTTAAAGGGAGAAAGAATTTTCACGATTCTTGTGCCGCAGAAGAGAGTAGAAAATATCATATTAGCCTTTAAAGATTATTTGCCCAATCAACATGGAATGAATATCCACCCCATACCCCTCAAATCCCTTTTTAAGGTGTCTATGAATACAAAGCTTGATCTGGAGGTACGGCCAATAATTCAGCTTCTTCAAAAAAATGGAGAGGCCCTGTTTTTTGAGAGAAAGGATCTGGAGAAGTTTCAGTATGATAATCTTATATATATAAAGGAGTTGAAAATCATAGCCGAGCTGGAGCAACCTGGGGATAAAAAAAGGAAATTTGTTTCTCCAGTAAACATGGTTCTTAAAAAGTCTCAAATCCCCAATTTCCTGCAGGAATTTGGTGAAGAACTTTTCAAGGGTGGGCATATAATAGAGTCTTCAGTTAAGAATCTGAAGATTTTTAAAAAGTTCGATAAAATAGAAATAATACCTGGGGCTATTGATAGAGACTGGTTATGGCTTTCCATGGAGTATGGGTTTGGAAATATCTCCATTTCATTAGAAAAAATTTTGCAGGCAAAAAAAATAGGGCAACGTTATATATCTACACCGGACGGATGGGTTGATTGCCAATCAACTTATTTTAACCCCCTTAACAAAATCGTGAAAAATTTCAATGAAAAGGGCGCTCCCGGAACTGTAGGCAAGGGGATAAAGCTTTCCCTCCTGGATTTTCTTCACTTTCAAAACACTAATACCGTTCCCCTGAATATTGCCGGTGAAGAGAAAAAGGCTCATACGTTAAGAAAGATACTGCATAGAAAGCCTGCCCACAAACTGCCATCCTTGAAAGGAATGAAATCATCTTTACGGCCATATCAAATGATAGGATTGGATTGGCTTTATTTCCTGTGCGAGAATAGGCTGGGCGGGTTGCTTTGTGACGATATGGGCCTTGGTAAAACCCATCAAATCATGGCCCTCATGGTTGC
>Ga0075123_10001998_pt1 | contig 10033 bp, 19 predicted proteins | sample AntAceMetag02UKX_FD_69808 | JGI IMG/M metagenome (GOLD analysis project Ga0075123, IMG submission 69808) | Saline lake microbial communities from Ace Lake, Antarctica - Antarctic Ace Lake Metagenome 02UKX | ecosystem: Environmental > Aquatic > Non-marine Saline and Alkaline > Saline | place... | reverse complement strand
TCGTTAGTATTATGAGGGTACACTTCTGATCCACAGCAATTACTTAACTCTTGTGGCTCTCCTAGAAGTTGCTTAACAAACTCAAACTCCTCTTGTGTTAGTTGCCACTCTCTACCCAACACTACACACTCTATCGTAAACTCTCTCTGGGTTGCTTCCTTAATAGTCCTTATCTTCTTCCAAAACTTATCCCAATCTTCTTGTCTTAAACTCATCTGTGTAGCAACCTCCTCAAACTCTCCTACATTTACTCTTACCTGTTCTGTCAACCAAACCATATCTTCGTATAACATCTCATCTACATCAAAACTTCTCTTAAACCCACTCCTTGTTAAGTTAATCATTTTCTTTAGGACTAAAATTATCTTTGAACTTTTCAACCTCCTCTATCAACTCGCAACTCTCACTAAAAGTTAGTTTCCTTTTTCTACCTGCTTCTAACTTCCCCTTAGTCTTTATTGCTCTACCTATATTCTGTAACTTCTCTAGTGGAGTGTAGTGTGTTTTAATAACAGTAAACTTTCCTCCACTCTTACCAGTCCTTATTGTCCTTGTTTCCATTTCTGTTAACACTAAAGTTAATTAAAATCTATATACTCTCTAAGGGTTTTAAGTAGTTCCTCCATATCTGTAAAAACATAATCTTCCTCATCTATCCTGTCTGGATTGATTGTTAGTATATAACCACCATTGACCTTTTTTATATTGATATCTCCACTAAACCCCTTTTTCGTTTCTTTATTTCCCATTTTTGTTAATGTTAAAGTTAATCTAATTCCTCTGCACTACACATACCTATATTGTTATAATCCCTTAAAGCCCTTGCTTTGGCTCTTGTTTCTGCCATTCTCATCATATCCTTCACTATCATTGTCCCAACATTTCCTTTACAAGCATCTCCGTATCCTGTAAAAGTTCCTCTCTCCCCTGTTACAGTTGCTTTGAATATAAAAAACGCTTCTCTCTTCTCCCCTTCTCCTAACATTTTGCTTACTAGCTCTGTGGTGATCTCTTTCCCTCCGTTATTGTGAAATTCGTTTAGCAACCCCTCGTAGGTTACGAATTCCTTACCACTTATGCTCGTGATAAACTCCTTTGGTATATTACTCATCTTTTTTTTACTAAAAATTTATATATTTAACTCTACTAAACTATACACTAATATTCATAATATGTAAATACTTTACAGTTGTATATCAACATTTGCCACTTTGTATAAATCTATTGTTCAGATTATACTCGGTTTCCTTCCCTTTTCATTGTATTAAGTGGTTAAAGTTAAGTTTTTATAATATCGTCTGCTTGTTGGAGTCCTGCTATTACTCCCTGTATGTATTGCACTTCTTCTATCAAATTAAAATCTCCAGAAGATTCAATGGCGTACTCACTTAGAAAGTTATCCAGCTGTTCACTTAGATTGTTCCCATAATCACTTAGGGTTTCTGATAGATAATCCTTGTGTTCTTTTATTTCCTTTTGTATTCCTTCCAATGGTATTTCAAAAATTTTATCCTGTAGTTCTAGGACTTTCTCTATAAGTTCCCTCTCTCCCCATACTTCTAAATCCTCCCATATATACTTTTTCATTGTTTTATCTATTAAAAATTATTTATTGTCCCCTTTCTTATTCCATACTATCCAATTTATAAGAGTTTCAACGAGATCTTCCCTTATTTCGTTAATTCTAAATGAACGAACAGGGTCTATATCTCCTGCTTTCAATGGGATTTGTTTTACTATTTCCCTGTATATGTTTTGGAAGTTTTCGTCTACAATATCCGTAGTGGTTATTCTGATATCTTCTTCTTGTGTTATGTTTTTCATTTCCTTTTACTTTCAAACAATTTATTTATTTTTTCGCATAGGTCTTGCTCTTCTGCTTCCATATAGTCGTATAGGGATATATTTTGAAAAACTCTTTCTTCTGCTATTTCGTATAGTCTATCAATAATGCAGTCTAACTGTCCCATTGATAGGTTACTCTTTTGTATTTCCTTTTCTACTTCCTCCACATTACAATATGTTAGTAGTGTTTCGAATTCTTTGTCTTTCATTTCTTTTGTTTATTAAAAATTATATTAACACTAGGTTATAACCTACTTGCTCTGTTAGTTCCTTGTATAGATTGTCGTATTCCTCTGGGGTTGCTTCCTTGCAGTCCATTAAGTCTGGACTAGCGTTTCCGTGCTGTCCTATGTGCTGATAGCTCATAATATAACCCCTGTATTTTTCATCTGGGAATAGAGCCACAAGCTCCCCATCAAATATCACAAACTTTACCCTTGTTTTTGCTTCCTCCATTGTATTATTTATTAAAAATTAACTATGTATCTGTATATCGTTTCCTACTTCGTATGTAGTTTGATCTTCTTCACTTGTGCATCTTCCCTGTTCTAACAGTTTCTGCACTTTCTTTCTAGCTTCCTCTTTGTCCTTTGCTTCCACTTCTACATAAAAGATTGTTCTCTTTACATCTACGCTATATGTTTTGTTTTTCATTTCCTTTGTTTATTAAAAATTATATAATCCTAAAATTATCTGATAAAATAAACTTTAGTTCCTTTAGTGTTCCTTCGTTCCTCTCTGTAACCTCTATTTTTTTAGTTTCCTCATATTCCTCCCCATTGAATACAACCACATCTATATATAGCTTGTTATTCTCTATATACAGAGTGTTTGTAACAGAGTTTAACCCCCCGCTGTTATATGTTTGTAATATTATATTTTCCATTTCCTTTATAGTTAAAAATTAAAATGGGGGTGTATTTCAACCCCCGTTGTATTATCTCCCTTTCTGTATCACTTCAACCAATAGAACGATATCTTTTATATCTATATATGAAAACTCGTCCTCATATTCGTCAAGCATATTTAATATATCGTTTGCATAAAACCCATATTCTCTCCCGTTCTCTCCTGCATCTGTCCAGTTACCATTGACCATATTTTCTAACATTTCCTTAAACTGTTTGTATGTTCTATATTTCATTATATTTTTTATATTAAAAATTATATTTCCTTTCGTTCCTTTCCTTCCTTTCGTATTTTTTTGTCTCCCTTATAAGTTAACTAATAGGGGGGGTTGGTGTATATTACCCGCCCCCCTTCCCGTTATAGATCCAATTGTCCTTCGATTTTCATACCATCAACCAGCTTTTTATCCTCACCATTGATTGATATATAGCTTTCAAAATCCTTACCATATACCCAAACGCCGTGAGGGAGGTATTCGTTCATCCTCCTATGGGTTGTCCTAGTTGGAAATCCTCCAGTATTTAGAATGATATATTTTCCTTTTTGCTCTAATATCACGGTATCGTGTAGCATTATTTTTTTACCCTCTAATAGGTAAGTATTATTTGCAATCTTTTTGCTTGTTTTCTTACCTGTTTTTCTATATACAGAGATATACACTTGAAATTGTCCCACCCCTGTTATCCAACAATATAAAACGGGTTCAATCTCTAACAAGTTTTTAATTTCTTTTTCAAGTTGTGAGGTTGTTAAAGCGGGTTCATCTGATGCACCCATCCCGCTATTATCACAAAACAAGTCTTTTACAAGTTCATACCCTTGTGATTGGATAACATCCTCATTTTTCTTTGTGCTTCTGTAGATGTCTTTGATATTGTTTTTTGTTATTCTCATTTTTCTATAATTGTTAAAATAAAATTAAGCGTTAACCCGAAACCTAACACGCTAAACATATATACAAGGGCTTGTACTAATAAACCCATATATAAGCGTATGCCCTCTAACACTTTAGAGCGTTTAACCCGTAAGGGCTTTGTCTCTAGCGTCCTACTGTTAAAATACATATATAATTATAATTAAAAATTAAATAATAACCCTTATGCTTTCAAACCTTTTCTGCGTAGTCTTTGATCTGCTTTGTATTGATTGTAGTATTCTTGCTCTTTACTTGATAATAAGCAGTTAACTATATACTGTACCTCAAACCCTTGGCTCTTTAGCTCTTTAATCTTTGTTTTGATCCCTATATATTCCATAACTTGTATATTAAAACTTATATATCTTCTATACATTATTATACCATTATATATACATGTATGTCAACAAGTATATACCAAATATAATAGCTTGTAGTAGTTGGATCAGAAACGATACAAGGGCTTAAAAGGGGCTGAAAGGGGGCTGTTGTGATTGAGAGAGTCAACATCAACAAAGTAAAACAGACCGAGTATAATATACATTATAGTCGATAGAATACCCATTTACAGAGATATTTTAACAGTTGATCCAATATCGGGGCGTTGTAGTCTATTTTAAGGGGCGTTATATATTCAAAGGTATGATTACACCAACCCGAAGGGCGGGGGTGTAGGAGGGGTATAGTACTCCTTTTGAGGGGGAAAAGTTGGGGGGTATCTCCCACAGAGATTTTTCAATAATAAAAGTCGGTTTCTAAAAATTTCCATTGTATTTTTTGGTTTAGGTTTCTACAGGGTGAGTATTGTACCCACAATGCACCCACGTTTGTTCCCACATTTGTACCCACATTTACAATTTGTTCCCACAGGGTTATACTAGAGAAATGAAAGATGCAGAGATAAAGATAAGGGTGAGTACGGAGTTAAAGAACCTTTGGAAGAAGGAAGCACTTAGATTAGGGGTAAGTTTAAGCAAGTTGATATTAGATTCTGTTAAGATAGACAAGGGTACGTTAAGGGTAGTAGACGGTCAGGTAAAGAAGCAGGATGAGGTAGGGGAGTGGAAGAGTTATTTTAAGCAATAGACTATGAAAAAGATAATAGGAAAAGACAAGATAGTTAAGATAGGGTTGGTTAAGCCCAACACTTGGAATCCCAAAGACGCAATAGAGGAGAGCGAGGGGGTGAGGGCAGTTTACGAGCAGATAAAGGGGGAGATACGCAAGAAGGGTTTATTTGAAGCGATAACGGTAAGGAGCATAGAGGGTGGTTACGAGATATTGGACGGATATCACAGGTACAGGGCGTGTTTAGATTTGGGCTACGAGCAGATAAGGGTAAATGACTTAGGTAAGGTAGACGACAAGTTAGCCAGAGCGATTACTGTAGTTAAGGAGCAAAAGAAAGTTCCAATAAGTGAGTTAGGGGTAGCGGACATAATGGGTTGGTACAAAGAGGAGGGGGTGAGTGATGATGACGTACAGGACTTACTAGGTTATGACGAGAAGGAGTTTAACAGGTACAATAGTTTGTTTGACATTGATTTAGACGGTTTAGAGAAAGAGATGATAACTAAACAGGTTACTTGTCCAGACTGTGGGCATAAATTTAACATATAAGGAGAAAGCGATGGGAAAATCAGCTAAGAACGGAAAAGAGAAATCTAAAAAGAAGTATGTGCCATCTATACCCCCAGAGGTTAGAGCTCCACAATGGTCTGCGGAAAACCAGCCAAGTCCAGAAGCAAAGAAAAGGGGTTGGGAGAGAAAAAGGGTCAAGCAGGAGATAATGAATGAAATGACCAAACTGGACGGACTTACAATGGCAGAATTTGAGGAGTTAAGAAAGGACATAGAAAAGCGACCAGAAAGACACACGGTTAGGGAAGCTAGGTTGCTTCGTTATATGACCAGAGAGAAGTTTATCAAGGACTATTTAGACAGGAATGTTGGTAAAGCACCGCAAGATGTGGATATTACAAGTGGAGGAAAGAGTATGAGTGCAATAACCGTTGAACACGTCCACGTTCTACCAGAACCTAAGAAAATGATAGAAGAAAACATAGTTGAAGGAGAAAGGGTCGAGGACGAAATAAAAGATGGGGAGGAAGATGAGAAAGAAGTTACTGATGAAGCAAAGGAATTGAAGTAATTATGGCAAAAATACAAGTAACAAGGGTTTATGACAGGACTGTACAAGCCGAAAAGGACGGTTTTAAGATTATTTGCCACGAGGGAGGGTCAAGAAGTTCAAAAACTTGGTCAATATTCCAATTTTTCCTATTAAAAGCACTCGCAGGGGAAAACATTACCGTTACTATCGTTAGAGATAGATTAACTTGGATAAAATCAACACTTTTACTGGATTTCAAGAAAATGTGTGCTATGTACGACATTGATATCAAGCCACAGGTCAATATTAACCGTGCAGAACAACTTTATGAGGTTAATGGGAGTGAGTTTGCTTTTTACGGACTTGATTATGCAGAAAAACTCCACGGTAGAAGCCAAGACTGGTTTTGGATTAACGAGGTAATGGAAGTAGGGCAAAAGCACTTCGACCAATTAGAAATGAGAACGAATGTAGGGGCTATTTTGGACTACAACCCTTATAATGATATGCATTGGGTGTTTGATTTGCACAAAAGAGAGGACGTGAAGTTTATTAAGTCCACTATGCTAGATAACGACTTCCTACCAGACCAAATTAGAAAGAAAATACTCAGTTATAAGCCCACAGACGAAAATATAGAGCGTGGAACTGCTGATAATTATATGTGGCAGGTTTACGGACTTGGTAATAAGACCAAACTAAAGGGTTCTGTGTTTACCAACTGGGACATTATTGACAGAATACCACAGGAAGCCAAGTTTATTGGGTACGGACAAGACTTTGGTTATACAAACGACCCTACGACCCTCATAGCTCTCTATACTATGAATAATGAGTTGTATTGGGATCAACTTATATACAAAAAGGGACTAACTAACCAAGACATCATAAAAGAATACTCAGCCCTAGAGGTGGGAAGAAGAGAAGAAATCTATGCTGATAGTAGTGAACCTAAGAGTATCGAGGAGATATCCAGAAACGGTTACAATATAAATCCTGCTAAAAAAGGAGCAGATAGTATCAATTTCGGAATAGATATTCTTAAAGGGTTCAAAATGCATATTACAAAAAAGAGTAGCGACCTAGAAGGAGAGCTAAGGAAGTACAAGTACCAAGAAGATAAGATAGGGAACATAATTAACACCCCAGTTGATGCGTTTAACCATTGTATCGACGCAATGAGATATATCGCAGTTATGAAGCTAGGTAAAAAACCCGAATTGCAGTTTATCAATAGGGACTTGCTTGGTATTTAGAATTGCGTGTGCTAATATATAATATATATAAGTTCTTAGGAACTAAAAATGTTTACAGTACCAAAAGAGAGCGAACTTTCTGCTGGTTTAATAGAAAGTGCCATAGAGTATAACGAAAAGGAAAGAAGCCGATACGATAAACTAGAAAAATACTACAGAGGAAAACACGATATTCTGTCCAGACGAAAGCCCCCTACAGCCAAGAACACCAGAGTAGTAATTAACCACGCAAACTATATTGTTGACACCTCCACAGGATACCTACTTGGAAACCCTATTGAATACAAGTCCTCGGACGACTTTGACATTACAGAGATAGACAACCAATATAAGATGCAAACTATGTCCGATTTAGACCACGAAATCGCAAAAGATGTGTCAATTTTCGGCAAACAGTATGAATTGATTTACACGGACGAGAATAATGTTAAAAGTACGGATATTGATGTCCGAAATTGTGTTGTTGTTTATGATGATACGGTCGAACACGCCAAGCTATTCGCTGTTATATACAGGAAGTCCGACGAGAAGGATAAGGACTACGAGGATATCGTTGTTTATGACGAAGAGTTTGAGTATGTTGGGGTCGATACAGAAGGTTCTATTGGGGTTGGAGAGCAGAAGCCACACAAGTTTGGGGCTGTTCCAGTAATTGAGTATAGAAACAACTCCGAGGAAATGGGAGATTTTGAACAGGTAATCAGTTTAATAGATGCTTACAACCTCCTACAGTCAGACAGGATAAACGATAAGGAACAGTTGGTTGAAGCTATCTTAGTGGGATACAACGTCAATCTTGAGAAAGCCCAAATGCAGGAGCTTTTAATTAACAGGACTATGTTCGGACTACCAGAGGACAGTAAGGTGGAGTATTTGATTAAGACCCTCGACGAGGGGCAGGTAGATATTCTAAGAAAGACCCTAGAGGACGATATTCATAAGATAGCCAAAGTACCTAATATGGCAGACGAGAACTTCGCAGGGAACAGTTCAGGGGTTGCTATCAGGTATAAGCTCTTGGCGTTTGAGCAGAATGTTAAGAACAAGGAGAGATATTTTGAAGCAGGACTTATGGAAAGGTTTGAGGTTTATAACAATTATTTAGTAGCAATCAATAAAATGAGCTTTGTTCCTAGATACGAAATAGATGCAGTATTTAAGAGAAACCTACCACAGAACATTTTAGAAATAAGCCAGATTGTAAATAATCTAAGAGGTGTTGTAGATGACGAAACCTTAATAGGGCAGATACCATTTGTCGACGATGTTGCTCAGAGCATTAAGAAAGCAAGGGAAGAGTCAAGTGGGAGGTATCAGCTAGAATCAACAGGGTTTGGTACTGACAACAGCATATCAAAAGAGGTCGACAAGGAGGTGGGTGCTTCTAAGAAAACTATAATGGAGAAACTATCTGACTTAATAGGATAGTCCGATGAAGCCGATAAAGGAAACAATAGAAAGGTATAAAACTGACATAGAGAACTCTTTGTTGTTTGAAGCTGTTGTAACCTCTATTCATAAAGTATCCCAAAGTGTTAAAGATTTAAGAACCTACACGGAAAAGGGTTTGAATAAAGCATACCGTGGGTTAGAGGATTTGTACTCAAAGGTTACAGGTATTGATACTAGAGTAAAGAAAATAGAGGACAGAAAGGTTATTATTCCTAAAGATGGTTATACCCCAGTTAAAGGTAAGGACTATATTGACGGTAAGGACGGTGCAGATGGGGAAGATGGATATACTCCTATTAAAGGAAAGGATTATTTTGACGGAGAGGACGGTAAGGACGGAGAAGGTGGAAAGGACGGTAAAACGATTGTCAAGGAAATTGTCAAGGAAATTGTCAAGGAAAAAGAAGTTTCTGGTGAGAAACTAATTAAGAGAATTGAGGGAAGTAGAAGTAAGTTAGATGCAAGTGCTATTAAAAATCTACCAGAAGGAGTTAAGGAAACCGTTATTAAAGAGATCCACAGAATAGGTAGTGGAGGAGTAAGAAAGTTTAATAAGTTAAAGGACACCCCTAGTTCGTACACAGGACAAGCAGGTAAGGTTGTTAAAGTATCAACTGATGAAAAGAAACTTGAGTTTGGAGAAGATATTAGTGGAGTTACAGAGCATAGTGAATTGGATAATCTTGATTATGAGAGTAGTGGGCATACAGGGTTTGCACCTAGTGGGGATTATTTAATAGAAGAAACCGACCCTGTATTTACAGGTTGGGATAAGGACTATGATGATTTAACTAACACACCTACTTTGGGAACTGCGAGTGCAGAGGATATAGACGCATTTGCACCTGCGTTGGGAGAAGATGACAACTATGTAACTGACGCAGAGAAAGTTGTTGTAGAAAATACAAGTGGGGCTAATACTGGAGATAAAGGAACTGGTTTTAGATATATAGGAGATACAGAACCAGATACAGAGGATTGGGAAGTAAATGATTTGTGGTACGATACGGTTACGGAGGTATAAAACTATGGCAGAAATATTAAGATATACAGGTAGTCAGTTTGTAGGAGGGGGTTCTCCTAGAAGATGGGACGGAGAGAAGTTTGTACCTGTAAGACAATCAATAGTAGCAGAGGGTGGAGTAATTACAGAGGTTGGTGGTTATAGAATACATACCTTTTTAGAGGACGGTACTTTTAGTATTATTTATAACTCAGATGAAAAGGGTGTTGATTATCTTGTTGTCGCAGGTGGTGGAGGAGGAGGTGGTTCAACTGCCGGTGGAGGTGGTGCAGGTGGTGTTCTTCAAGATACAGACTATATGCTATTAGAAAACCAATATACGATTACAGTTGGCGGTGGTGGAAATGGTGGTCAAAAAAGTGATGATGGTGCTGTAAATAATACAAGTGGAGAAAACTCGGTATTTAGTTCGTTTACTGCTATTGGTGGTGGTTATGGATATAGTGGGAAACCTACTGGTAGTAGAAATGCAAGTGATGGAGGTTCTGGAGGTGGTGCAGGTGGTTATTCAGGAAATG
>Ga0075123_10001997_pt1 | contig 10041 bp, 5 predicted proteins | sample AntAceMetag02UKX_FD_69808 | JGI IMG/M metagenome (GOLD analysis project Ga0075123, IMG submission 69808) | Saline lake microbial communities from Ace Lake, Antarctica - Antarctic Ace Lake Metagenome 02UKX | ecosystem: Environmental > Aquatic > Non-marine Saline and Alkaline > Saline | place... | reverse complement strand
ATTTAACAATCCTGCGATGTTAAGTGATTTATCTCAAAAAAATGTTCAATTTAGTGGTAGATCAGTATTCGGGAAAAACGAAAGAAAACATGAAGCTAATGGAGAAACTAATAAAACGGAACATGAGTATCCACTTCATATGAAATTTAATGGTTTCGCTTTTGGAATGCCTTACAATATGTCAGATAATGAAAATTTGAAATTGGGTTTTGGAGCTGGTTTTCGTACTTATTACGATTTAGGATTTAATATTCACTATGAAAGTGACGAAGAAAATGACAATTATGAATGGGATAAAAAATTCCACGGTGGATTTAATACTCTTGTTTTAGGTAGTGGATTTAACTATAAGGAAAAATTCTTTGGTGGAGTTTCATTCAGTTTCCCATTTTTAAGTAATATTTCTTCTGAAACTAAATATTCAGATGATTATTATGAAGACGATGAAACAGAAGGAACCATGACGGGTTCATTCTTTACTTTAAGTGGCTCATATATTCTAAATGAAAATATTACTATAGGTGCAAGATTACGAACTAGTTTTGAACTTGAGTGGGAAATGGAATATGATGATGAGGATGATTGGGAGAATGACATTACAATTCCTTCAGAATTTGGATTAGCAATAGAAATGAAACCTAATAGAAACTTAAAGCTTTACGCTGAGTATTTAACTCGAAATTTTGGGGATTTTGAAATTGAAAATTATTATTTTGATCAGGATCTTTATGGAGATTCAGATAATGGATATTCTTTAAGAGCTGGTTTTGAAGTTGGTACAAATAATGTATTCCGAGGTGGTTTATTTATACAAAGTGTTCCCATTTATGAAATGGAATCATATTACAACGAAAACTGGGAAGAATGGGAATTAAGAAACGATGAGAAACCACAAACGGAAATTGGTTTTACAACTGGCTTTGGGATGAAGATAAATCAGAATCTTTCATTTGATATCTTTGGTGCATATTCATTCTTGGACTTTGATGAGAGTTATGTTTATTATTATGATGACGAGCAAGTTTCAAATGAATATTCCTTTTATAAAATAAAGATAGGTTGTTCAATGGGTTATAGTTTCTAAATAAAGTTCTAGATTTCTGTTTTACAAGAAAAACTAACCCTGCAGAAATGCAGGGTTTTTAGTTTAGATATTTTTAATTCATTTGACACTCAATCCATTTTTCACAAAAGTCTTTTAAGGAAATAATTATGTTAAACGAAAATATTAGATTTATTAGAAAAAGTTTCAGGATAAGACGATTACTAAATGCTGTATTAGTTTATCTTTCATATTATATTTCATTAATTACCAGAAAAGCAGTATTCTGGGGTTCGCCACCAGTAGTAATGATAGAACCAACTAACATATGTAATTTGAAGTGTCCGCTTTGTCCAACCGGTAATGGTACACTAAAGCGAAAGAAAGGTTACATGTCATTTGAAGTTTTTCAAAAAATAATAAATGATATAGAAAAAACAGCTTTCATGGTTGTGCTGTGGAATCAAGGGGAACCATATTTAAATAAAGATTTTTCAAAAATGGTAAAATATGCCTCTGACAGGGGATTGTTTACGCTTGTATCTACAAATGGGAATATTGATTATAATGCGGAAGAAGTAGTTAAATCCGGATTAGATTCAATGATAGTATCCTTAGATGGTACAGAGCAGGAAACATATAATAAATACCGTATAAACGGTAAATTGGATAAAGTGCTGGATGGAGTACAGCAAATCGTTGAAGCAAGAAAAAAACTAAACAGAAAAAACCCATTATTACGATGGCAGTTTTTGGTAATGAAGCATAACGAACATGAAATAGCAGAAATAAAACAACTTTCCAAAGAACTAGAAGTAGATAATCTTGAATTTAAGAGTGTTCAAATATATTCCAAAGAGGATATTAAGAAATATCTTCCAACAAATCCGAAATATAGAAGATATAAAGTGAATGGTGATAATTTCGAATTGAAATTTGGTATAAAAAATCGTTGCCGTCGTATTTGGACCAATGCTGTGATTAATTGGGATGGAGAAGTTGCAATCTGCTGTTTTGATAAAGATGGAGATTTCAAAGTAGGAAATGTGATAGAATCTAAATTAAGCGAACTTTGGAAAAACAAGAAGATTATAAAAGTCAGGAATCAGATACTAACAGATAGGAAGCAGATTCCTATTTGCAGGAATTGTCTGGAAGGCGTAAAGATAAAAATTGAAGAAACAAAGGTATAATCTAAAACCTTGCGAATGGTTTCAATCCTTCGCAATGGTTGAATTAAGATTAATTTTATTCCAACCATTACAGAGGTCGAAGGAAAAATTAAAGAGATTCGTTAACCATTTGTAAGGTTTGATAACGAATAATTCCTATGAGGAGAGGGAGAAAAGAAATTATTTAGGTTTCAATTTTTATTGATTTCTTTTTCCTAAGAAGTAAAACCATTCCAACAATTGCCGGTAACACGGAGTTGAAAAGGAAGATCGTTAAAGTTACAGTTACTGCAATCTCAGCGGAAATTGTATATTTTGAAAATACCTCAATTGCAAATTTCTCACGTAATCCTAAACCTGCATAAGTAATTGGGATTAAATTAGAAATTAAAATTAGAGGTATTGAGACAACTGCAGAGAAGAAGTGAAAACTAATAAAATTATTTAATAAGATAAAATACTGAAAAATCGTTATGAACATATACAAGATTTGCATAACAAATATTCTGGGTATGATCTTCCAGTATTGTTTAAAATATACTGCAAAATTATTTTTTTTATCAAAATGCTTAAGAAGACATATGATAAATGGTAGAAAAATTATAAGGATAAAAGCTAAAATTGTAGGTAAAATAAATTTACTTCTGAAATAAAAAATTGCAGCAAAGCTGGCAAAAAGTAAATTGATCCAAACCTGGAAGAACTTTTCTACTCCAATTGATATAAAAGTATTGGTTTTTGAATTTTCGATAAAAAAAACTTTTCCCATCACACCAATACCGCCCGGGATCAATAGATTGAGAGAATGTCCTATCATGTGAGATTTAAAAATTTCTGATGGTTTTGGCTTATAGTCAGGGTTGATCGCGAGATAATGTCCCCAGTTCTTATATTCTATATAAATCTTAATTGCAGTTGTAATTAACATCACGATTATTACCGAAACTTTAATTTGGCAGAAGGAATGAAAAAGTACTTGAAAATCAATTTTCCTGAAAATGAAATACAATATTATTAAGGTTATAATAATTTTTATAAAATAAAAATAACGATTTCTAATTAATTTTTCCATATTAATAAGATGCCTGATAGCTTATACTGAGTTGATGCTGAAGGTTGGTGTTGTTTATTTTAGTAGCGGAATGACCAAATAGTATTTTGTGGTGAGTTAATGGCTGCCATTTTAGAATTGTTTTTATCACGATCTTTTCGGTTTTCTCACCTTCCAACCATGTTGCAGTATCATCGGGTCTGGTTTTATAATTAATCGTGAAATCATTACCCAAACTTCCTTGTCTTGTATATGAACTATGAATATTTCCGGTTAAATTCTTTAATAATTTATAATTGAATTCTCCTGCAACTTGAATCAGATTACTCCCCTCCGGGAATCCAAGTCCTATCCCATCATGCGAGTATTTATTGTGAAGGATCTTATGAGTATACATCCAAGGGCGAACAGCAGTGAATTCTAATGTTAAGCGAATATTATTTTTTTTGTCGATCCAATATGAATTTCCTAATTGAATTGCATATTTATTTCCCCACCAATTGGTGAAAACTTTACTTTTACTCAGCTCATCGAAGATAAAGTTCATATAAAAAGTATTTTTAGCAGAAGGTTTCAAGTTCATCCCACTAAAAATTAGAACATTATCTCTATCTCGCAGATTATGCTCAGTAGCGCGCAAAAAAGTTTGTGGTAAAAGATAACTTGGTTCGATGTTTCTTCCGCCATAGATAACTTCTTCCCCTACGAAGAAATGAACCTTTTCAGTTGGTTCCCAATCTAATTTTTTAACTACGAGATATTTATCATTATAATCTTTATATATTGGTTCGCCAGCATCTGTCACATTGGTACTGTCAGGAATCAAAGTTCCATGCATTATAGAAATAGAGAATTTTTTAAAATCCAATTTGCCGCTAAAATATCCGTAATCATTACAGTCATCATTCAATGTCACACTGCCGCCGATATTATTTCCAATAACGTGTGTTCCTCTTCCAACAGTAATAGAACCATATTTCTTCTTGTAAGCAATTTTACCGCTGACATTATCTATCGAGGTTTGTAAATAATCGTTAGAGTTTTGAGACCAGCTATCAAATATGGGAGACGTTATAATTAAATTTTCATCACCTGTAAAATGTCCTGCCCACCAATATCCATCAATAAAAATAGTATTTTCAATATTTGCAAATAACTTTGATCCATAATAAATAAAAGAATAAAAATTCTCTTCGGTAATATTTGAAATGTAGTCGGTTCCGGTAAACAGATCAAAGTATAAAAAAGAATCCGAAGGTAGAAAATCATGTTGAATATTGTAGTCTAATAATTTTATTTTTAACTTGTTTTGAGTATGGATTTGCAGAAAATGTGATGGATCATGTTCATTGGAAAAAAAGTTTATGATAGATTTTTTAAAATGTGCTATAGATGAAATAGCCAAATCAGATCGTGTGTAATTATCTGGTTTTTTTCTTAGATGTAAGTAAGCATCATCATTGAATTTTTCTTCCAGGAAAGAGAAATGATTCTGAGAAGTTATCTCAGTTGTATTCCAGTCAATTTCTGATGCTGCTAAATTGATGGAATTAAATGCGATTAAAATTAACAATATTTTTTTCATAAATCCTCTTTTTTGATTAATAATATTTAATGTTAAAATTGAGATATGATGTCAAGAAAAAGGTAATTAGGAATATAGGAACAAATATATTAATATTAAAATTGTGATAATTAATCTAATTAATGACTTGACTGGACTTTAAAAGAAAAACCGTTTAACGAAAAAACTGAGGTTGAAGATGGATTTGAAAGAACTGAACTATTATTATAATAAATTTAAATTTGGAGAAGATAATTTCCATGAACTTATGAAGAAAAAAGTAAATGAAATCTTGCTTGTTTCTACATTTTATGATGCTTATATTTTTGAACAAGATGGAAGACTTTCGGAACAGATACATGGTGAATATATGCAGCTTAACTTAAGTACAGCACCGAGAATAACCAGTGTACCTACCGGTATTCAAGCACTTGAACTCCTTAAAAATAAAAGGTTTGATCTTGTTATAACAATGATGCGGATAGGTGAGATCAGTCCATTCAAATTAAGCAAGAAGATAAAGAAAAAATATCCTGATCTTCCAATACTACTTCTCATTAATGTTCCTAATGATGTTGGCTTGATAGATAAAGAAAGCGAAGAGATGAAATATATTGATAATGTTTTCAGTTGGAATGGTGATAGTAAAATATTTCTTACGATGATCAAATATGTAGAAGACAAATGGAATGTTAAAAATGATACCGAAATCGGACAAGTTCGGGTTGTATTGCTGGTTGAAGATTCTATTTATTATTACTCAATGTTCCATCCATTACTATATTCAGAAATACTTAAGCAAACTCAACGACTTATTAATGAAGAAATTGTTGATATTAATAAAAGAAACCGAATGCGAGGGCGTCCTAAAGTGCTGCTTTGTCACTCATTTGAAGAAGCAATAAACATATATGAACAATATAAGGAATATGTAATTGCGATTATATCTGATATTAGATATAAATACAGAGGAAAGATACACCCTAAAGCCGGTATTAAATTGATAAAACATATGCAGATGCATAATGTTGAGTGTCCAATATTGTTGCAATCTTCAGAATCAGAAAATGAAAAAGATGCGAAAGAACTCGGGGTTAGCTTCCTCAACAAAAATTCTAAAACTCTTCTCCGTGATCTACAAAAATTTATTTTGGAAAACTTAGGTTTCGGTGATTTCGTCTTCAGGGATAAAAATGGGAATGAGCTTGATCGTGCAGATTCTCTAGAATCATTTGGGGAAAAATTAAAAACCATAAAAGATGAATCTTTGATCTTTCACAGCAATCATGATCAATTTTCTACTTGGTTGACGGCTCATAGCGAATTTATTTTTTCTAAGCGAGTAAAAAATATTAATGTTGAAGATTTTAATAATATCAGAGATTTCAGGAAAACTCTTATTGCTTTGTTTAAAGAAGTTCAACATGTAAGAACACGAGGGAAAATTCTACAGTTCGATAAAAATGCTTTAAACATAGAGGGAGGAATCATCAGGCTTGCAGAAGGTTCATTCGGTGGGAAAGGACGTGGACTAGCTTTTTTGAATTCTCTTTTTGTTTCAATGGATATTGAAACAAAATTCGAAGATGTTAGTATAAAAATTCCTAAAACATTTATGATAGGAACAAGTGAATATGACAGGTTTTTAGAGAGAAATAATATTGGATCGTGGTTAGTAGATAAAAGTGACCATGAAATAAACACAATTTTTGCTGAAGGAGATATTTCTCCAGAGTTGAGTGATATTCTAGTTGATTTTGTAGAAAAAGTGGATTACCCGATTGCGGTTCGTTCATCAGGACTGTTGGAAGATTCTCAATCTCAACCATTTGCAGGTGTATACAATACCTTTATGCTTCCCAATAATAACGAAGATAGATCTATCAGGGTAAAGCAAATTGAGACCGCTATTAAGCTGGTTTTTGCTTCAGTTTATTTAAAGACTGCCAGGAATTATCTGGAGAGCATTAATTATAAACTTGAAGAAGAAAAAATGGCAGTGATCATTCAAGAATGTGTTGGTGATGAAGTTGAGGGTTATTACTATCCACATTTTTCAGGAGTTGGTCAATCTTATAATTTCTATCCAACCTCATACTTAAAAAATAGTGATGGAATAGTTTCTCTGTCAGCTGGTTTAGGTAAAGCGATAGTTGAAGGTGACAGAACTTTTAGATTCTCACCAAAATATCCTAAAATGGAACTTCTTTCTCAAGATGAACTTTTAAGAGAATCTCAGAAAGAACTTTATGCGATAGATCTGAGTAATCAGGATTATTGCTCAATTGATTATGAAAAGGAAACAATTAAAACATTAAAGATCAAAGAAGTTGTTAAACACAAGACTTTAGATCATATTGTCTCAACCTGGGATTTTGAGTACAATAGATTAGTGGATGGGGCAGATACACCAGGACCTAAAATAGTTACTTTTGCTGATATTGTGAAAAGTAACTATTTCCCGCTGGCAGAGATCTGTGATAATATCCTAGAAATCGGTGAAAATGCGATGGGAGTTCCAATTGAGATTGAGTTTGCCGTTAACCTGAACAGTGATATTAAAAATGGAATTAAGCCTACTTTCTATGTACTTCAGATCAGACCACTTACGATTAATAAAGATGAGATATATATAGATTCTGATAATCTAGATATGAAACAATTATGCCTTTATACGACAAGTGGAATGGGAAATGGAGTGATATCCAATATCAATGATATAATTTTTATTGATCCCGATAAATTCGATAGATTAAAAACACTGCAAATGCAAGAAGAGATTGCTTATCTTAACAAAAAGATGAAAGATCTAAATAGACAGTATATCCTTATTGGTGCAGGCAGATGGGGTTCTCGTGATAGATTTTTAGGTATTCCTGTAAAATGGCACGAAATAAACAAAGCAAAAATAATTGTCGAGGCTGGTATGGAAGACTTTATTGTTGATGCTTCGCAGGGAACACACTTCTTCCATAATCTCATTTCAATGAATACAGGTTATTTTACAGTACCTTATGATTCCAAAACAGATTTCATTGATTGGGAATGGCTGAAAAAACAGCCTGTTGAAGAAAAAACAGATCATTTTATCCATATTAAAACTGATGACCCTACTGTTATAAAAATGGATGGGATAAATGGTATTTCCTTTATTTATAAAAATTAGTACCATGTGGAGCACAATTGAAATTAGAAGAACTAAATAAATATTATAATAAATTCAAATTTGGTGAAGATATTTTTCACCATTTAATTTTACAATCTTTACAGAAGAAGATAAAATAATTCAACTGGCAAATGGTTCATTAGGTGGAAAGGGAAGAAGTTGATGAAAGACTTCATAACATTATGATCGTCATTTATGAACAGTGTGTGAAGTGTGGAGAAGAAGGTGATTTCATTAACTACGTTAAGGGTGCAAATATTGCCGGATTTATCAAAATTGCGGACTCAATGTTAGAATCACGGAATAGTATAAACACATCTTATAAATGAAGATAAGTCCTCAAGAAATTGAAGGCTTTTTTATTGCCTTAACTTCTTGCTTAGTATAACACTACCATAACTCAAAAAAAAAATTACAAATATTGACAATAAAAAAGCTATTATCTTTTTGACGTCATAATCATAATAAAAATGGAGGTCAAAATGACGATCAAAGAATTTATGGCTTACGTTGAAGCCAAAAATCCAGGGCAACCTGAGTTCATCCAGGCTGTTGAAGAAGTTGTAGAATCAATTTGGGATGTTTATCAAGCAAATCCTAAATATCAAGCTGCAAAGATCTTAGAAAGAATTGTAGAACCGGAAAGATCAATTACATTTAGAGTTGAATGGGTTGATGATAAAGGTGAAGTAAATGTTAACAGAGGTTATAGATTCCAATTCAATAGTGCTATGGGTCCTTATAAAGGCGGCATTCGCTTACATCCTAGTGTAAATCCTTCCATTCTTAAATTCCTCGGATTCGAACAAGTCTTTAAAAACGCTTTAACAACTCTGCCAATGGGTGGAGCTAAAGGTGGTTCTGATTTTGATGGACGTGGTAAATCTGATAATGAAATCATGCGTTTCTGCCAATCTTTCATGTGTGAATTATACAGACATATTGGTCCTGATACAGATGTTCCTGCTGGTGATATCGGTACTGGTGGAAGAGAAATTGGTTACATGTTTGGAATGTATAAAAAATTAACTAATCAATTTACTGGAGTTCTTACAGGAAAAGGACGTAATTGGGGCGGAAGTCTCATAAGACCTGAAGCTACAGGTTTTGGTGGTACATACTTTACCCAAAATATGCTGGCTACAAAAAAAGATTCATTCAAAGGTAAAACTGTAACTCTTTCAGGCTTTGGTAATGTTGCCTGGGGTGCAGCTCTCAAAATTACTGAATTGGGTGGAAAAGTTATAACTGTTTCCGGTCCTGATGGATACATTTTAGATGAAGCTGGAATTACAGGTGAAAAAATTGATTATTTATTAGAACTTCGCGCTTCTAATAATGATGTTGTAGCTCCTTATGCTGAAAAGTTCGCAGGTGCAAAATTCTTCGCTGGTAAGAAACCATGGGAAGCAAAATGTGACATCGCAATGCCATGTGCTACACAAAACGAATTAAATGGTGATGATGCCAAAAAATTAATTGCTAATGGTGTTAAAATTGTTTCTGAAGTTTCTAATATGGGTTGTACTCCTGAAGCTGTTAAAGCTTTCCAAGCTGTAAAAGTTGATTTTGCTCCTGGTAAAGCTGTAAATGCTGGTGGTGTAGCTGTTTCTGGTCTTGAAATGAGTCAGAATAGTGAAAGATTACACTGGACTTCAGAAGAAGTAGATGCTCAACTTCATAAAATTATGAATTCTATCCATACTGCATGTGTTGAGTACGGTACACAAAAAGATGGTTATATCAACTATGTTAATGGCGCTAATATTGCTGGATTCTCAAAAGTTGCTGATGCAATGCTTGAGCAAGGAATTGTTTAAGAAAGTATCTTATTATAATAAAAAAAAGCCTGCAGAAATGCAGGCTTTTTTCTTATGCATATTTTTCAGTGTGCACATCCAAATCGGAACGTCTCAATTTATTTTCAACTCTTTCATATTATTATCACTTTCATAAGGACCTTCAAAATAGAGCATTGATCTTTCTGTATCCCATTTGAATGATTCTTCTGTGTATGGATTATACAATGAATCTTTGTGAGACTCT
>Ga0075123_10001995_pt1 | contig 10045 bp, 18 predicted proteins | sample AntAceMetag02UKX_FD_69808 | JGI IMG/M metagenome (GOLD analysis project Ga0075123, IMG submission 69808) | Saline lake microbial communities from Ace Lake, Antarctica - Antarctic Ace Lake Metagenome 02UKX | ecosystem: Environmental > Aquatic > Non-marine Saline and Alkaline > Saline | place... | reverse complement strand
ATCTTGCCATTGAGAAATTAAAAAACTTCACGGCTCTTGATAAAGAGGTTCATGTTTTGGTAGATCCGGTTTGTGAATCAACCAATAAAGCTCACAAGGATGCTACTGGATTGAAAAGCAAACTGTTAAAACCTATCACAACTATCAAAGAAGCTTATCAAAGGGCAATCGGTGCTTACGATTTTGAGAAGGAAAAGAAAGCAAAAGCGGCTGCAGCAAAACTTGAAAAGGAACGGCAGGACAAAATCGATGCCTTGAAAATTGAAGAAGCTGAAAAATTGGAAGAGGCTGGTGAACCAGAAAAAGCTCAGGAAGTGCTTGATATACAAGTTGATCTCGCGCCTATTGTTATCGAAAAAGTAAAAGTCGCCGGTCTTCAGTACCGCGATAACTGGCAAGCTGAAGTTACCGACAAAACCAAGATTCCGATGGAGTACCTGATTCCGGATCTCTCAGCTTTAACAAAACACGCCAAGGAAATTGCTGCTTCCACGAAACGGAAGAACGAAAATGCCGAAGTTGTCTCTGATATTCCAGGGGTCAAGTTTGTAAATCTGCGGAAAGCAATTGTATAATGATCGGCGGTCTGGATTTTAACGAAGAGTTACATCGTTATTCATGCGAAGGGGTTCCGGTTCCTTCCGTGAGTGCGATATTGGAATTCATGGGTTTGGTTCCGAATAAGCGATGGTATAAAAAATCTGATGCTTTACGCGGAACTTATGTACATTCTATTACTGAGATTATGGATAATGGTGATCTTGACTGGGAGGATTTAGACCCTGTTTTAAAACCGTATGCTGAAGCATATAGATCATTTCAGGAAACAGAAAATTATTCATGGGAACTGACTGAGGCTATACTTTTTAATGAAAGGCTATGGTATGGGGGCAGGGTTGATAGGGGCGGTTTGTTGAGAAATAAAGAGGCTACTGTTGATATTAAAACCGGGCAGGGCGCATTAACTACAGCGATGGGAATTCAAACAGCGGGGTATGATATATGTATTCCTGGTGGTCCGCGTGAAAGATGGATTTTATATTTAAGACCTACCGGAAAGTATAAGCTTTATCAGTGTGAAGATCCGGAAGATTACGATGCTTTTAAGCATGGAGCTTGGCTTTATAATTGGGGTAAGCGACATAAGATATCAAAATTGGAGGTAGCATAATGCATGAATTCCAAATTAAAACAGAATTTGAAATATGGATGAGGATGATTTTTCATCGACCGGATTTAGATAAAGACGATCTCGGTGTATATAATAATCATGATACCCGCAAAAAGCTCCAGGATTTCAGAGAACAGATGGTAAGGTAAAATTATGTTTGCAATTGGTATGGCAATATATTCATTTCTTTTAACGGTTGTTGTTGTTTTTATAGGGCGAAGACTTTACGTTGCTGAAAAAAGGGTGTGGTCTATGCACAAATATTTACAGCATGAAATAGAAAAGAAAAAGCTTACAATTGGGAGTCATTGGCATGATTAAAAACAATGCATATTATGAAACCGATATTATTGAATTCGGGATAGCAAACGAGAAGGACTACAAATCTCGGTTCAACTATTTTCAACGATGTTATGCAGCAGTAAGAATTGTTGACCGGCATGAAGTTAGGGATAATATAATAAAAATCTCCTGTGATGGAGGAGGTGAGATCCTATTCGAGATAAAGTGTAAAATTAAGGGTAAAACAATATTATGGTTTATCGGAACGATGGGGAGGGGTTAGATGCACAACATGTATATAAACGTAGTTATATTCAATTAGCACAAGGAAGGGTGACATGGTAGTTAAAGACAAGCAAGGCACAAAAATAACATTATATCAAAGCAGGGCTGGGAAAATCTGCATCCCTATAGCTAATAGATGTATAACATTATCTAAAGCTGATGCAGAAACATTTACTTTGTATGATATCGAGGATTTTGACCATGATTTATTTTTGAAAGCGTACAGCAGTGCTAACTAAATATAACAACGAATATCTGAGCCATTAGAAACGGCAGATATTCGCAAACGTTATGTACAATTCTGCGGAACTATAAGACCCGCCATCCGTGGCGGGAAAAGGAGGAATCAATGAAGTTGTTAGATTTATATTGTGGCGGCGGCGGGGCTGGGTATGGGTATAGATTAGCGGGGTTTACAGTTATGGGGGTGGATATAGAAGCGCAGCCTAAATACCGTGGGGAGTTTGTCCAGTCTGATGCCATTGCATATTTGATGGATAATTTCCGTGATTATGATGTGATACACGCATCGCCTCCTTGCCAAGCTTATTCTCTTGCCTCTATGCAGCACAGAGCTAATGGGAAAAAATACCCTGATTTAATTGAAAAAACAAGGGAAGCATTAATTTTTACAGGGAAGCCATACGTTATTGAAAATGTTCCAAGTAGCCCGTTGCTAAACCCTATAGAATTATGTGGGGCGATGTTTGGGATGAAAACCTATAGGCATCGGCTATTTGAAAGCAATATGGATATTCAGGCCCCATTCCACCCCAAACATGTTGCTAAAAATACAAAAATGGGGCGAAGACCTAAAGATGGTGAGTATATTCAATATGTCGGACATTTTTCAGGGGTGGAAGTAGTCCAAAAAATGACAGGGCTGAATTGGCTGGGTCAATATGAATTAGCGCAGAGCATCCCTCCGCAATACACAAAATGTATAGGTGATCAGTTGATGAAAATATTAATAGGCTAAATTATACCTCCATGTATAATTTAGGATTAATTGAGGTGCAGAACTGTACATAACAACGGTTAGACGCTATTAAAACAGCGCCTTAACCAAGACGTTAGATGAAAATTAAATTGATAGAGGGGTAAATAATGGAATGTATAAACTTACAGATGGACGGCGACCAGATTTGTGCTACATATAGCGATTTTAGAAACTTACAGGAGAGTCCCGCTGGATTTGGTGACAGTATTAAAAATGCCGTCATTGATTTATTTGAATATGCACCAGAACGATGTGGAGCAATTTAATCTACATCTAACAAAGTTTATGTGCTATTAAAACAGCACATTAAACATAGACGTTAGACGCAAGAGACCAGGAGGGTTTTATGACATCAAAACAAATAGTTAAAAATTGGGTAGCAAGAGTTGAAAAACATTTATGGGGCGATGCTCCTGCGCCTAACAGCGACAAGACAATATGCCCTATATGTGGCGGTAGCGGTAAACATCTAATTCAGACGTTAATTGTTAATGGAAAAAGTTTAGACAATATTGAAGCATGTCCAGAGTGTAAGGGAACTGGGCACATCGTCTAATCGCAAAACGTTATATGATATAGGAGGCTGCAAATGAAATCAATATTTAGTGGGTTAACAGCAGATAACCTACAATCTAAAATTCCCGCCATCCTGAAGTTTATGAATCCGAAAAAGGTCTATGAGTTAAGGCTCAGTAAGTCGAAGCGGTCAGTTGAGATCTCGACCCGGCTGCATGGACATATTACTTTCATTGCAAGAAACTTGCAGCTTGACAGGAACTTTGTATATTTTTCTGTACTGTTAAAAGCAACGGAAATTATAGCAGACGGTAGCAGCCCGTATCCGTACATAATAGTCCCGCGTAAAATCATGGACCCGATTTCGATGAAAATTGTTACTTTAGATTTACCAGTTCCTCTGAGAACGTCTAACCGTACCAATAAGGAAATTATGACTGCATTATTTGCCGCAGAGCTATTCTGGGCAGAAGCCGGCGGGGTTGGCGTATTGCCGAATAAATATGATTCTTACGGTAGAGGTTTATCATCGTGACTTTTGCCGCCGATGTTCTGCAAGCTCAGGCTGCACTTAAAAAAATGCATTCTACTGGTTGGGGTCATCGGCAATATATGAACTTTGAATTACGATGTATAAAAAATCATGGAGGAACGCCTGATTATATCAATTATGTTAAGCGTGTATTTTATGCAGCTGATAGTACGTTAAGGGATGAGCCGTTGCAGAACGAATTATTTTAGGGGGATGATATGACAGCAAATGAAATGATGGAAGCTCAAGAGAAGCGTGAATTTATAGAAGTTCGCGCAGGATATCAATGCGAATACGTAGACGAAGAAGGCACCCGTTGCGAATGTAAAGGAACTGAAATAGCCCATATGATAAGGTCGAAAGCTAACCTGTTAAAATACGGGCCTGAAATTGTCCATCATCCAAAGCTTCTCCGGCTCTCATGCAAAAAGCACAATGACTACTTTAACCGAGGATTCAGACCCGCAGTAGTTAAAGAAATGATCGCTCTGGTAGAAGATGAAGGAATAGAAAATTGGAGGTAAAATGAATATTAAAGAATTGGGAATAACACCCGGCCCGTGGAGTTTGCCACATTTGGCCGACGATGCAGTAGATTGTGATTGCGGATATGTTTTTGGATCTCCTGAAAGCCTAACAGTAGCTACAGTACACAAAAATAATCCGAAAGATAAATATCAATCTGTATACCCGGATATTGAACAGGCGAAAGCAAATGCTCGGATTATTGCTACAGCTCCTGAAATGTATATATGGATTTATGGAATGCTCAAATGCGCAGATGATAATGATATGATAAAAGCCGCTAAATTATTAAAGCTCGGACATGAGGTTGTCGAAAAAGCATCTGGAAAAGTATGGAAAGAACTTGTGGATGCAGAATGAAACCACAATATAAATTACGCAATAACGGTCCGCGTGGTGTTATCCTAAACATACCAAAGGAGTTCCTGAAATTAAACGATCTTCGTGCAGGGGATAAAGTAACGCTTACAATCCTTGAGTCTGGGGAATTATTGGTATCGAGTAAAAAGGGGAATTAGAATGATAGAATTAAAAGGCAAATATACAGAATGTAAAATAAATTTTATAGGGGAAAAACATGAAGAAGTTATTTGTAATTTCAATTTTGTTACTGTTCGCAGTAAGCGCTTTTGCTGAGGGTTTGAATCCTGAAGCTACAAAATTAAAGATGGACAATCCGGATGTTTATGGAACTATCAGAACGCGGGCTGTCATGGAATGGAAAACTGATTATGTAATGGTTGTTTATGTTATTAACAAACAATCAAAATCATTATTTGAAGTCGCTGCACTTGCACCAAAACTCAACGATGTAGAATTTTACACTATTCTGTCAGACTGGTGTGATGATGATTTAAATCAGTATGATGCTATATTTTCCGCACCAATTGATTGGAGTATGGTTGAATATGTTATGAAAAAACAAATAGAAGCCAAGTCTCAATATTAAGGTATACAAACATAATGTTATGTAGTAATATGTATGTATCCTTTCGTCGGGGCGAGTTTAATCTAGGAAATCTTAAACTAAGATTGGCTGATCATGAGGTGTGTTTCTATTCTTTCCTAGAGGAGAATAGGACGACGAGCACTTCATGGTTGGCCTTTTTATATTTAGGAGAAATATGAAAAATGAAAGATGCTTATTATTTCAAACATGACAGTAATGCAAAGGACGACCCTAAATGTGTATTACTAATTGAAACCTTACAGCTTGAGGGATATGGGATATTCTGGGTATTGATTGAAACATTACGAGATCAGCCGGGGTATAAATACCCGATTGCTTTGCTTCCTGCGATTGCACGGAGATATAATTCTACGATAGAAAAGGTTAAAGCGGTTGTTTATAATTTTGGGTTATTTGAGGTAGATGATGATAATTTCTTTTATTCAGATAGCTTAAATCGTCGCATGATTGCATGGGATGAAAATAAACAAAAGTATATTAAAGCTGGAAAAGCTTCAGGTAGAGCCAGAAAACAGAAGGCAATCGAGCATCAATCGAACGATGTTCAAACATCGCTTGAACTATTAGATAAGAATACACTAGATAAGAATAAAAAAGATAATACTAAGTCACCTGCCAGAACTACGTTCCGGCCCCCCGCCGTATTAGATGTTACAAAATATTGTGATGAGAGAAAAAACGGAATAGATCCTGAACACTTTGTCGATCATTATATTTCAAACGGATGGATGGTCGGGAAAAATAAAATGAAAGATTGGAAGGGGTGTGTTCGTACATGGGAGAAAAACAGTTTTAAAAACGGGACAAAAAATACTGAGTTACCCGATTGCGGCCCGCAAGAATCAACCGTACCTAAATGGATAGAAGAAGAGGGGGTAACCTTTGAACAACGATGAAGAAATTTTACTCGGTCAAATATTTCAAAAGAACAAAATATTTTTCAATATAGATTTGAAAGTTGACGAATTCCAAGATCCAAATTGCAGGATAGTTTTTAAAACAATGCACAAACTTGTAGAAAAAGGACTTGAAATCGACGAGGTTAAGATTTACAAAGAAGCTCCTGAGCTTAATATTCACTGGCTTGGGACTCTAAGAAATCATGTACCGTCTGCAGCGAACCACAAATACTATGAGAAAAGAATAAAAAAAGAAAGCAACAAACGAAAAGTCAATAGTTGGCAGTTTATAATTCAGGACGGGATTACTCAGGGCGTAGATCCTGATTTAATAAAAGACCAAATTGAAGAAGCAATTACCGATTATTCTATGACCACTGCTGGTTGGAAAATTAAAAAAATAACTGAGGTTATGTTACAGGCTATAGAAACCATTGAAGAACGTTTTAAAGCGAAGGGCAAGCTCCCCGGCATTACCTCCGGATTAGAAAGCCTCGACAGAATATTGCTTGGATTTCAAAAGCGGAAATTATATTTATTTGGGGCAAGACCTTCACGCGGGAAAACAGCTCTCATGTTAAACATGGCACGGTCTGCAGCTAACGAATCAAAAGTTGGGATAATTTCAACGGAATCGGCAAACGAGGAATTAGGGATTAGAATTGTAAGCAGTGAAACCGGTATTAATACTTCACGGCTTTCATCTGGATTTATTCAAGCAAGTGATTTTTCAAGGCTAACCGTAGCGGCTGGAACTTTATCAACTAAAGAGATCTGTTTTTACGATGAGCCAAACGCAGATCTTGCAACTGTAATAAGCAAGTGCCGAGAAATGGTAAGACTTGAAAAGGTTGAAATAATATTCATCGACTACCTGCAAAATATTGAATTTAACGGTAAGAATTCCGAGCGTGAAAATATAGCTCACATATCCAGTAAACTCAAAAGCTTGGCGCGAACATTAAACATTCCGATTGTAGCACTTGCTCAGTTGCAGCGGGAAGAAACTCCTTTCTGCAGACCTTATATGTCAAACCTTTTAGGCAGTGGGAAAATGGAACAGGATGCGGATGTTATAGTATTGATTTGGTGGCAATTATCGAAGGAAGAAAAAGCGCGATATTTGGCGGGAGCTTCTATACCTGATTTAGATTTTACAGAATGGTTGCTTATAGAAAAGGCGAGGGATGCAATGGTTGGTCAGTGCCGCGTAAAATTCAATAAAGAGATAGTTAAATTTACAGAGATTGCGAAAGAATTTAATGATATGCCGCCGGTTAATCGTTCTGATCCTTACAAGGAATAAATGTGAAAACTATAGAAATGGAAATAGCGTTAATGAGTTACTTCGGGATAAGGCAGAATATAATTGTCCCTAACATTTCATGGTCGTTTTTATATAATCACGAAGCCGATTTGATTGTTTTGACCGGCTCAAGTTATGCAACTGAAATTGAAATCAAAGTATCAAAAGCTGACCTTAAAAAAGATAAAGAAAAAAAGCATTGTCATGAAAGCGATATGATTAAGTATTTAGATTTTGCCGTTCCTTATGAGTTAAAAGATTTTGCTTTAATTGAAATTCCAGAACATGCGGGGTTATTATCTGTTAGAAAAGACGGGGATTATTATTGGGTAAACCGAGAAAAGGCTGCAATTAAAAATAAAAATTGCAGGGCTTGGGAATTGGGAGAAAGGCAACGGCTTTCAGAACTTGGGTGCATGCGTATTTTAGGGCTGAAGAAAAAAGTGTTTAAATTATCCAATAAGGTGGTAATATGAACATTTTTGACGGGTTTTCAGGAATAGGTGGCTTTAGTCTGGCTATAAAAAGAGCAGGGTTTGAAATAGAAAATCATTATGCCTCGGAGGTAGATAAATATGCGCAATGGATATACAGAAAACAATTCCCTGGATCTGTTCAGCTCGGAGATGTATGTAAAATCGGGAATGAGCATGGAAAGATTGATATCATTACTTTCGGATTTCCTTGTCAGAGTTTCAGCATTGCCGGAAAAAGAAGAGGCTTTGAAGATACAAGAGGAACTATGTTCTTTGAAATAGCACGTTTGGCAACCGTCTATGAACCCAAAATAATGTTATTAGAAAATGTGAAAGGCTTGATGAGCCATGACAACGGTAATACATTAAAAATCATATTAGAAACATTGCAATCTTTGGGGTATTATGTTAATATTGATTTATACAATACCGTTGACTACGGTATACCGCAAAATAGAGAGAGGATGTTTTTTATATGTTATCACACAAAAGGCTTATTAAAAGATGGGAAGACTCTGAATATCAATTTATTAGAGATAATTACAAAACAATGGTTGTTTCAGATATTGCAAAAGAACTTGGAAGAAGTGAAAATGCTACAAGATGCCAAATCGAAAGACTGGGTATTAAATTATCTACTCTTAAAAGAAGTATTAAATATGTGTGGTCAGCTTCAGATGTCAAATACCTTAGAGAAAATTATCAAACAATGTCACGTTATGAACTCTCAAGATATTTGTCCAAGTCTATTTCCTCTATCGATAGAAAAAAAAGAGAATTGGATCTCAGTAGAATCTATCCTGGAATCCATTATGACAACAACGGAAGGGTACTTATTTCTATTGGAGAAAGAAGAGCTAAACCATTGCATAGATATCTTATTGAACAAGATATTGGAAGAAAACTTTCCAGAGCAGAACAAGTCCACCATATTGACTGTGTTAAAGACAATAACGAATTCAAAAACTTACACCTTTACAACAATGCAAGCGATCATCTTAAAGGGCATAGGTCAATTGAGAAACTATTACCCGAACTTTTGGAAAGAAATATTATCAGATTTGATTGTAATACAGGAGGGTACAAAATATGCACGAATCAACGAGAAAAATGAAAATAGAATTGTCACAGAATATAATACTGTTATCGAGCTTAACGACTTCAAAAGTCTATCCTCGAAAAAGTTTATCTGCACTCTTGCAGGAGAACGTCAACCCGAAATATCACATATCAGAGAAGCAAAAAGAGAAAATATTAAAGACAATATAGATATATTTAAAAAGTCAGGAGAAAGAAAAAACAGTTCAATAGCGGCTACATTAACAGCCGGTGCACATTCAGGTGGCAATCATCCAGATATGGATTTAATTAGAGTGGGGACGCTTAGAAATTATAAAGGGGAACCTCCTTTTAGAGAAATGGCTTCAGGAGTTTCTCCTACATTAAAAGCAAGAGCAAGAGAAGCCGGAGATATGCAGCCGGTAATAATTCAAGATGTTTTAAGAAGTAATAAATCACAGAACGGGAAAGGATATAAAACAGATTCGTTTTATACTTTAACATCACAAGCAGAAATGGGCGTTTTACTCTCAGATTCAGGACAAGCAAGAAAAAGAGAACTTAGAAATATAGCACCACCTCTACGGGCTCATGATGGATGTGGTCATGATAATTATGCAACTGATAATACTATCATCCGCCGTCTAACCCCGATTGAATGCGAACGCCTCCAAGCCTACCCTGACGATTGGACACAATACGGAATAAACGATAACGGTGAACAAGTAGAAATTTCTGACACTCAGCGATATAAAACACTTGGGAATTCTATAAGTGTTATTGTTGCAGAAGAGATATTCAAAAGTATAAAGGTTGTAATATGAAACCATTCCCTGAACTTGAACTTACAGAAACACAAATACAAGGTCAAGTCTTAGACTTCCTCAAAGCTATAAAAGTCCGAGCTTGGCGTAATAATACTGGTAAGCGCGGCGGGGTAAGATATGGTCTATGTGTTGGCAGCTCTGATATAATAGCCAACTTTCACGGCCTTTTTTCTGCGATAGAAATCAAGAAACCTGGG
>Ga0075123_10001987_pt1 | contig 10079 bp, 8 predicted proteins | sample AntAceMetag02UKX_FD_69808 | JGI IMG/M metagenome (GOLD analysis project Ga0075123, IMG submission 69808) | Saline lake microbial communities from Ace Lake, Antarctica - Antarctic Ace Lake Metagenome 02UKX | ecosystem: Environmental > Aquatic > Non-marine Saline and Alkaline > Saline | place... | reverse complement strand
TTGGCTTCTTTCTCCATCACATAGCAATATGATAAATAAACCCTCTGGACTCCGTATTGGTTGCATAGCATATACAGGACTTTCCTGTCAACTAAAAAATCATTTACAATGTTATCTAAAAATTTATGCTTCAATGCAAGAGTATTGAAGTCATCGAGGGAAACAACAGCAGCATTATTCTTATCTGTTTTTTGTTGTTGTTGTTTTTCTATTTCATTTAATTCTATTGTATTGTATTGGGTCGAATGGTTACCTAATGATTCCCCAATGGTTACGGAATGGTTACGGAATGGTTCGCTATCATTATTATATGATACTGGCTTTTTGTGAACTTTCCGCAGTGATTCAAGGAACATCTCGAACCATTGCAGAGAGACTAAAGCTGTCATCATTACTGGGCTGTTAATGCAGTAGATTTTGACGTTGACCGGTAGAGTATCAAACTTCATCACTACGTTTTTTTTCATATTCAAATTAAATGTTTGATACTTGAGATAATTAACTACAAATATCCACTCATTTTTGAAATAGAAAACTTTATGATCATTGTTAAATTTCTCAAAGTATTCATCTAACTTGGTCCGGTCAATTCCAGTCTCTGCTTCGATAACTTTTTTATTCAGTTTATAGATGCCCAATATTGAGTGTTTGGGGTTTGTCAGTAAGTAGAGAAACAGTAGCTTACAATTTCCATCTAAGCTCTGAACCCACTCATCAGCCCAAAAATCTTGGTCAACACTCCTAAGTGCCATATTTACTCCATTAGGGGGAAAGGTATTCACCTCGCCCCCTTAGTTGATCTACTTTGTTCTAATACCCTCACCTTGGGTTAAATTGTAGCCTACGTAATCAGATGGGGTTTCTTTCCTTTCGTTTGGCTCTGCCTCTTCCTGATCTTTGAAAAATTTGAGGATAAGTCCCTGATTCATTTTGAAATATTCCTTGATTTTCGTTTTGTCGCTCTCAATCTTAGGATCGGTGTTTATATCAAGAAAAGCTTCGATTGCTTTCAAGTCTTTGATTGTGACTGTGATGGTTGCCTTTTTGAACCTATCTGCCAGTCCGCCAAAATCAGTGACAGTAACCTTTGGGGGGTTCTTGTGGATTGATATTTTGAAGTTTTCAAATTCCACACTCCTGTCGCCTGTTGCTTTGATGTCTTTAACAATTTTGCCGGTTAGAGTTTTAACAGTGGTAGTTACTGATTTTATCCTTTTTTCAATAACTACTTTCCGGTCTCTTAAAGCTTTCTCAGTTGCTTTGGCTTCCAATAGCATATTTGCTTTGATCACAATGAGACGCTTTTTGTTCACTTCCAGACTATCAAGCTCCTCTTCCATTTCAGGAGTTAGAACGCCATTGTTATCATCAATAAGGTCAAGGATTCTCAGCTCTCTTTTTTGTAATTCATAGGCGTTCATTGTTCCCCCTGCTGATTGTTTTTGTATATTTCCTTGAGGATGGAATGGAACTCATTTAAAGCGTCCATATCTTCTGACTTTCCGTAACCTTTCGGGAACTGTTCAATTTCAAAAGAGCAAAACTCTGCTTTAGTTATTATGTTGGGAACTAACAAGGAATAACAAGCTTTTATGCTATTCTTTCTTTTATCAATACCAGGATCAATATCGGAAGTATCCGGCAGGTTCTCAAATGGAGTTTCCGTGTCATCAGACTTGGGAGTGGTTACTTTAGGTTTGGGAGTGGTTGCTTTAGGTTTTGATGATCTGGGTTGCCTCTGGGCTGGTTTTTCCTCTTCCTTTGTCTCGGGTGGTGGTTCTACCTGTTCAGCTTTGATCTCTGAAATTTTGTCATTTATCCGCTCAACCATTTGGTCAAAATCTGCCAGTATTACGCACTTAGCAGTTTCAATTCTAAATTCCTGTAATGTCGAAGCGTCAAAGATTTTTGAGTTACTCTCTAAATACTGAATAACTCTTGTCCGTTTTTTTGCCAATACAACTTTCGGGTTCTCATCTGCGTTCTTGTCTCTCTGGTCAGTTGGTTCTTGGTTTGCGTTGTTTTGGTTGCCTCTACGTGTATGGTCAAATTGTGAACTCTTACGGTCTCTGTAGGTGTCATGATCAGGCTGTCTCACTTCCTTATCTGGGTCGAGAGCTGGTGAACCGGTTTCAGTCCAATTTTCGCTCTCATCATAAGTTCCGTTGAACACGTCCGGATATGCCATTTTAAAGCACTGGCTCTCGGCTACTTTTTTTATCATAGTCTCAGGCTTTTTATTCCAGATTAAGGTATTGAGCTGGTACTCTTCCAGTCGGACACTAACAAAGGTCGGGATGCGTTGGTCTTTCTTATACACCACGCAATAAGCACCAACCAAATCACCTCTGGGATTGTCTGCATATTCGTGTATTATTTCACCTGCTTTAACCTTGAAGCTGTCATTACTATAGATACTGTCAACAATATGACCGTCATAGGTTTTCTGTCTCAGTCCGTTTTTCCTGTAACCGTCTCTGCCAACAAAGATGCTTACCTGACCACTGAATTTTACTGCCCATATTTCCCTAAGAAAAGGGTTGAGTTGCAGTGACTTTCCCATTCCAACAAAAAGATCAAACTGGACGGCTGATAAATCCCTGCCGTAAATCCGTTTGATCTCTGCCATTTGGTTTTGCCACACTGCGATTTGTGATGACATGATTACTCCTTTTTCACTTGACAATTAAGGGGTGTGTTTGCAGCTTTGCAATGTCCTCTTAATTGAGGTGCTTACTCCATCGGGACGGTTTCACTCACCGTCCTGTTTTTTTTACGATATTATAACTTCGCATCCAACTACTTTCAAGCCCTCAGTACTGCCGGTGAAACAAATAGTGATGACTTCGAGTTCAAACTCTAAAGCTTTGTTGATCTTATCTACTACATTCATGCCTACACGTTTCCCAGATACAATTTTCCTGAGATAATCTGGGGTAACTTTTATCTTGAAGGCAAGGGAGTTGTAGCTTTCGCCAGCTAATTTCATGGCTGACTCATAAATCTCTTTCCCATATTTCATAAAAACTCCTTGTCTTATTATGAGACAGTAAATGTTTCTGCAGGAAATACGTCAAGAAATTTATTAATATTCATGAATTTGTAACCTATAATTTACTCATTGTTTCAGATATCCAACTTGATCATAAAAAACCCCCATTTCTGAGGGTCTCTGGCAAGAAAAAGGAGTAGAGAGAGAAATTTATACTACATCAAAACCTTGCATACTGGACGTAAATCTCAACTGTTCCTGTTGTAGCATCGTCATTAGCGCCGGTGTAGGTTATTTTTACAACATTATCTGCTGTTACTTTGTACGGAAATGGAGTGTCATTTACGTCTTTCCACCCAGTAGTGGAAGGGTCAATAGTTGCCTCGAATAGATCATCTGTTGCCGTGATGCCCAGCTTTAAATTCTCCGCCCCGCTATCGTTAAATAGAGTTGTCACATTTACCCATATTCCCAAAATTATAGAGCCTTCTTTAATGGGTACTATGATATGAGCTGCCTCATCTATCAGGATGGCATAGGTGAAACTATTTTTGAAGACTAAAGTTGGGCTTGAATTATTATTGATAGTATTGTCAATGTAGCCTTTCGTGGCTACATCATTCTCGTCAGCTGGTTCATACTCTGTAAGCATTGAGAGTCCACCGATGCTTACTATTTTCTTATCTGCATCCACAATTAGAGCTGCAGACGGCAACGCTGTACCTGCCGTAATATCTCCACCGATTACCTTTTTTCTAAGTTCACTTACTGCGATATGTGCAACCGCTCCGCCAGATGCAGAATCCAAATATAAAATATCCGTGTCCAATACAGTCAAAGCCGTTTTGGTCGATTTCGCTTGTAGTCTAATTTCAGCCACTATTCCTCCTTATTTGTTAAATTTATTATTATTTTATTCCCGAGTTCATCCACAATATAATTCCCGAGTTCATCAATTAAATAGCCGTCATCCGCTCCTGATGGTGTGAGTCCATTAGCATCCAGTATTGTAGATGAGGATTCAACCCAGTAGTCTATTGTTTGCATTTTAATAATCACTGCATCATTAAAATTTAGCTCTTTATAGTGGAAGTGTGTAACACTGGTCAAAAAACATGGAATTTGCCGGTTTGCATTATGATTATATGGAATATACCAGATTTCTTGCCCCTCAATGATGCTGAGAAATTGCAGGATATTGTTATCAATACCTAACAAAATCAACTCAAATAAAATATGGTTGCCCTTGTAGTGAATATGCTTTTTTCCAGTGAGCAGGGACTTATTGATAACCATATCCCTGACAGGTTTATCTGGTTTTCTTACTACAATCCCACCTGCCGGCAGCTGTGCGGATTCAGTAAGGGCGAGACCTGAACCCATTGAGGGACTAAATATGATCGGATAACCCGAGCCGAAGAGTGCCATTATTCCTCCTCTTCCGTGTAGTATTCTATTTTTGAGATATTGTTGGCTACGTCAATATTTAATGAGTGAAAATCCTTATTAAAAAGCAATGCTTGATCTATTTTATATTTCATTAATTTATTTCCGTCTGCAGGTGTGATCATAGCTTTGAATTTATCAAATATCAGCTGCCAGATACTATTGGATAACTCCCACGGCCACTCTGTATTTGAGAATGGAATGTGAGACACTCCATATACAGCCTTATCCATTATCACAAAATTAGGTGGGAAACTTATTGAATACATTTTTTCTGCGTTTTCATCTTTTATATTGACGCTTAATGTTCCCCATGAGTCATCAGGATGTAAAAGCCACCAGTTAGCAATTGTATTCGGAGCTGTATGGAAACCGAAAAATGCTGGTGTCTGGGTCTCAGTAATATCAAGGAAACTGGCGTTGAGTTCAAACCCTAAATTAGTAAGCTCATCAAACTTATAGTCACCAACAGTTGCCGTTATTGCCGGTGTATCTAATTTTGTGATAATAACATCATCGTCATGATAAGTATATTTGAGACTAAGCACTCTTAAAATGAGAGCAAAAACATCATAAGCATTAGCAGATTTTTCGTCATCTTCATTGGTCTTTCCCATTCTCTGGAATAAGTCTGCCTGAAAAACAAGATCACAGTATTTTATATTATCATATTCGCTATATGAGTCATCTCCGTTGTAGCAATCCCAGCCTATAGATGTATGTAAATAGTTTATCCCAATTGAAGCAAGAAAGACACGTAACAGCCAAACCAATTGGACATAATGCTCTCGATAGTCCTCGCCAGAATTATTTCTAAATTCATGAAAATTATAGGGAAAATAAGGTATCACAAAATCCCAGACTTCCTGGATAGTGTGATTACGTAAATTCTCAATCATATCAACTGTCTGAACCTTGAGCGTAAAACCTGCCGTATTGGTTGAAACTTTCGTGATGCGACTCCTCAGAAAAATAATGCCGTTGAGTTCATAATTTATAAAACTACCGGCAACTATAGTAACGACATCTAACACGTCCATATCAAGTTCAATAGTGGGGTGTGCCAGTTCCGTTTTTATAGTAAGATCCATTTTGCTCTGTAAACCTGTTACGCTCTTGATATAATCGCCTAAATTTACAGTTCTTAGGTCGCCCCAATCACTGGCAGGAACATAATATATTGCTACTGACATTAGTCCATTACTCCGTCATAATTTTCTAACCGGTCTCTTACCTGAGTATCTTTTCTAATTCGTGCCTCTGGGTCAGTGGTCTCAACAATGATATTGACCGGTGTCTGGGTGTCATTTTCAACCATGTTCAAATTCATTGCCTGAATGGCAGTTACTACACTGTCTTTCATCGACTTTATTTCTTCTTTGAGTTTGCCAATCTCAGTGGTAGCATTTCCTGTTCCGCCACCTATTGCAAAAGTGAACTGAGGGGGAGAAATTTTGTTTATCTGTGGAATATTTGACATCAATACTTTTGCTTTCTCCGGAAACTTATTCATGAAATTGAGAACAGGTGTGCCAAAAGCTTTGGTTGCTTTGTGATTCAAAATATATTCCTCTCCTATTTCATTAACCGTAACAAGTTTTTCTCCACCTTCAACCTTTCCACCTTCCGCGTATTTCTGGGACTTAATAAGCTTAATTTCCACCAATCCCAAACCTGCAATCATGGAAGCGAGCATTGGTCCAATGATTGGTCCAGCAGTCAAAGCCTTTGTGACTGCCTGTGCTGTGTTGATAATGGACGTTATAACAGCCATTGCCTGTTTTTTTATATTGAGTTCTTTCTCCTTTTTAGCAAATTCCTTTTGCAGCTTTTCTTTTCGGGCAGCTAATTTCTCATCACTCCAATGCTCACGTTCTGCCCTTTCCTCAAGCTCAGTCATTGCGCGGTTTTTCTCTTCTGATAGGTTCTGATAAAGCAGAGAAAAAATGTTAGATATTTGGCTGGTTATTGTCCCGATTGAGCCAACAATTGCTTGCTGTTGCTCTTCTGAAAATCCGAGACTATCCATGATGATCTCACCGAGTGACCTGAACCTGTCAGCTTCACTATCAGCAAATCTGGTGTTTGCCTGTTTCATCTTCTCTGATGCTGAAATATATTCAGCTGAGTTTTCTCCGTATTTCTCCCTTGCAAATGCTACGTATTCAACCAAAACCTGCCGGAGCTGGTTATATGTTATTAAACCCAAATTACGCTGCCTTTGCGCCAGTTGAGCGGCTTTGTCAAAGTTCTGGAGGGCAGTGTTGTTTATGTGATCTGCCTCAGCACTATCAACTTGCTTTCTTTGCTCTGAATACTGTTTTCTAAGCTCCAAAATCTGGCTCTCTGTGGCTTTCATAGTTTGCAGCTTTTTAACCTGCAATTCCTCTTCAATACTAAGCTGGGTTCTTTTCTTATCGTATTGATCTGAAATATTCTTAGCGGCAGTTGAGTCTATTATCGCTTGAATTTTATCACTTTTATTCTGTTCGGCTTCAACTTCCTTTTGCCTCTCTTCCTTAAAGGCTGAATATTCCTTATCAAGCATTTCCTTTTTAAAGTTGTAAATTTCCTCAGCCTTTTCGGCACTGAGACCACCTTTTTCTCTGGCTACCCTTTCATCTTCTATCTTCTGGAGGGCAAATTGATAGTAATTATCAGCTTCAAACTTCAATAAGTCATAATATTCACCCAGACTCTTTTCAGTCTCTAAATTGCCCTCATCCTGCGTTTTTTTGCTGCTGGTCATATAGGCTTTGTACATAGCTATTAATCTGCCGAGAGCTTCTTTTTCTTTATCGCTTTGCATCTCTAAATATCCAGCTTGAACCGGAACGGTTGGGTCTGCTAAAATGTCACCAACCATATTGAACTCAGCAACTAAACCTCTATAACTATCCAAGTCTTTACCAAACTCTTTATTATATTCTGCTAAAGCTGATGTTAGCTCACTTTTTGTCACATTTTCAAATATCTCTGGTGTTCTTTCCAGCTCATCATTTACGTCTTTGGCAGATTTTCTGAAGATCACAAAAGCAGCTACAACGGCAGCTATCCCAGCAATGATTACACTGTAGGGGTTGACCAGCATTGTAATTCTGAGAGTTTCCCACATTGAGATTAACCCTCCAATAACGCCAGTCTGAGCAATCAAACTTAAAGTCGTGGCAATAACTCCGCCATTAACTATTACATTTGTTATTCCATAAGCTGCGAGAGCTGTAACGGCTATTGGCAGGACTTTAACAAGCTTAGTTAAAATTCCAAGTAGGAAAGTACCTGACTTGACAATAAGCATCATAATCGGTGCTAATTTCTCTATAAATACTATTGCCAGCCCTTCCATAGCAGACTTGAACTCCAAACCTGTGCCTTTCATTGTGGCTTTCATAATATCAGCCATCTTCTGAGCAGAACCGGAAGCGTTATCAAGGGAGACTTTGTATTCATCCATTCCGTCAGCCATTGAAACCATTGCCAAAAATGCAGCCTTTGAGCGCTGGTCTAAGTATTGTGTAGCTTCCGACAGATCAAAGTTACTCTCTTTCAGTTCGACCATCTTTTTAGTAAAGTCGTCAAAAGTGTGAATTTCATTGCCGAAAAGATCGTTGAGTTTACTTCCTTCATCAAACATTTGCGACATGATATTTTTCAATGCCATTCCTGCCCTACTCCCAGAAATACCGGCATCTGCCATCTTTGCCAATAGCGTAGCTGTCTGCTCTATAGAATAGCCGGCAGCTTTCGCAATTGGAGCAATATTTTTCATGCTCTCTTTCCACTTACTCATATCCAATGCACTGGAAGTAAAAGCGGCAGCCATTACATCAGTAACCCTGCCGGTCTCACTTGCATCTAATTGAAAGCCTCTTAGTGTATTTCCGGCAACCATAGCAGCCTCAGGAAGCGTGGAGTCCGCAGCTGTAGCAAGTGCCAAAGTTGCGGCAGTCACTTTCTCTATTTCAGCAGCCGAGAAGCCCAATTTAGCAAATTCAATTTGGAGTCCTGCAACCTCTGCGGCAGTGTATCTTGTGGTTCTACCCAGCTCCATAGCAACGTCTTTGAGCCGTTCCATTTCGTCAGCAGTTGCCTTTGAGATTGCTTGGAGTTTTGCCATCATGTAATCAAACGACACAAAGGGGCTGATGATCTTGCCTACCATCATTGTCATAATTCCAATTGAGGCTGTAGTTGCGATGATCGCCAGACCAAATCCAGTCACGGAAGTCTTGAGCATCTGGAAACTTGTCTGGGTTTTTGCTGCACTTCCCTGTAGCCTTGTTAAACCAGCAATTGCCGGAGCGGTGTTGACAATCGGCTTGATTTTCAAAGGCATCTTTGAAACCTGTCTAACCTTTGCTGTAACTCTCTTCATCTCTTCGTTGAATTGTGTGGAGTCTGCCTTTACTATCTGATTACTCAGTAATGCCCTAATCTGCTTACTGGCTATCTCAGTGAGCTTAACCGCACCTTTAAGACCTTCCGCAAAAGGCTGTATATTGATTGAGAGAGTATAGACATTATTAGCCATTGTTCCGCCTCTTTGTTTCCTCTATTTCCTTTTGTTCCTCATCCAGTAAATAAAACACCTTTGAAAGTGAGAACTCACCGGAATTTTGGTAACCCTGCTTAGTGAAAAACCTTTCATATTCCCACCAGACATTTACTGCTCCGTTTCCGTCAAACCTGTTGTCGCTGTTGCTGGTAGCTGACACACAGAAGCTACTATACCGTTTGATAGCTCCTGCATACCGGAAAAAAAATCATCAATGATGTTCCTTATTTTCATCAAGTCAAATATTGTGAAATCTACGTCTGTCCTGTCTGTCATAATTGAGAGCATTTCAGTTACCTTGCCTTTAAAAACAAGCTTGATGATCAGCTTTTTACCTTCTTCGATTGCCAGCTTTTCAGCCTCTTCATTGTCAATCTCTGAAAATCCCTCTACTAAAAACTCCATTCCATTCTCTACTAAAAAGTCGTGGAATTTTCCAACTGTCCTTAAATTCACTACTGCTTGCATAACTACTCCTTTTGCCTTTTTCTTTATTCTGGGATGTCAAAAACGTCCCTGAGATCACTTTTTGCTTTGCCGGTTTTAATTGCAACCAATTCTACATAACTAACGCCACCGGACTCTGTATGTTCCAGAGAGTGAATAATAATATCCTTGATAACTATTGCATAATTCCGGCTCTTACAATACACCAGAATATCTACGTTTTGGTTATCCCAGTTGTCTATGTATGCCTGAACATTCTCCGGCTGATAATTCACGTCCTTTGCCTCGAAATTTAACCGGTAGTAAGCTGCTTTGTTATTTCCAGTTCCTATCTCTACGGTTTCTGGTTCTATCAGGTACTTTGTGGACTTAAATTCTAATACTCCAATTTGCGTGAATGTAGCCAGTAAAGATGTCCATTCTCCGGCAGTTGTGGGCTGGGAGTAGGACGTTTGAGACCTGAGATATACCTCAAAAAAAGCACCTTCTGGGATTAAGTCCTTTGCGTGGACATCTTCCAATCTGGCAATTACCGGATAAATTTCACCATTGGAATTTATGACACCTTGCACTCCATTTATTAAAATATTGCTGAAAGTCGTAGATGCACCCACTCCGCTATCTGTAGCATATAGCCAT
>Ga0075123_10001984_pt1 | contig 10094 bp, 12 predicted proteins | sample AntAceMetag02UKX_FD_69808 | JGI IMG/M metagenome (GOLD analysis project Ga0075123, IMG submission 69808) | Saline lake microbial communities from Ace Lake, Antarctica - Antarctic Ace Lake Metagenome 02UKX | ecosystem: Environmental > Aquatic > Non-marine Saline and Alkaline > Saline | place... | reverse complement strand
ATAAACAACCTCTACTTGTAGCACTTCCAAGTTGAGTATAAATAGCATTTATCTGTGCTGTGGTAAATGTTACTGTACCTGAACTTACCACCCCCATATTCTGGTCTTTAATATACGGTTCATAATCCGTTCCATCGTGAACAAACATTCTAACTTTCAAATATCCACTCGCAGGATTACTAAAGGTTACTGGAATAGAATTACCTGCTGTAAAACTAGCACTACTTGTAATACTTGCACCTCTGGGAATTGTGTTAAGTGTTATATTCTCTGAAAAGTTAAAAGAACCCCAAGATATATCTGTACTTCCTGTCGCACCAAGCCCACAGGTCAATGTCCCATCTACATTATGATTTACTGTTACTACTTTCGTTCTTAAAAGTTCGGTTTCGTACGCACTTATATTAAAAGCAGTATCTCCAAAGTTGTATCCACGACTATTTATAACTATTCTCGTGTTAGCACAAGTTCCCTGACTATAATATGCACTAACACTCTGAATGAATAAGTTCGCAGTTATAGTAGAAGTATTTGCTGAAATATTTTGACTAGCAGTCCAAGTAATAAGTAGTCTTACTCTCGTATTACTTATTCCTGAAAAACTTCCATATACTGAACCTGCTAATGCCATTATCTTTTTATATAATCTTAACTATTAACCGTTATCATACAACCTGTACTGGTCGGTATAAACCTAGTACTCTTTTCACTATTCTCATACCTTTGAATTGTAAACTCGTCCTGTGCTATTAAACTTGTAATCAACCCTGCGTCCTTACTAAATAATGCCAAAGTTCTATCTCCACTTGTCGTGTCATACATAGCAAGTTTAGTATTATCTAGCAATGCTTTGAAATTATCAGTCGGAGAGGTTACACTAAATCCGTCCTTATCAAATCTAAAATTGCTTCCATACACCTCGTTAGGGGCTTGAACCCAACCACTTACAATCCCTGCTTTTAACACCATATCAGAAAGTATTGCGTATGCACCTGCCCCACTATCCACATTACTTATCTTTACCTCTGTCTGGTCTGAATTAGCAGTAAACTCATACTTAAACACAGCCCAAGTTTCATCTACATAATCTCCTGCTGTAATTTCTAAAGTTTCCCCTGCACCTGTTATATCTAAATCTAAACCCTCCAATTTATTAAACCTACAATAGAAAGTGTAGGGCATACCGATAATAGTTGAAGCAGTCTGTATTATGAACTGTTCTTCTATTCGTATAGCAGAACCACTCTCTGTGTTTTCTACTACACTAGAAGTGTTTACTACTGTACCGTCATTATCTGCGTCAATTATTACTCCCTCTGCATCAAACTTTCTCCACTCCTCTATACTCCCTTTTAACCCAACACTATTTTTAAGTAGGTTAGTACCTCCAACACTCTCTACATCAATCTCTAAACCATCAGCCCTTAACTCTAAACTAGCAATATCACTCTGAACATCTATAATATCTACTGCGTTTCCATCAATATCTACTTCCGTATCTCCTACCCTTGTATCCAAGTTCTCTACCGACAGTTGTATAGCATCTGCAACAACCTGTATCTCTGCATTGGTTTCTCCTTTAGTGTAATAATTTCCCAAATCTTCAATAGTTAGCCCTGTAATAGTCCATTCTTCTCCGTTCCATATATAAATTGCATTATCAGAAGTATTAAACCACAAGTTGTTTATCTCTGGGTCTACTGGGGCTGTGGCTTGTCGGGTTATAATCGCCACCGTTTCCATTGTAGAGTTTATTATCTGTATCTCTCCGTCTTGTTTATTAACGATTATCTGTGTGTCCTTAATAGTCTTACCTAAAATCCCTGCGTAATCATAATCGGTAGTACTCTTCTCTGGTGTTTCAGCCGACAGGGTTTCTTTTAATCCTCCTGCCATTGATAAAGAAATGTTCATTATTAGTACCTCATACTCTGTACTCGCTAAGTCTGTTACCTTAACCCTATCCCCTATTTCAAAATACCCAAGCCCCTCTGTTTCTGCTTCAAAAGGGTAATACATAATTCCAAACAACTCCCCTGATATGGCTTCTATATAACTCTCCCTATCAGTATCCATTATTAGGTTGTTCACAATCTTAAACTCGTTTGTTCCATAAATAGCTATACTCTCATCATCTGTATCGGCAATATTATCTTCCTGTGGCTGTCTACTTAAAACCACACTATTCAATTCTCCGTATACTTTCTCTAATTTCAAACTCATTAGGTTAGCAGAAGTTAAAGTTTCTAAAACAGTATCCTCTATCTGTCTAAAGTCTAATTCGTCATCTTCGTTAAAATATACGATTGAACCACTTGCTTCGGCTATCATATTGAGGACATCTCTATAACTAACATCACTATTCTCAAAGATATTAGAAGTTATAGATATATCGTCATTAGGAAAACTCTCTACTGCTATATCCCAACCTAATTCTGTACAAATACTTCCTACTAACTCAAAAGTAGTAATCGGATACTCTGGTTCTAGGGCATACTTCTGTAAACCCTCATACATTCTGTCATACAACTTAGCAGTAGTAATACCACTAGCTATATCCTGTTTAACTTCTACAACCTTAAAACCCCCATAATCTATGTACTCCGTTGAAGTGTCTGGCAGTAGTACTCCAATCCCTATATTCACATAACTATCTAGGTACTCGTGTTCTCCAAAGTATATGGCTTCGGCTTGTCTTAGTACGGTTCTACACAACCCTCCCTCACTTGTTATCTTCAAACTCTTTAGGTCATCAACTTCTGTTATCTCGTCCTCTCCGTCTGTAACATACGCTTTAAGTTGCCGACCTGCTGTTTTGATTGCTGTTTTGAAATCTGCACTTACTGTCCTCATTAGAGTTTGTTGAAACCAATTAAGTTAACTGACATACCAACATACAAACCCATTGCAATGTTTAGTATTCCTGTTTTAAGCTCTCCTCTGTAAAAACTAGCTTCCTTGTAAACGTCCGACCCTTCCTCCCACCAACTTACAGTAAACGTGTGGGTATTAAGAAGTCCTAGAACGGTACTCATCTCTGCTTTGGTTAAGTGTCGAAACGTAAGAGATATCTTTGGTATTGTTCCAATGAAAGTGGCTTTCAGATTACCTGCCATATTTCTATTAGCTTCTGTCCATAGCTCTTCATAACTAACCTCGTAACCCTTTAAGTAGGATGTTATATCTGTACTACCAATTTTACAAAGGTATGTTAGTGTTGCCATCTTATATGTTTAATAAATTAACTCCTGTCCGTAGACTTTTGTCGTTCATACCTGAAACAATTTTATCTATAATCTTATCTTCTCCGATCTTAACTGTTAAGTGCATATCCCCACCGTTACCGTTTATTTTATCTGCTAGTAAGTCCATCCATTGGGTATTGTTCTCTAATGGTAAAACTGCTTCTGCACCTGCTTCTCCTATCATAGAGAGTGTAGGACTGCTAACCACTCCACCTGTCGCTAATGGGTGTATGTATGGTAGCTCTATAGTCCCTGCTCCAAATGGTAGCTTCACACCGTTTACCTTATTCCTTAGTCTGTTATAAACGTCAATAACCTTGTTAAGACCACTTTTAGCCCTAACCCAAACGTCGTCCCATATGCTATTTATCTTGTCCCCCATATCTCCAAATGCATCTTTAATTCTATCAGTCCACTTAACCGTCCCCTTAGAGTCTAGTCTTTGCTGTGATTCGTTTATCCTATTAGTAGCGTCTATTCCGTTCTCAATTTCATCATTTACCTTTTCCTGTGCTACCGTTTGCTTCTCTGTTTGGTCTGTTACTCTCTGTTGTGAACTTTGTACTCTACCGTTTGCAGATTCAAGTTTCAGCTTTGTTATACGTTCGAGTTCCTCTGCTTCCTCGTACTCCTTTGTCCCTTGCTTACCCTCTTCCTTCATTTTATTGAGAGAGTTTAATGCTATCGTGTGTTGTTCAGTTGCTTCTTTCTGTCGCTTTTCTGCATCTATAAGGGCTAACTCTGCGTCAGCCAGATTACCAGTTACAACCGTAAGGTCGTCCTGTGCTTGTTTCAAATCCTTCTGTGCGGTTTCTAAGTCTTTAGAAGCTATCTCGTTGTCCCTTTCTGCTAGTATCAGCTCGTCAAACGGACTTAGTGTGTCCATTATTCCACCGACTAAAGCACCGAAGGTTTCTATTAGTCCTCCTATTATTGCACCGAGTATCTCCATTCTCCCAGAAACAGCTTCCATTACAGGTTCTAACTTTTCTCTCATCCACTCAAATGCTATCCCTATTGCCCTAACTCTTTCTATGATGGGTTCTAGTATGTATCCTAATGCTGTAAACACAGAGCCAAGAATATCTCCTATAAACACAACAAACGGTCTTAGTATATCCCAGATTGTTAAGAGTATTTGCTTAAACGTCCCAAACGCACCCCCCACTAACGCTCCTAATTGCTCTCCAAGAAATGTTACTCCACTCCTAAACTTCTCGCTCACAGTCCAAAGAAGCGTGAAAGCACCGACAACAGCCATAATTACACCCACAACAGTTAAGAGTGTTCCACCACTCATTACAGCCAACATAACCCCTAGAGCTGTAGTTATAGCTAATATCGGTTCTAACATCTCCTCAAAAGCGGCTTTAATCTTCGCTTTCAGTTCGTTTGCTTTATCAAGTATCTGGTCAAATCCAAAGTCGTATTCTGGTAATTCAAAATCTGAGAAAGAACCAATCCCTCCTCCTCCACCGCTTCCACCACTCCCACTATTATCTGGTTGCTTTAACACGTTCATTTCGTCAAACGCTGCAAGTCCTAAGAGTTCCTTCTTTAATTTCGATACCCCTCCTGCCGCTCCTTCTGCTTTATCTCCGACATCACCAAAACCACTCTCTAACGCAGATAGATTCCTGTCAACGTTTACCCCAATTATTCCAAATAAACTCATTAGCTTATTTATTACGTCTGCCAACAAACTAACAAGTGCTTGTAGGTACGGTAGAGTCCTTTGTAGTATAGGTATGAATATAGAACCAAAGTTAATGGCAACCATTTTTAACCTATTACCAAGAATTCTTAATTGTGCCGCAGGGTTTTGTAGCTCATCACCCCAAGCACCCTGTACAATCGAGGTCTGTTCCATTATCGTCATATACCTTGCCAAAACCTTTTGCTGTTCCGACAGTTCCTCGCCAACCTCTGCTATTCCGTGCTTGTAAGCAGACATCTTGGTCATTTGCTGAGTTATGATAATACCCAGTTTTCTTAAAGGTTCTGTTTCTCCTGTAATACCTGATCTTAGCTTTGTGAAAGCGTCCTCTATATCAATGTTGTAAAACGCAGACATATCAACACTTAACTGTGCCAAACTCTTTGAAAGTGTTAATGCTTGTCTGGAAGTTAAACCCAAACTATCGGATATTGTGTAAAGAGTTGCTGCGTACTTCCTCATATCGTAAGCATTTAACCCAAACGCTTCCGACAACTCCTCACTCCAAGCCACGATTTCTTGAGTCCCATCTCCAAATACCCTTGCTACTAGGGTTTCACTCTCGTATGCATTTATAGCAAAGTTTGTCGACATAATTGTCAACTCCTTGAGTTTTGATATCAACTTCCCTATAAGTTGTATAACTTTTTGAACTGCTGTTGCTACCAGTCCACCTACAGCCCCAGCTATAGCACCCATTTTAGCCATAGAAGAACCTGCCGTTTCCATAGCACCACCAACCGCACCACCCATCTTCTTGGAAGCACCTCCTACGGTACTTACCGAATCCAAAATCTTTCCTGACATTTCGTTGGACTTATATCCAATCCCCTCCATTGTAGCTCTTACATCAGAAAACCCCTTTTGAACACTACTAGAAAACTTGGCAATCTCGTTTTGCACCGAACGCAAATCGGAGGTAACACCCTTCATTTCCGACTTAAACTGACTAGCGTCGGCTTTTACTATTACTTTTACATCTTCTATGTTGTTTGCCATTTATAGCGTTGTTTATTTTATTATGCCACCTAATGCGATGGTGTTCCTCTTCATAACTCTATCCATTTCCTCGTCTGTCATTACCTTACTTTCCTCTTTTACCTCTTGCAGAAAAGGTTTCTTTGGGTACTTCTTAGGGTCGTTTACAGCATAAGCTACATATTTCCCTAAGTTAAAGTTATTAAAGTCCATTTCTTTCGCTCTGTTTTCTTCAATCGTTTTATACACTTCTAGGTACTGGTAGTATTCTTTTGGGGTCGTTTCCCAATACCTCTCTAATTCTAAACCCCAGTCTATTCCTAGTCTAGCACCAATTAAGAGTGCTGACACTTCTCCTTTTTTCCATACGTTTGTAAAGAACTCGTTTTCTAAACCTCCTACTTGAGAGCTTCGTTCATACTCTCCTGTATCTTCTTGAGATTTAGCTTTCGTGGTAAAAAACCTGCTTTCTGTAACGCTCCCATTATATCCGTATATAACATAAAGGTGTCCTTGTCCTCTGCGAGATATTTCTCAATCTCCTTGTATGCAGCTTCTTCATCCATCCCAAGCCCTTCTTTAACAAATAGTAGTATATTACTCATAGAAAAGTCTGCCAGTAGATCCTGTAAAGGTTTCTTTGCTTCCTTCTCTATTTTACTTATTCCTCTTGGCGTGTATTTTAATTCCATTTTAATTCGACTTAACTTAATTAGCGAAGCTAGGGGCTATTTCTAACCCCTAAACTTTATGCACTTGCTTCGACTGCTGTGTAAGTTGGCTTACCAGAAACTCTGATAGAACCACTAAATCCTCTTACTCCGTCGACAGTACCTTCTCCTTCTTTGAATGATTTGACAAATCCGTCAAACACCCAATTGCTTCCACTTATTGCTTCAATAGTCCACTCTTCGACTACTTGGCTTTCTGCTAGAGCTAACATAGCTTCCATAGCATCCTCGCTCTTGATTATTCCCTCTAGGGAAACCTCTCCTGCGTCCTTGAAACCTGCAATGAACTCTTTGTACCCACTAGAACTATCTAGTGTTGTAACATCGATTTCATCACTCTCTACACCTATCTCGCCAATACTTGTTAAATCGGCAATGACTAGGTCTGCGGCTTCTTCTCCACTCTTTGTCTTTGTTAGGGTTGTACCTAACGATTTTGCTGCTGCCATTTTAGTATCCTGCTAAATTAAATACTGTACTTATTTGACTGTACTTATCGTTTGGAATATCCGCACAATAAGTCATTCGGTAGTTGTTTATTAACATTGTATCTACTAGAGTAGTCAACAACCCACCACTCCCTTCACTATCTTCTGCGTAGATATCTATCGCTACTTCAATATTCTGGTACTCTACCTGCTTGTCTAAAGAATAAACTGGTACATTACCTATAACTTGGTATATATAACAGGGCATATCTCTTGTTACCCCCATTCTCATTTGGTATGCGTTCCCTAATCCACTCAAGATTGTGTATATTTCACTCTTAGGTTCTGTCATTCAAATCTATACTCAAATTATCTACTCTCTATCTTCACAGCTATACTCTCCCTTAAAGCACCAGTATCCACAGGAGATAAAACAAACGCTCTATCTCTAAGTTTCCTTGCACTCTCTGTTATATATGGGGTTAGTTTTACCCTTCTGGCTTCCCTAACTCCCTTCTTTATATACTCTGCAAGTCCACTTTTAATTATCTCCTTTCTGTCGTTGAGGGCGTTTCTCATATAGTACCTTCCCTCAATCCATCTTGTTCTTCCATCCTTATATCTTACAGTAAAACCTGTTTCCTGATAGTTCTTATACTTCTCCTTTATGGTTGGAAGTATTGTCGCTTTCACGGAATCCTCTATCTGCCCCATATCTGCAAATTTCTTTATGCACTTGGAGAGGTTAAGGACGTAGGTTCTGTTAACCATTTTTTTCCTGTAATCAATTTATGTGTGTCGTATGGGATAGCACTCGTTACACGATATGTTACCCCATCGTACTCTAGGATGTTTCCCAAACTGATACTCTCGTTAGTTGTTATTACAATGTCGATTTCCTCGTCCAGACCAAAATCTTCTTGGATCTGTGCAAGATTATCAAATCTTACATTTCCCTTGAAGGTGGTTGAACTATCCGTTTCAACTGTAACCCAACCCTCGTCGTCAACTTCCTCTGTATAACTAAGTAATTTAATACTCTTGTCATAAAAGGTGTCCGCCATTTGAGTTGTAAAGCTACTAGGTATTCTCAACGATATTGGGAATTCTAAACTTATCTAACAACTTTGTTATAGAAGAAAAGATATCTGCATCCTCCTTAGAAGATAAGTAGCTAACTACTCCGTCCCCATAGGTAATTTCCTGACCATTATCCTTAATCGACTTGATTGCGGTTGCGTCGACATCAACGTTCTCTAATATAGTCTTGTAGTTTCCTACTACTATTCTAGCTAACGGTCTTTCTAACTCCGTTGGTATAGGTAGGACATAATCCTCCTCATCAACAGTTGTGTCTAGCAAATCTTCCTCGTATTGTGCCACTAATTGGCTACGATTCATATAAAGCAATGTTCTATCGAGAACCTCGGAGATTACAAACCCCAAAAAATCTTCTTCCCCAAGACCTTCTAGCTCTGAATCAATGAGTATCACGTAACTCAAAATCCTTTCTATTGTATCTTCCATAACTCCCTCCTTATTAAGTTAAACAACTATTAAGCACTTGCTTCGCTAAATGTTGCATACTTAATTAAGTCAGCCATTACTGCTTGTGTTCCGTATGAGTAGAATAGTTCTACTGCCATAGCGTTTGAAAGAGGTATTCTGTCAACTGCGTAAGGTTGTGCTACTACTGGTTGGGCTACTGAGCCGACTACCATACAAATAGCATCTTTCGTCTGTCTGTTGTTAGAAAATACTCTTACATCGTGGAATTTCTTTATGTCAACACCACCATCTACTGGATTTGGTAATGTGTCAATGTAGTTTCTTAATTCTCCGTAAACATCTGGTTTAAGGGTTAAGACTATCATATCTCTGTCTACACCATCAACATTATCGTTGGCTGTAGTTTCAACTGACTGTATCAATTCCTCAACTCTATCCTCTATATCTGAGGATGAAATGGTTTCCTCTGAACCGTCTGCTTCTGCTTCTGTGAAGAACGCAGTATCCAACTCTCTTATCATAGCTAGTTGGTGGTTTACAGCTCTCTTAGAGAGTATTCCATCTATTCCGTAAAGCTGAATGTCCTTCCATTCTACTTCCTCTACTATCTCTTTGTCATTACTAAGGTTGATAGTAACACCATTGTTTCCGATTGCATCTCCTTCACTTGCTGTTCTAGCAGTTCCGTATGCTTTGGAAGCTGATGTTTCCAATCTTCTAACCTCGACTGAACCACTCTCAGGATCTCCTGAAAGGTTTACATTCTTTATCTGGGAAGAGATTGCACCTTTTTGAACCATATCAATAAGTTCTGCGTATGATTCTGTCAACTTATCCTCGGTTGTACCGTCAGATAAGAAGATGTTTATTGCATCTTGCTTTGCCATTTTCTTAACTATTAAATTTAATTCTTAAAAAGCTCTTACTACTTTTCTCTCTTTGAGCTTATCAGAATTAGTTGAGATGTCCTTTGGAGGAGTTCCCTTTAATTGTTCTGCGACTGTTTTAGCCACAGAGTCGTTAAAGTTCTTAACAAAGGTTTCAGCACTTTCCATAGTTTTATCCTTATCGGTATCCACTACATAATCAACGAGATTCTCTGGAACTTTTGAATTAACAAATAATTCCCTAGCTTCTAGTCTGTTCTCTCTACGAGAGATTGCTGATTCCCTTTCTTCGTTCTCCTTTTCAGTCTTTGCTCTCAATTCCTTATCCTGTTCCTCGGCAGATAACTTCGCTAATCGCTCTGCTTCTGCTCTGGCTTCCTTGATTTTAGCATCACTTTCCTTTTGGTTTTTCGCTCTATCCCTTTCCAATCGGTCTTTGAGTGCTTTGTCAAATTGCTCTTGAGTTAAAAGTTTCTCTTCCTCCTTACTGTCCTCTTTTTTGGATGTATCTGGAGTTTCTACATCTTGAGTTTTTTTAATATCTTCTGACATAAGTCTTTAGATAAAATTAAATCCGTTTACCCTCGGCAGGTATCTTA
>Ga0075123_10001982_pt1 | contig 10101 bp, 6 predicted proteins | sample AntAceMetag02UKX_FD_69808 | JGI IMG/M metagenome (GOLD analysis project Ga0075123, IMG submission 69808) | Saline lake microbial communities from Ace Lake, Antarctica - Antarctic Ace Lake Metagenome 02UKX | ecosystem: Environmental > Aquatic > Non-marine Saline and Alkaline > Saline | place... | reverse complement strand
ACATATTGCTCTGCACTATGATTAACTAAACCATGATTAAAATCCACAGATAATGCTCTATAAGGTCTGTATTCATCCGTATATACACTAGAGCCTTTCTCTACTCTTTCTCTCATTATAGGTAAAATAGTTTCACCTTTAGTATTTTTAACTGGAATAGCATATACTTTACCATCTTTTTCAAGTATTCCCAATACAGGAGATTTAGTTTTAATACTTCTTCCTTGTGTGTTATGTGTTCTTTTACTTCTATGTTTATTGCTTTCTTTACCTCCTATATAAGTTTACCTCACTCTTTGAAGAATAAACCATGCAGTTTTTTGAATAATCTTTAAATCTCTTGCTAATTGATGTGAAGAAACACCTTTTTTGTGTGCAGTAATAAGATATATAGCAATAAACCATTTTCTAAGAGATATTTTACTATCATGAAATATAGTGCCTACTTTAACGCTAAACTGCTTGCGACATCCATAACATTTATATTTCTTAGTGTTTCCTTTTAATTCACCTACTCTATCACTTCCACAGTCGGGGCATGTAGTTTTACCATTCCAACATAATATAGCAAGATATTCTTGACATACTTTTTCAGTAGTGAAATAATCTAATGGGTTACACAAATATATTATTGCCTAAAATTATTATTAAAAACTATCTACAATTGTGAAGATATTAAGAGTTTTTTTAAATTTACTAAGCGATAATTCCTCATTGCTATTGAATTGAATTTCTATCTTCTCCCCGGGCAATAGGTCAAAATAATTATCAGAAAATCTTCCTTCAATTTCATCAGCTCTTAAGTAAAGGTTTTTAGCTAGTTTGTCTGTTGATAATTTCACTGTGAAGCCGTTATTAGTTTCTTTAATACTGTATTTAATATTTGGTTTTGGCAATTGTAAATCTTTTACAGTATTGAAAAATAGTATGTTTTCTGATAAGATTTCATTTTTAGAATTCAAAATACCAGCATGAAGAAGAATCGTATTTTTATTCATAGTATTAATAAGTTTATCTAAATCAGACACAAAATAAATATTGCTTGAATTTGCTTTTATCTCGATTTCCTTTTCTTTATTCCATAAATTATTTCCATCAAAATCAATAATTGAAAGTTTAAGTTTTCCATAAGTATTTTCCAATTTATCAGAAACAACATAAATTTTCAGTTTGTTATTTTCAATATCAGGCGAAACCAGAATATCATTAAATGCTTTTTTAACAAAATAGTGCATTGCTTTCCAATTTCCATAATTATCAATTCCCGACCATGATGCTACAGGCCAGCAGTCATTTAGCTGCCAGTAAAGTGAACCCATACAAAAAGGCATATTTCGGCGATGAGCTTCAATTGCAGTTTTAATTCCTTCGGCTTGCAAAACATGATTCACATAAAGAAACATCGGAAAGTCTTTTGGATTTCGATAATCTCGTTTCATATACTCTTCAATAGTAACATTGCCAATGCTTGAACGCTGGTGTGATTTCATAACTTCAGAATAAATATCCCAATCTTCTTTTTTTGCATATTTTTTTACTGAATTCAATTCAGGAAAAGATTGAAATCCATACTCAGACATAAATCTTGGAATTTCTTCTTTATATTTTGAAAAAGGTTCTTTTGCCCACCAAACTCCCCAATAATGATTGTCGCCTGATTTTCCATTTTCTAACTTACCAAAACCTGAGCTTGGAGAAGATGACCAATAAAGCTTTTGCGGGTCATATTGTTTTACAACTTTAGGTAAAATATTATGAAAAATATCATCATAAGCTTTCCAAACTTTATTAACAATATTTTGTCCTTGATTTTCAAGAACATTTTCTTTCCATCCCCAGCGATTCCAGGCAGAAAGAATTTCGTTGTCGCCACACCACAAAGCTATGCAAGGATGATTTCTGAGACGCTTCACATTTTGGATTGCTTCTTTTTCTACATTTTCTAAAAACTCATTATTGCCTGGATACATAGCACAAGCGAACATAAAATCCTGCCAAACCAAAATTCCGTATTTATCACATAAATCATAGAAAATTTCTTTTTCATAAATTCCGCCACCCCAAACTCTCAACATATTGAAATTTGCATCAACAGCTGATTTAATCAAATTTTCATAATCATCATCACTAACTCGGCTTAGAAAAACATCCTGAGGAATATAGTTTGCTCCTTTCATGAAAACCGGATGTCCATTTAGTTTAAAATAAAAACTCTTTCCAACACTATCAGGTTTTTGCACAACATCAATTGTTCTTAAGCCTATGTTTTTTGATTGGGTTGAAAGAAGTTTTGAGCCATCGTAAATTTGAATTTCAATATTATAAAGCTTTTGTTCACCTAAGCCGTTTGTCCACCAAAGTTTAGGATTTTCAATTGAAATAGGAATATTGATAGCATTTTTTCCTGTAACTAAAGATGCTCCTTTTTCTGTAACTAAAACGGAATCAATTAAATATCGAATATTAACTTCTGTCTTCTCTATTGATTCAATTTCAATTTTGGAATTAAGAATAGCTTCCTTTTCTGTTAATTCTTCTTGAATGATGTTTACATCTGTAAGTTTGGCTTTATTCCAGACATTAAGTTCAATTTCTTGCCAGATACCGCTGCTAACTAATCTTGGTCCCCAATCCCATCCATAATGATATTGAGCTTTACGTGTGAAAACACAGGTTTTCTTATCCCCAACTCCACCTAATTCAGATTGGTCATTTTCAGCTCCGGGCAAATAGTATCCGAGATTTTTTCTCTTTTCAAGTCCTTTTTTTATTGGTGATTGAAAAACAATTATCAAGCTATTATCTCCAATTTTCAGATGTTCCTTACAGCTAACTTCCCATTTGATAAACATATTATCAGCCTCAAGAATCAGTTGAGAGTTTAAATAAACAATTGCGTAAGTGTCCAGGCCTTTTAACTTTAATTCAACTACATCTTTTTTTAAGATGCTTTTATCAATTTTAAAAGTAGTTATGTATTCCCAATCTTTTTTATCAATCCATTGCAAATCGTGTTCATTCAATCTATAGAATGGGTCTTCAATAATTCCATTGTTGAGTAAGTCGGTATGAACGCAACCCGGAACAGATGCTGGAAGCCAAGTGCTGTCATCAGTGGCTTTGAACATCCAATTTTCATTGATTTCAAATTTGATTTGATTTGGTAAATCTTGATTACAGGAAAATAAAATTATGCTAAAAAATACGATTAAAAAAAAATTACAAATATTATTTCGCATAGATTTAGTTTTATTAAAATTTGTTTAAAAGTAAAATGATTTTGACGATTTGCAAAGTATATATAAAAAAAATAGCCTTGCTCCATAAACAAGGCTATTCTTATAATTGAAATAATTTTATTTTTTCTTGATAAAAGCTGCTTGAATCCTGTTTGAAATTCTATACATCACAGGAACAATTACAAGTGTTAAGAATGTTGAGAATGTCAAACCAAAAATAACTGTCCATGACATTGGTCCCCAAAACTTAACCATATCACCTCCAAAATAAATATTTGGAGCAAAATCAGTTAATAAACCGTTGAAATCGATATTCATTCCTGTTGCCATTGGCAGAAGTCCAAGTATAGTTGTAATGGCTGTTAGAAGTACCGGACGTAGTCTTGTTTTTCCAGCTTGTACTATACATTCAGTTGCCGCATCTAGTGGTAGGATTTCCTTTTCATCCAAACCAAGTTCCAAACGTTTTCGGGTTCTTAATTGCTCAATGTAATCTATCAAAACAATAGCATTATTAACAACTATACCTGCCAGTGAAACGATACCAACACCTGTCATTATCACTACAAATTCCATATTAAATGTTGCCAAGCCTCCAAAGACTCCTATTGTACTGAATAAGACACTTGCTAGAATAATAAGAGGCTTTACTAAAGAATTGAATTGTGTTACAAGAATAATAAGAATCAAAGCAAGAGCTATTAATAAAGCTGTACTTAAAAACTCCATTGACTCTTTCTGATCTTGTTGTTCACCTGTAAATTTGTATGCATATCCGTTTGGGATACTTTCGTCAAAATCTTTTAAAACATCTGCAATTTGACTATTAATTTCAGTAGCATTATAACCCTCTATAACATTTGAAGATAAAGTTATTGCTCTATTTAGGTCTTTCCTTTTTACTGAACTATAAGTTGTGCTATATTTAAAGTTAGCAACAGCAGAAATAGGTACTTTCATTAGTTTTCCCTGAGTATTTCTAAAGATGATTTTTTGATTCATTAAAGAAGGAATATTATATCTGAACTCATCTTTCATTCTTAATTGAATTGGATATTCTTCTTCGCCAATTTTGAAGTCGGAAATTTCTTTTCCAAAAAGAGCATTACGAATTGTTCCTGCAATTTGAATAGTTGATAAGCCAAATCTTCTAGCTTTATCACGGTTGATGGTTACAATGATTTCAGGCATACCAATATTCATATCCCATTTTAAACCTTCAATTCCATCAATGTTCTCTGCTTCTATTATTTGCTCAATAGTATCCGTGAGCTTTATTAATTTGTTAAACTCCTTCCCTGTAATTTCCAAATTAATGGCTTTACCTGTTGGCGGTCCCATTTTACTTTTAACAACAGTTATTAAAACACCTGGATATTTATTGATGATTTGATTGCTTATATCTTTCATAATTTCAGAAGTATTAATACCTTTTCGGTATTCATACTCTTTAAAAGTAATAGTAACTAAACCATAATTTGCTTTACCACCGTTACTTGAAAATGACCTTTCGGCAACTGCTCCCTCTCCAACATTTGTTAAAACTGATTTAATAATCGACCTATTCGGTTTAATGATAGTTTCTATTTTATCTTCCAACACCAACATGAAAGAATCAGTTTCAGTTATATCAGTTCCAACAGGAAGTTCTGCCATTATATTAATATAGCTTGGGTTATTGTCTGGGAAGAATAAAACTTTAGGCTTACTTGCTCCAAAGAACATTAATGTTAAAATTAGCAATATAAAAGTACCACCTAATAATAGTCCCGGTTTTTTTCCTCTAAGTGAATATCTAAGAATTCTAATATAAAGGTTTTCAAGTTTTACTAAAAATACATTCTGAAACCATTGACCTAAATTATGAAGGAATAATAAATTAGAAATAGTTATTACGGCTGCAATTATGAAAAGCATGAAGATAACATTGCTTCCGAAAAGCAATCCAATAATTGCTATTCCTGTAAATATCAGCGTTAATGTTAAAATTCGTTTTTTATTAGGAGCTTCATTATGGGCATCTTTTTTGGAAAATTGCGATGAAATAACAGGAATAATAATCAATGCAACAAACAAGGATGATGTGAGTACAATTATCAATGTAACTGGCAGAATTTTCATGAATTCTCCAACCATTGAATCCCAAAAAATTAATGGGAAAAATGCAGCGAGAGTTGTTGCTGTTGAAGCAATAATAGGAATTGCTATTTCACCAACAGCGAGTTTTGCTGCTTGAAATTTAGAATAGCCCCTTCCTATATATCTATAGATATTTTCTACAGTAACAATGGCATTGTCAACCAACATTCCTAATGCTAGTATTAAACCAAAAAGAACAATCATACTTATTCGATAATCAATTGCACTTAGAACAACAAATGAAATAACCATTGATAGTGGAATTGCTAAACCAACAAACAGTGCGTTTCTTGTTCCCAAGAAGAAAAATAAAACTAAAATAACCAGTATAATACTAATTATCATACTGTTTTCTAGATTGCTTAATTGCATTTTAACCATTTCAGACTGGTCGTTTGTTACAACAATATTCAAGTCTTCCGGTAGAATTCTTTCTTCTTTAACTTCCTTAAGAATATCTTCAATTTGTGCTGTGGTTGACAATATATTTTCACCACTCTTTTTCACCACCTGAACAGAAACAACGGGTTGGCTGTTTAACTTGGTAAAACTAGATGGGTCTTCGTATCCATCAATTACTTCAGCAACATCCTTCAAATAAACAATATTATTGTTTTCTGTTTTAACAATAATATTTTCCATTTCTTTGGCATTAACAAACTCACCAATTGTTCTAATTGACCGTCTTGTTTTAACAAGCTTAATATCTCCACCTGAAATAGAAACGTTCTCTTGCACAACTGCCTTTTCAATATCATAAAGAGTAAGTTCAAAGGATTCAAGTTTATGTTGGTCAACATTAATCTTTACTTCCTTTTCATTAATTCCTTGTATGTTTACTTTAGAAACTTCATAAATAGTTTCTATTTCATCTTCAAGAATTTCAGCGAAATTTTTGAGTTCATCTATACTATAATCTCCATATAGGTTTATATTTTGTATTGGAAATTCAGTGAAGTCAATATCTGCTACAATTGGGTCAGAAGGCAAATCATTAGGCAATTCGCTTTTTGCATTATCAACAGCATCTTTAACATCCTGCAGAGCATCTTTAATTTCTACACTTGAGGTAAATTCAATAAATATCATTGAAAAATCTTGAGAAGAAGTCGAAGAAATCTGTTTGATTCCTTTTATTGATTCAATTTCTTTCTCTATAGGTCTGGTTAATAAATTTTCAATGTCGATTGGAGGATTACCCGGATAAATAGTTTGAACCATAACATATGGCATAGCCACATCAGGCATAAGCTCTTTTGGTAGATTCCTATACGACAATATACCAAATACAATCAGCATGAAAGCTAAGAGATATACCGTGTTTTTGTTTTTTAATGCTAGAGTTGAAAGCTTAAATTCCTTAAAACCCTTTGCAATTTTATTTTCGTTTGATTCCATGGTATTCACTATTTTTTAATCTGAATTTTTGTTCCGGTTGAAACAGTATTATATCCTTCAACAATTACTTGCTGACCTTTTTTAAGACCACTCTTAATCTCAGTTTGGTCTTTAAATGATTTTCCTGTTTTAACATAAGTTTTCTTTGCTATATATTCATCACCTTTTTTCTCAGCAACGAATAAAAAGAATTCATTATTTACTGCACGTTTAAGAATTATGGATGGAACAACAAATGCTGTATCGTTCACATAATCATTAATATGAATGATTGATATTATGTTTGGTTTAAGTTGACTGTTTTTGTTTTGTAATTTAACTTCTATAGTGAAGGTTCTATTGTCAAGTTTTACAACGTTACCAGTTCTGGAGATAGGCACTCTATACTCGATTTTTTCGTATGCCGGAAAAGTGACTAAAACTGTGTCCCCTTTCTTAATACTTGATAGATAATGTTCGGAAAGGTCTGCATTTACTTTTAATTTAGACAAATCAACTAATTGAACAACTCTATAACCAGGAGATGCCATTTCACCTTCTTGCACATATATTTCATCAACTATTCCATCGAAAGGAGCTTTGATTTGAGCCATTGCAATTTGAGCTTTCAAAGTTTCAAGTTTTTTCTCAAGAGATTCTTTTCCATTTTTAGCTTGAAGAAACTGAATTTCAGAACCAATTTTTTGATTCCACAACTCTTTTTGTTTCTTAAACATGGTATTTGCAAGATCAAGTGCAGTTTCTAATTCTTCAATTCCCTTTTGTGTTACCGAAGTATTTAAACTCACCAAAAGTTGACCTTTAGAAACTCTATCGCCTTCTTCTATATAAACTTTCTTTATCTGCCCATTCATCTCTGGACTAATAAATGCATCATTTATAGCTTCAACCGAACCATTTACTTCTATGAGATGTTTGAATGTGTCAGTGTGCATTATTTTAGTTCTTACAGGAACATGGTAACTTTCTTTTGAATAAGTTGAGTCTGCTTCCAGCTCATCTTCAAGTTCTGAAATTTCCTTTTTTAGATTTGCTATTTCTTTTTTCTTTCCTTTAATTTCTTCCTTAATTTCATCTTTTCTGTCTGTTGAAGAGCAAGATGCTATGATTACGACTAATGCTATTATTAATATCTTTTTCATGATTTTGATGTTTTTCTATTTATATTTATTTAGAGCTTTATCTAATTTGTTTTTTGCATTTAATAATTCAAAAATTGCGTTAAAATAATTTGATTGAGAGTTTAGGTATTGATTATGTACTTGTGTTAATTCCAAACTCGATGACATACCCTGATTAAATTTTATTAATGTGCGGTCATAAATTCGTTTAGTTATTTTCATATTTGATTTCTCATTATTATATTTTTCGGTAGCAGTAGAAAAGTCAGAGTTAGCTTGTTGAACACCAAGTATAAGGCCTTGTGAAACCATCTCCTTGCTATTTCTGGCTTTTTCCAGTTCAAGTTTTGCTTGTTGAACTCTGGATAGTTTTAGTCCACTACTAAAAATCGGGATGTTAAGACTAGCTCCAACAATATTTGAGGGAAACCAGTCTTTTTCACTTTCAAAAAAATCAAAATCGTTTCTCATAGCCTTCTGATTATAGCTGTAAAATGCAGATATAGAAGGAAGGAATTCTGATTTTTCTCGTTTCAAATTCAATTTTTGAAGATATTCCTGAGTTTGCATTAATTGAAAATCTATGTGCTCATTTACATTAAATACATTTACTTGTAAAGCATTTGCACCAACAGTTTCAACAATGTTTTCAAGTTTATCTGTTAGTATGATTTCTTCTTTCAAATCAATTCCCATTTGATATTTTAAAAGATTTTGGCTTAAATCAATTTGATTAGTAATTGTGTTAAGAGAAATTTCAATGTTTTTTAAAGTATATTCCAATTGGTCAACATCAGTCTCTTCTACGAACCCGGCTTTTAACATTTTGGAGGTTTCCTCAAAAATCTTTTTTAGATTTTCATAACTCTCTTGAAGGATGCTTTTATTTTCCTTTGCAACCAAAGCAAGGAAGTATGTTTGAGTAACAGTTTCTTTGATGTCAACTTTTGCTTTGTCGAGTGCTTGCTGTGAAAGTTTTTTGTAAATTTTTGATGCTTGCAATCCAACGATATAAGGACCACTAAAAACTAACTGGTTTGCTGTTATTTCAAAAGATGCATTATGCTGAGTTCCGAATTTCATTTCCATATATGTGTCAGGAGGAGCATCCGGGTCAAAGATTTGAGCAGGAATCAAGGTAACCGGTATTTCCAACATGTTTTGGTATGATAGAGATGAACTTACCTGAGGCAAACCCATTGCAGTTGTTTCCCATACTTTCTTTTCAGATTTAATAATATCAATTTGTGCATTTTTAACTGTGGCATTATTTTGAACAGCATAATCCTGTGCTTGTTTCAATGAAAAACTTTTGGTAACCTGCCCATAGGAAAGTTGCATCATTAAAAAAAGACTTATAATTATATAAACTAATTTTTTCATTTTTCTTCCATTTTAAAATTCAATGATTTCTTTTGTTTTTCTAAATATTCAATTCCTTTCTGATTTGAAATTCCTCTAATATGATTTTCAAACATTATTTCAAATATTTTTTCAAATGTAAAATCTGTAGATTCCAGGAAGTCTGAATTATGCATGCTTTCAAGTTTTTGGACATAAAAACGAGCAGTAAATTCTATATTGACTTCAGGTCTGTATAAGCCTTCGTCAATTCCTTTTTTTAGATTAATCTTTGTGTATTCGTAAACATTTTTTCTTTTTACATCAATAAACTTTTGAAATATTTGAGGATAATATTTTCTTAACTCATAAGTTAAAGTTGGGTTAAATTGTTTAACATTTTCGCTAACTATTTTACTAACTTCCAGCAATTGGTCTATAGCATTTTTAGCAGTTTTAACTCTTTCTTTATGCTTTTCACCTTCTTCTTCATGCATTAAATCAAAAATAGTTTCTAATAAATCATTTTTGTTTTTCACATATTTATAAAGAGTTTTTTTTGAAATGCATTGGTCTCTGCAAATATCATCCATAGAAATGTTGCGGATACCAAATTTGATAAAAAGTTGAGCAGCTCTTCTTGCAATAATTTTTAATTTTTCATCCATCTTCTATTATATTTATTTAAGTGGCGGCAAAAATAAATTAAAAAACCTTAGGAAACAAATAATATTTAAAACGTTTCCAATATTTTATATTTTTTTAAGACGATAAACTAATGGAAAATGTTACAGATATTAAAAAAAAGTTACTAATTAGTTTTGAAAAGATGCCACAGATTCACAGATTAAAAAAATTATAAA
>Ga0075123_10001981_pt1 | contig 10101 bp, 8 predicted proteins | sample AntAceMetag02UKX_FD_69808 | JGI IMG/M metagenome (GOLD analysis project Ga0075123, IMG submission 69808) | Saline lake microbial communities from Ace Lake, Antarctica - Antarctic Ace Lake Metagenome 02UKX | ecosystem: Environmental > Aquatic > Non-marine Saline and Alkaline > Saline | place... | reverse complement strand
GGGTATCCCCACAAGGGATACTTTATCAGAGGCTTGAGCGGTGTGATGGGAAACTATCACGCACCGTTCTTAGGGGGCTGAGGGTTGGTAACAACCCTTGGCTACCCGACTGGGATCGACAGACCCAAGCACATTAAGTACTAAATAAGTTGCCTAGCGAACAGATATTTAACCTAAATCATCCTATTGTAATTCTATTGTGTGTTTACAAAAAAGTGAACATTTTGCTTGCATGTTGTTTACATATTTGTTAACCTGATTTTATGAGAGAAATTATATTTTATCAAACTGCAAGTGGTAAATCTCCTGTTGAAGATTTTTTAGACTCACTTAATGATAAACAAGTACAAAAAGTTTTGTGGGTTCTCAGAATAATCAGAGACATGCAATTTATTCCCAGAGAGTATTTTCAGAAATTAGTAAATACTCAAGATATTTGGGAAGTCAGAGTAACTTCGGGAAATAATATTTTTAGATTTCTTGGTTTTTTTGATAATGCCCAAATAATTGTTATAACTAATGGCTTTGCAAAAAAGAGTCAAAAGACTCCCCGAAATGAAATTATCCTTGCAGAACAACGAAAGAAAGACTACTTGGAAAGGAAAAAATAATGGATGATTTAGAAAAATATATTAAAAAACGCAAAAGACAAAATGTGGATTTCTCAGACCAATTTGAAGAAGGTTATGAAAATTTTAAAATTGGTGTACTTTTACGTCATGCCAGAGAAGAAGCGGGCATAACTCAGGAAGAATTAGCAGGGTTATTAAGAACAAAAAAATCAGCAATCTCAAGAATAGAGAATCATTCGGATGACATGAGACTTTCTACCTTAAAAAGTTATGTGGAAGCCGTGGGCAGAAAACTTCAAATCGTTATTTCGTAACAGTTGGATTTTTGACATTTGATAAGTGGATACCAAATAATTGTTACCGAACATTGAGATCGTTGATTGCCGTAAGGCATTCGGGCTTATCAAAGTCTTTGAAGAAATGATTGCACAACACATTATTTAAAATACCGAAATTTCTGTTGTAAGTGAAAGAAGCCCGAAAGCCTTACTCGGTTAGTTTGTTAGTTGATGTTTTTGGTTTGGTGCTTTTCCGAGAGTCCGCCAGCCAGTCCCTTGCCCTTTCTATTATTATATTTTTAAAAGACAAGGGCAAAGAACTGGCTTGCTCTGGTTTTTTTATTTTGTGGCTCGTTGCCAGGCGTTTTTAATTCGGTGCGTTAAATAAAATAATGTTTTATTTTTCTTATAAACTTAAAGCCAAATTATGCATAGTAGAATTTAACCTTGACTTTTATACTTCATTGGCGTATATTACAGCATGAAAATTATTGAAACTCCAATCTTTACACGTCGATTAAAAGACATAATGACTGATGAAGATTATCGTAAACTACAAATTGATTTAATAGCTCGCCCTGATGCTGGAAAAATTATTTCAGGAAGTGGGGGCTTAAGAAAACTACGATGGGTTGGCTCTGGTCGTGGGAAACGTGGAGGTAGCAGAATTATCTATTATTGGTTTTCTCAAGAAGAATTAATTCTTATGCTGTTTATATACACAAAAAAAGAACAAGATGACATAACTTCTGAACAGCTTAAGATTTTAAAAACAATGAATGAACAGGAGTTAAAATGAAGAAACAACTATTTGAAGAGCTTTTAGAAAGCATAAAACAAGGTGGCGCAATTAGGCGTGATGAAATGAAAGCAAGTCGTATTTTTGACTTTGATAAACCGAATGTTCAATTAATTAGAAAACAATATGGTTTATCACAACAACAATTTGCCACACTACTTGGAATAAGTATTTCAACTTTGAGAAACTGGGAACAAGGCAGACGTAATCCTGAAGGCGCAGCACGTATTTTATTACGAGTTGCTGCAATCCATCCTGAAGCAATACTTGATGCTGTCAATCAACAACAATGATGGACTAAACAATAAAAAGAACCGTTTACATTTCTTCTTCCGTTAGCAACCTATTTCAACTGAAACAATGAAACGAAAGAATAAAGCCGGGGAAAAAAAAGAAAAAGGCATTCATTATAAAAAACAGATCAGCGGGGCAGTTATTAATTGGTGCATTGCCAGGGCTGTTCAATTCTCGGTAAAAGTTAGAAAAATAGGTTCTATTTTTAAAAATTGATTTTGGTAAAATATATTTTTTGAAACATTATTCTGTAATTGTATAATTTTATTGCAATTAAAATTATTTTGTAATAACTTAAAGGAAAGTTATAAATTACAGGATATTATTATGTTAATAGATTATTTATCATCTGTTAAGGATCATCGACAAAAACAAGGACAACGGTATCAATTACATCACATTCTTTTGTTCTCTATATTTGCCATTTTATGTAATGCTGATTCATATCGAAAGATTCATTCATTTATTAAAATAAAATATGACATTTTAAATAAGCGCTATAATTTAAATTGGAAAAGAATTCCAGCTTACACGACAATTCGTAATATTATTCAAGATGTTGATTCTGTTGAGTTAGAAACGAATTTTCGATTATTTAATATATATTTCCATGAGCAAAATTCAGACAGTAAATATATCGCCTTTGATGGTAAAACATTAAGAGGAAGCTTTGATCATTTTAATGATAAAAAAGCGATTCAAATTTTTAGTGCATTCACGTCAGGAGACATTATACTTGCTCATTAAGAAATTGATGAAAAAACAAATGAAATACCGACAGCCCAAAAATTGTTTGCTGAACTTGGATTGTCAGATTATATTTTTACTTTAGACGCAATGCATTGTCAAGTGAAGACATTGCAAAGCGCTGTTGAATCAAATAATGATGTAATCGTTCAAGTAAAAGAAAATCAACCAACATTGCTCAACGATTGTGTAAATGTAACAAAATTAACCGATCCAAATGATCGCTACCAAGAACCAGAAAGTCAACAACGCAACAGAATAGAAAGTAGAATTGTCGAAGTTTATGACAATGTTGATGGTATTGATAAAGAGAAATGGAATCTGGTAGAATCAATTATTAAAGTTGAACGAAAAAGACAAACGTTCAACACAAAAACAAAAAGTTATGCCAATTCAGATGAAATATTATTGATTTAATGTCCGTTGTATGGTTGATATTAAAGAAGACACAATTAAGCACGCTCAAGAAGCATTTGCAGAGACAATTGCCTTAAAGGTTAGTCAATTACGCCGCTTTGTTAAAAAAGGAACAAATTCTATATTGACTGGAGATTATATCGAAGAAGTTGTTCGAAGTTTCATTAACAGTTGGATTGGAAATCGTATGCTTCTTCGTGGAACATTCTATTCTTCAGAATTTGAAGCATCAAAGAATAATCCTTTGCAAATTGATGGAATAGTGTACGATCCTTCATTGGGACCTTCTATTCTTTTAGAAGGTAACTTCATTATTGTACATCCGCGATTTTGTACAAATGTTATTGAGATCAAAACAACTTATTCAGAAAATTTAAAAAATTTTAAAAACCGATTAGATAAAATCCATAATCTATATATGCGCCATATTGGAAAACCACAAATAATGGGTGTGATTATTTCTGATAAAAATCCAGAGAAGAAATCAGAAATTTTGACTTCAACTGGTGAAATTAGATCAGCATATGAATATTATGCATCAGCTTGGAGTCCAATTTTTATATTATTTAAAGAGTTAAACGATGATTACGAACCCTTCTATCCAGCAATTGAAGCAATGATAAAAGCAATATTTACAAAACCTGTAATTTTATAGAGTAAATTATTTAATTTTCAAGCTATAATTCATAAAAACAATATAGCTTTAAAAATTTAAATGTAAGATATTTACGGCAAACCTCTTAAATATTATTTAATAAAAATATAGACATAAATTTGGAGTTGTGTCATGGATTACCAAGATCCAATTAAGTTAATTCGTTTTTTATTTGTTTTTTTTGTCATACTTGTTGTTTTTATTGTAATAATGGAAATAACTGATTGGAATATATTTCTTTCAGAAGAAACTAAAAGAATGCAAAAAGAATTTTATGAAAAATTAGCCGAATCACGCGAACATAGAAAAAAGACAGACCAGGAATTAATAGATACTCAAAAAAGGATTGAAGAAATTGATAAAATGATTGAAAAACAATTACAAAAACATCCGGTAGAAGGGAAATATTCTAGATATAATTATACATATATTAAAAAGATAAACAATATGCAGTTACATTTTCCCCATTTTTGCCAAGGAATGATGCTATAGTTATTGGAGCAATGGTTGATCTAATTAAAAAGATTTATGGTAAACCAAAAATTGTTGATCTGACTCCAAGAATAATAAGAAGACGCGGTATAAACCTCTTCCAATTTGAAGGTATAGATTATAATTATCTGTTTTTACTAATAAAACAGGACACAGGCGAAGTTCATTCATTCTCACTATGGCGTGAACTAAAATAAATAAAACTGATATATCGAAAAGTTATATTCTAATTTATAGTTTACCACAAAAGGTAGTTAAATGGGATGGCTTAAAAATTTAATCGAATTATCAAAATTATCAACAAAAAAAATTATATGGCTATGGATTTTCAGTGGAATACTTCTAATTTTAGGCAAGATACGTCTAGATTTCTTTCACTTAGAATCAATCTTAAAAACTTATGATTCATATATCGCCTTAATATTTATATGTTTTAGTGTTTTATTAAGTATTAATTTTGTAGTTTTCCTTTGGGAAAAATATAAGGTATCCGGACATGATTACAAAAAAACATTAAATAATTTGCTAAAAGATTGGCAAGATATTATAAGTTCTGCAGGAGACCTAGAAACAATAATTGGCCAAAATGAAGTATCAAATGATTATAATTCATATGCAGCAAATTTAGGAATGGAATCATCACTATATAGGAATATAAATTTTCACTATATAGATTTCAATTGTGGAGTCATTTTACGATATACTAAATTATTGAGTAATACTATAAACGAAATTGAATCAATTGCTGAAAAAAAACCTAAAATCCAATACTATTTAAAAGAGATGAAGAATGTTTCCCTTAATGGTGAATTCAACTCAAAAGAAGAAGCAATTGAATATTTAAAGAATAGTGTAATAAGAATTATTGATATATTAAAAAATATCAAAAAAAGTATATTAAAAAAAATTGATTAGTTCATATTAATCATGTAACCTAACTAATTTATTTTTAAATTATTAGCCTAACATTTTCATTCTCCTGACCAGCCTCGGAAAGTGAAATTTCGTAAGTTTTGGATATCAATTGATATTCATATTCTTTTATAACATATTGATTTTTAGGATCGGCTCGCAGGTGATGAATTGCGTTGTGAAAAGATAATTTTATTACTTCTGGAACTTAAATCAATGAATAGAAAATAACAATGCTATTTCCCTCCAAAAATTTCAAGAATTTCTTTCTCGTTTTACTAATTTTACTTCCCTTTAAAGCCACAATTCATGCCGGCGTCGATAATTTTGATATAACTCGAATTTATTCTCAAATCACCACTCACCCAGAAATTGATCTGTATCCCGCCATTTCTCCGGACGGAAAATGGATAGCCTTTGCCTCAAAGCGCAGCGGTAATATGGATATCTGGATCAAAAAGATAACAGGTGGTTCAGCAGTTCAAATCACTACTCACAGCGCTGACGATATAATGCCTTCGTGGTCTCCTGATGGCAAAACATTAGTGTTTGTATCTTATCGGGATGATGCGCTTGGCGATTTGTGGTTTGTTTCTATTAGCAGGGGAACAAATGATTATTCAGTAAAAGGCAAGCCTTTTAAAATCACTAACTATTTAGGTATAGATATTTCTCCAGTTTTCTCGCCAGAGGGGCATTACATTGCTTTTACTTCTGATAGGACTGGTAAGAAAAATATTTTTCTCTACAAATTAAAAAATAATCAATTCTATCAAATAACCAAAAACGGCGGAATTAATCCAACCTGGTCTCCTGATAAGGGCAAAAGAATCGCTTTTATTTCTTTCAATGAAAAAACATCAAATGGACAAATATTTTATGCACAGATTGATTTTGAATCTCCTGATCCTGATGTGATGAAAATTGTGCCTGTTACATCCGGGCAAACAAATGATGCGTTTCCTTTCTGGAATCCGAATAAGGACGAAATATTTTTTACTCGCTACGATGAGGATAACAATAACGATGGACAAATCAATCCTGATGATCGACCAGGATTGTGGAAAGTTATTTTGAGCAAAACGGATGTCCCTGGTTATAATATTCAACAAGATATCAAAAAGCAAGAATTTGCCAGCGAAAACAAAAAAACAATTGAAAGGCACACAACCCTATCGTTTCAAGAAATACAACTAATACCAAAACTTAAGTATGATTTTTATCCGGTATGCAGCCGGGATTCGATGACGTATTTTGTATCAACGCGCAGCGGGAACAATGATATTTGGTCAGTCAGCGCTGAAGGACCGATTTCCAAAATGCACACTGCCGTTTTCCAATATCAATTTGCTTCAACCTATTTTCCTCTTTATTCTACAGATTTAGTTTACAATAAATTAATTGGCACGCAGCATGATATTAAGCAGCTTGAGTATCGGCTGCTTGCATTTAATAGAGTAATCGATTTTTTTCCAACCGAGAATGTATGGAGCGGCTGGGCTTTGTACGAAATAGCAAATACTTATGCTGCTCTTGGCGATATACAATTAGCTAAAACTTATTATCAGGAAATATTGGATCAATTTATTAGTCTATCAGAATTGATTGAGATGACTAAATTAAGACTAATAGAAATTGGTGAAGCGAAAGGAAACACACAAGATAAAATAGATTTTTTAAACCGGATAATTAAAGATGCGCACGGATTTGCCGAAATTCAAGCCAAAGCGCAATTGTACATTGGTGAAATATATTATTTAAAAAAGCACTATTCTCAGGCGCTCAATGAGTTAGAAAAACTGGCAGTAAATTATCCAACCCAGAAAAATAAAAGCGCAACAGCTCAATTGTTAATTGGAGATATTTACTCAAAATTTGGGCAAACACAAGAGGTGATAAATTCTTATTTGAAGGTTATTCAAAAATATCCTCAACAGCAATCGTGGGTTAATTTGGCTCTTGATAGAATTATAAATCTAAGTAGAAAAAACGATGCTTACGAGACAATCTCAGCATTTCGAAATATAATCTCACGATATGGACAATATAGACGTTTAGCAGCTCGGGTTCAATTGAGAATAGGAGATTTGTTTTTTGCACAGAAGGATATTGACGCATCTATTAATGAATTTCAGCTTGTTTTAAAAAATTATTCGGATCAAAGGGAAGAAGCAGCACAGGCTGAATTAATCCTGGCAAATATTTATTTTGAAAGGGGCGATGATTTAAGGGCGTTTCAACATTATAAAAATGTAATTGAAAACTTTGGCGATGTGCAGGGAGGAAAATATGTTATTGAAGCAAAGGAACGGTTGGTGGAAGCTTACATTAAATCAGGAAAGCGTTTAGCGGCAGATGGTGAATTGAACGCCGCAAATTCACGCTTTCGAGCAGCGATAGAGATTTTTCCCCGACAAATTGATGCGCATCGGGGAAAAATAGCGGCGATGTATGCGTTGGGGAGAATTGATGAAGCAATTCAGTGGTACGAAAATTTGCTGCTAACTCATTCGAATGATGAAATCCTGTTATATATGTTAGGACTGACCTATTCTTATAAAGCGACCGAAAAAAGCGACAGGACAAAAGATTTTCATGATTTAAATTTAGATATAATGAAGCAATCAAATTCGTTTATTGAAACGGCATTATCGAAAAATTATCGTATTATCCAGGGATACTTAACGTTAAGCTATAACTATGAGATCATTGAAAAATACGAGCGCCTTAAACGAGCAAGAAAAAACAGCCTTTTTACATCTTTTATGACAAGTGTCGTGGCGCCAGTCAAATCCTTGTTTTATTGGATTACTTTTCAAAAAGAAAAAAAACCTGAACAATGGTTTGAACTGGCAATTGATGCACTGACGACAGCAATTAATTTGAACGATGAAAAGGACAATCCTTTGTTAGAGAGTGAGTTGGCTTTAAACCTGGCTTCTAATTATTATAACATGGGAGAATTTGGATTTGAGAGAGCTTACTATTATTATCATGTTAAACTTCAATATGATTCGACTTTTACGAACAATAGGATTAAAGTAGAGATTTATAAAAAAATGGGGCATTGCGCTTTTGTTGTTGAGGATTTTAAGTCAGGGCCTGCATATTTAAAGAAAGCGATTCAACTTTCCAAAGATATTGGAGATGACATTGGTTGGTTGATTAATTTAAAAAGGCTGGCATTATTATATCAATTAGCAGGCGAATATGATGAATCTGTGGAATATTTCAAGCAGGCAGCTAATTATAATGAAAAGAAAAAACGTTATCAAGATTTAGAGATAGATTACAGGAGCATTGCTTATAATTATCATTTGTTAAACGATGAAGAGGAAGCCATTAAATATGGGCATAAAGCGCTTGAATTGATCAGACGCGGTAAAGTAAAAACAGTCAAAGCTAAGGCTAATTGGATTAAAATAGGGATTATGGGTATTGAATTTCCGGTTTGGAATTTAGGTCAAATAGGTGCCGGAGCTTCTACTGCTGCTGAAGGATTTACTACCGACGAGGAGACAGCTTTAATTTATTCGATTATCGGACAGTCAAAATTAGAAAAAAAATCGGTAGAAGAAGCAATATTCTATGTAGAGAAAAAATTGGAAATTTATAGGGATAGAAAGGACAAGATTGCTGAAGCCGTATTTCTTAATAATATTGGATATTTATACTATCTTGATTTTAATTACGGGAAAGCCTGGCAATATTATGAAGAATCTTTTAAAATTTGTAAAAAGGAAAATAATATTCCGGGTAAAATAATAAACATTCTCAATGTTGGGAATATTGGAATTTTAATAAATAATTTAGCTTTGCTGCCAGAGAATTCAATAGACCATCAACGATCGGAATTAATTGAGAAGAAATCATACTATCTCAATCTGAGTCGAGACTATTTACATCAAGGGATAGCTCTGTATAAGAAACAGATAGGTTTTGCTCATGAAAAAGTGCAGTTATATAATTTGTTGGGCAGCGTACATTTTTTAGAAAATTTTGATCTCCCCGATTCTGTACGAAATAACAAATATGAGTTGATAAAAAATCAAATTGATCAATTAACTAAATTGAGTGTTGCAGACAGTTGCTATCAAATTGCGCTCGGGTTAAGCCGGCAACATGGATTTTATCTTGACGAGATGCATGTTTTGCAAAACATTGGAAATTTGTCTTACGTCATAGGAGATGTGAACGATGCCCTGGATAACTTTTTTGACGCAAGAAAGATAGCAATAGAAAACAATCTTTTTTCTTCTCTCTGGCAAACCGATTTTATGCTTGGAAAAATTCTCAGCAAGTACTTAGATTATCCAAAATTGAAACGAACGAGTAAGGAAGCAGGCTATTATTTTAATGAAGCAATCTCAACTTTAGATCAGAGCACATATCAATTGGAAGTATTCAGAGTATCTCCGTTTTATCAAAATCAAGTCATGATGTTGTATCAGGAGGCAATTGACTATTCAATTTCAAACGGAAGTTATTTGAGCGCTTTGAGGTTGACCGAACAATATCGTGGAAAACAATATCTTGACATTATCGGCAGCCATAAGTTGGAACTAAAAAAAGAGCGACACAAAATTTTTCTCGGAAACGCCAGATTTTTGAAAAATGAAATAGCAAGTTTAGAAAAAAAGATTAGAATAGCAAAAGAACAAAATAAAGAGGACGACCAGAATTTTCAATTATGGATTAAGCAAAAACGCAATTACGAAACTGAATATTTAGAATTGTTAGAAAACCTGAACAAAGAAGATCCTGAACTGGAATCATTCATAGTTTCCGAGCCTGTTACGTTTCGTCAAATTCAAGAAATCCTTTATGATAGATCAATAGTAATCGATTATTTTTTCTGTGAAGGAAAACTCAATATTTGGACAATCACGAACGAAAAAGTTGATTTTTTTCAAATTTCAATTGATAATCAGAAAA
>Ga0075123_10001979_pt1 | contig 10109 bp, 4 predicted proteins | sample AntAceMetag02UKX_FD_69808 | JGI IMG/M metagenome (GOLD analysis project Ga0075123, IMG submission 69808) | Saline lake microbial communities from Ace Lake, Antarctica - Antarctic Ace Lake Metagenome 02UKX | ecosystem: Environmental > Aquatic > Non-marine Saline and Alkaline > Saline | place... | reverse complement strand
CTTGCTACAGAACTAATGAGAGAACGAATAAAAAAGATGAATGTAAACCTTCTTGCCGTTGATGAATCTCATTGCATTTCACAATGGGGTTATGATTTTCGCCCTCCATATTTAGAAATTGCTGAAATACGGGATTTAATTCCTGATACGCCAATCATTGCTCTTACTGCCACTGCTACTCCAAAAGTTGTTAAAGACATTCAAGAAAAATTACTTTTCAAATCAGAGAATGTTATTCAACAGAGTTTTAAAAGAGATAATCTTGTTTATGTAGTTTTTAAAGAAGAAGATAAACACAGACGTTTATTACGAATTGCAAACAGTGTTAAAGGCAGTGGAATAATTTATGCCAGAAGCAGAAAAAAAACTAAAGAAATTTCTTTATTTCTAAATAAAAATGGGATAAAATCAGATTTCTATCATGCAGGTCTTGAGCAAAATGTTCGCAGTACAAAGCAAAACGAATGGATGAAAGGAATAAAACGAATCATTGTTGCGACCAATGCTTTCGGCATGGGAATAGACAAACCTAATGTTCGTTTTGTTGTGCATCTTGATTTAAACGATAATGTAGAATCATACTTTCAGGAAGCAGGACGAGCAGGTAGAGACGAAAAAATTGCTTACGCTATATTGTTGTATGATGATTCTGATATCATTAACATAAAGAAAAATCTCAATATAACTTTTCCTGAAATCAAAATTATAAAATCTGTTTATCAAGCTCTTGGAAATTACTTTCAATTAGCTGTGGGCAGTGGGAAAGATGTTAGCTTTGATTTTGATCTTTCTGATTTTTCCAATAATTATAACTTCAATCATCTTACTGTTTATAATTCTTTAAAATTCCTTGAGAAAGAAGCTTATATTTTATTAACCGATTCTTTTAATACTTCTTCGAAAATACATTTTTTGATGAACAGGGACGAATTATACAGGTTCCAATTAAGTAATAGAAAATACGACAAATTAATAAAAATAATTCTGAGGTCTTACAGTGGTGTTTTTAGTGATTTTGCTAAAATCAGCGAAACTGATATTGCTGCGAGAGCCAGTACTACAAAGGAAGCTATCAAAAATTTTCTGCAAAATATGAATCAAATGAAAGTGATTACTTATATCCCTCAGAAGAAATTACCACAAATCATTTTTACTAAAGAACGTCTTAATGTTGAAGACCTTTTTATTTCAAAAAAGAATTATACCGAGCGAAAAAATAATGCTTTAAAAAAAATTAATAGCATAATAAATTATGCTACTTCAACAAACAAATGCAGAAGCCAATTGCTTCTATCCTATTTTGGAGAAACCGAATCGAAACGATGCGGAAAATGTGATGTTTGCATAGAGCGTAATAAAATAGAATTAAGCGAATTGGAGTTTGATATTGTTGTAAATCAAATTAAACCTTTTCTACTAGAAAAAGAACACTCAATTGAAGAAATTGTTGATAAAATAAAAAATGTGAACGAAGATAAAATTCTTAAAGTTATTCAGTGGTTGCTTGATAAAAACAAAATCTCTTATACTGATAATAAAATTATTTGGAATAATTGAAAAAATTAAATTGTTAAATTGTTGAATTGCTAAATTGTTAGATTGGAATTAGCAAAAGAAAAAAAGAGATGATCGAAAAAATTAAATTCATAGAAAAAAATAAGAAAATTATTATATTTCTTTCTCTTGCTTTTATTTTAAGTATAACTTTAATTGTCTTTTTTAATTCATTAAATAACAGCTTCCTTGCAAACTGGGACGACAACGCTTATGTCTTAGTAAATAATTCAATAAAAGAACTCTCATCTCAAAATATAAACACAATTTTCACTTCATTTTATGTAGGACATTATCAGCCAATATCAATATTATCATACGCAATTGAATATCATTTTTTTGGTTTAAATCCACGAGCATATCACACTACTAACCTGATTTTTCATTTGCTAAATATTGTCCTTGTCTTTTTCCTAATATTTACTTTATCCCGTAGAATTGAAGCTGCTTTTATTACAGCATTATTGTTTGCAATTCATCCATTGCATGTTGAATCCGTTGCCTGGATTTCGGAACGGAAAGATGTAATGTATGCTTTTTTCTATATAGCATCTCTTATTTCTTATGTTTACTACCTGAAAAAAAACAAACTTAAGTATTTGATTTTTACAGCAATTTTGTTTGTCTTTTCCTTACTCTCAAAATCTGCAGCGGTAACTTTGCCTGTCTTATTATTACTTTTTGATTTCTACTACAAAAAAAAATTAACAAGAGTGCTAATCTTAGAGAAACTTCCATTTTTTGCTTTGTCTATATTCTTTGGCATACTTGCAATTATTTCACAAAAATCATCGGGGGCAATGCTGGAATTAGTTGATAGATTCTCGATTTTCGATCGCTTTTTTATTATTTTCTATGGATTGAATTTCTATTTGCTCAAGCTGTTTGCTCCACTTAATCTTTCTGCCATTCATTGCTATCCTGTTAAAATAAACGGCATACTTCCCTTAGAATATTACATAGCTCCACTGATTATTTTAATAATTGTTTTTCTAATATTTAAATCAAAAAAAAATCGCCATGAATTAATTTTCGGAGCATTGTTTTTCCTGATTAGCATTTCTATTGTATTGAAAGTTATACCTCTCGGAATGGACGTTGTCGCCGAACGAAATACTTATGTTCCTTATATCGGTTTATTTTTTATAATCGGGATGTTCTACACTTATGTTGTTGACAATAAATTCAAATTTTCAAAAAAACTAAAACCGATTTTGAGAATTGTCCTGGCAATTTATATTGTATTTCTTTCAATCTTATGCTATCAGCGAACAAAAGTCTGGAAAGATTCTACAACTCTGTTTTCTGATGTTATCGAAAAACATCCCGAATTTCCCCAAGCTTATTATATCAGAGGCATTGAAAAAATAAACAGAAAGGATTTTAATGGTGCTGTATCCGATTTTGATAAAGCAATTAAATTGGATTCGGTATTTATTGACGCTTATTTAAACAGAGCAAATTCAAGATATTATATAAAAGACTATGATGGCTCAATGAGTGATTTCAACAAAATTATTGAACTTGCTCCCAATAATGCTAATGCATATAAAAATCGTGGAATTTTAGAATTTCAATTAAAGATGTTTGATGCTGCCTGCTCCGACTGGCAAAAAGCTTTTGAGTTGGGGGATAAGGAGGTTTTAACAGAAATTTATAAATATTGTAAGTGATTGCTCGGGGCTCGTTGCTCGGGGCTCGGGGCTCGTTACTCGTTGCTCGGGGCTCGTTTCTCGTTTCTCGTTACTCGTTACTCGTAGCTTGTAGCTTGTAGATTCCGTCATTGCGAGGAAGGAACGACCGAAGCAATCTGTTTAAAGTTTGTTACGAGTCTCGTTGCTTGTAGCTTTAATTATAAACAAATTATGTCAAAAATCAATAAAGAATTTTATTTGCGTGATGATGTTGTTGGAATTTCAAAAGAACTTCTCGGGAAATATATTTTCACAAAATTTGACAACAAATTAACAGGCGGAATAATTACCGAAACCGAAGCCTATGAAGGCATAAGCGATAAAGCATCCCATGCCTACGGAGGAAGAAGAACCAAACGTACAGAAACAATGTTCTCAAAAGGTGGCGTGGCTTATGTTTATCTTTGCTATGGAGTGCATTCCCTTTTCAATATTGTAACAAACAAAAAAGATGTCCCACATGCTATTCTTATTCGTGGCTTTATACCAACCGATGGAATTGATTTCATGTTGGAAAGAACAAGAAAAACCAAACTTAGCAAAGATTTCGGAATAGGACCCGGAAAATTTAGCAAAGCTCTCGGAATTCATTTTAGCCATTCGGGAATGGATTTATCCGGCAATAAAATTTGGCTTGAAGACAGAGGATTGAAAATAGATGAAAAGAATATTATTGCAACTAAAAGAATTGGCATTGACTATGCCGAAGAAGATGCGCTTCTACCCTATCGGTTTGTTGTTAGTAAATTGAAATAAATTGTTTTTTTATTTTAATTCCATCGAATTCGATGGAATTAAAGTGGTCGAATCTGACCACTTTAAAAATAGTATATTTTACTAATTTTATTATCCTATCCAATTTATTGATAATATACTTTTTCTAAAATATCTAATAAAAACAAAGATAGTAATTTGATTTTTGCTTTAGAAATAATTAAAGGATATTTATTGAATAAATAAATTAAAAGTAAAAATGATTTTGTCTTTGCTCGATTACTGAATCACAACTTTCTCCAACTGAATCTTATCCCCCGAAATAATTTTCAAAAAATATAAGCCTTTTGGGAAACTACTTACATCAATTGAAAAGCTGTCATCCTTGAAATTTTCTGAATAAAGCAATTGAGCATTTACATTATAGATTTCAATTTGAGTTTCAGAATTTGTGTTTAAATTCTCAATAAATAAATAGTCAGTTGTTGGGTTTGGATATATCTTATAATTCTTTTGTAAATCATTAACAGCAATACCAGCATGTCCTTGATTCTCATAAGCACCAACATCAATTATATTATACACAATTCTTGGATTACCAGCTAAATCATATTGAGGATAGGTTCCCACCGGATTACCAGAATTTATACATGGAGAAGTATCTTGTATGGACCAGTCAGCGATAACGCCATTATGATTATTGCCTGCTCCAGTCGATGGACTAACAAAATTAGGGTCTGAGTTTATGTTGTTTTGGTAAGTTCCATTATAAAAATTCCCATTTAGATTAAATGCTAAATCACTACCATATATATCACAATAGAAAAAATCTGGGTTGCTTGGGTCATCATCTATATATACCTGGCTGCCAGAAATTGCAGAGTTGCCCCATAAAATTGTGTTTGTAAATACAGGATCTGAATCATCCATGCAATAGAGAGCCCCTCCTTTACTTGCCCTATTATTTACAATAGTATTATTAAAAATTATTGGACTACTACCACTGCAAGTGATTCCTCCCCCTGTACTTGCAGCTTTATTATTGGAAATAGTATTGTTTGATATGTTAGCAGTACTATTATAACCACAACTAATTCCACCACCACCACTTGCACCTAATAAAGTAAGGGTTGTTTTATTGTTTGATATAATATTATAAGATATTTCAGGGCCAGCATGGTTGCAATTAATTCCACCGCCACCATAAGTACCAACATTGTATGATATAATATTGTTTTTGATTATGGGAGCACCGTAACATTGAATTCCGCCACCAGAATTACATGAATTATAAGATATGATATTATTGGTAATCACTGGGATGCCACTTGCTATAATCCCACCACCTTCATGACCAATAGCTGAATTATGAATAATTGTATTACCAATTATAATAGGGTTGCTATTATTACAATTAATACCACCACCACCATTATTACCAACAGCTGAATTGTGCGAAATTAAATTGTTTAAAATGCTTATATTACAATTTTGAAAGAGGCAAATTGCACCTCCAGCATCATTTGCTAAGCAATTCTTAATACTGCAATGAGAGATAATGGCTTTTGACCATTTATAAAAATAGAATGCTCCTCCTCTATTGTAAGGAACAGCCCCTGTAGCCTTGCCATATTGGAGTTTACAAAAGATGAATTTTGAGGTGTCGTTTATATTATTTAGTTCGTCAAAACGAATACCATTCCAACCATTACTTGTGTCGGAAGCAGTAAAACAAATTGTGTCCGTTATTGTACCAATAGCAAGCAATCGACCTTTCACTTCAAATCTATAAGTTCCTTGGAAATTAACTGTAACTCCCGGTTCAATCGTAAGTGTTGAATCATTGGGAATTTGAATATTTCCTTGAATATTATATGGTGAACCTGACATTGTCCATATTCCTGAGACATTCCCATAGGGGATATTTGTATGAGAGTTTACAACTAATGCTGAGGTTACAATAATGATGAATAATAGGCTCTTTTTCATTTTTCTGTTATTTAATTATTAAGTTGATTACACCGCAATATATTTTATTTGCCAATGTGATATATTAAAGACGCAACATAATGTAAATTCCTTGGGTTTCAATCAAATTTATATCCTTAAAATTTAATTTATCAAATTTAGTGAAAATTTATTTCATATAACAGAACTAGTTAAATAAATTTTTAAAAGTATTTATTACTGAATTACAACCTTCTCCAACTGAACCCTATCCCCCGAAATAATTTTCAATAAATATAAACCTTTTGGGAAATCTCTAACATTAATTGAAAAGCTATTATTCTTAAAACTATTTGAATAAAGCAATTGGCCTGTGGTGTTGTAGATTTAAATTTGAATTTCAGAATTTGTATTAAAACTTTCGAAGAACAAATAGTCAGTTGTTGAATGGCTATTTTGTTTAATTTAATAAGTCTTTCTTGATGCTACAAGCTAAATTCAATTAAACCTGCATCTTTTTTAAACCCCTCGAATTCGAGGGGTTTAAAATTTGGATTATATAAAGTTTCCCAAATCCCAAGAAATTCAATGGTATTTCTATTTTTTGAGCATTTATAATCCAATTATATTTTTGATTTCTTCTATTTCTAATGGCTCTCCTAATAGTTCTCCTTCACCAAGCAATAATGCTAAACAATCATTTTTTATTTTTTCTGCTTTAATTTCTTTTTCAAAAAAATCTTTAATGTTATCAATTGTATAAAGACTTTTGATTTCAAGTTTAATCTTTGGAAATAAATCTTCAATCACAAGCCATCTAAATATTTTATCTGCTGTAACACTTTTTCTTTCAGCAATAAGTGTTGAGCGTGACATTGTATAATTATTTGCCAGGCGTTTTATTGATCTTGGGTTGGGGTCTAATATAGAATGAAAGTCTTTCAATAAATGTTTTATTTCATCAGAGTCGCTGTTTTTTTCTTCTATTATTATGTTTGAAATAGCGTCTTTACTTAATTTGAAACTTTTTTCGAGTTCTTTCATGAATTCCGGATTTGCTATATCTACTGCATCTCTTAATGCTTCTCCCGCTTTAAAAGCTGCTTTTCGTAAATCTTCAAATGAATCTTCAACATCAATATCTTCTATTGATGGTAATCCAAGTATATAATTCCAGTATTCCTTTTTTGCATCTTCTGCAACATTTGGCATTCGAAAAGATAACTGAAAAGCTTTCTCAACAAATAATTCACCTAAACGAGTATTACTTTCATTTTCTGAACAGAACTCATTATAAGTATTTCCAAAACTTTTCGTAATCCAGTTTTTATCGCCCGCAACTATGTAAAGGACCCTATTTTCTTTAAAAAGTGTTTGAATTCCTTCCAGTAATTTCACAATAGATTCTTTATTACATCGATCAATATCGTCAATAAAGATAGCTAGTTGTCTATCTTTTAACTTAATATTTACTTTTTCAAGCAACTTGTTTATTAAATTCTCTTTTCTTCTTTTATTAAGATTATTAACCAATTTGCTAAAATGTCTTTTTATTCTATTCATCGGATCCGAAGCCTTGTTCATAAAAGACACAGCTTTTTCTGGTGACTTCGTGAAAAATGAAGAAGAGATGAATATGGAGAATGAGAAAATAACTCCAAGCCCAGCACCTAAAGTCCCAAGAAATTTCACAAAATCAATTATGGCTTTAAAATTATCTTCACTTTTATTATTAGATAAGTTAAATGATTTCCCAGTAAGGAATTTTAAAATATCACTACCGAATTCTTTCAGAAATATTATAAATAAAATGATGAGAAATATAGCTAGTATTTTTTGCCATCCACGATAACTAAAAACTCTCCTAAAACTTTCCTTTCGCCTGAGTCCGCATCTATGCCACCAGTTTAAGTTTGATTTTGATTTTGATTTTGATTGCATGTAAATCTGGTCAATCAAAGTCCACCATGGAGGCTCTATATGTTGGTTTTGCCATGCGTTATAATCAATAACTATCCACTTTTCATCTTTAGAATCTAAGTTTTTCTTTATTAAGTTTAGAAAAGAAGATTTTCCTGCACCCCATTCTCCTTGCAAATGCACCATAAACGAATAGTTTATATCTTTTTTAAAAACATCATTTTTAATTAAGTTAGCGAATGCTTTTGCTACTGGTTCTCTACCAAGTTTATCAACATCAACTACTTGGTCAAGATGAAATGGGATTTTATCTTTTATATTTTCACTATCATCATCATCAGAGTTGTTGTTGTTAGGTGTGTCAATTCCACTACCTCCAGTCCTTGTTTGTCTATAATTTTCATCCCAAAGCTTTCTTATAGTTATCTCATAAATGATAAGTTTATAAAAACATGTTGAATTTTTTGAATTACTTACAGTGAATCCATATTGGTCTAAATGCTTTTTTAATCTCTTATGAAATTCTTCTCCTGTGTAGTTATTATGCAGAAAGTACCTACTGATTAATAATCTATGATTATCTGATAAAATGTTGAAAATAATCTCCGGTGAATGAAAATATTCAATTACTCTGCTAAAGATATTTCCAGAACGTTCAGAAACTATTTCAAAATTATTTAATGCATATCCTAAAAAACTATCTACCAATTGAGTTTGATTTAACCCTGTTTTGGCAATAGATCTATTATCTTCATAATCATTCAGATTCTTGTAATTCCAACTATTCTTATCTACATAAGAAAGGAACTTACTTATCAATTCATAGAGTGGGATCAATTCAGCTTGTTGCTCTTTTAGGTATGCTATAAACTCACTTGGTTTTACATTACCTCTATTTTCCCAACGAATCCTTAATTGCTCATAAAGTGGTAATTGCGATATCTGAATAGTTGTTTTACTTTTTATATCTTCCTTATCTAGAAAAATAGGCTCTTCGCTATACGATTTTAGTTCATCAAGTACATCAATTGCTTTTTGAAAATAGAACTCTTGAGATTGTGTTACATCTAAATACTCAACTGTATTGAACTTTTTACTAATCACCTGTTTTACTATCGTACTTAGTATTATTAGTTTTTCAATAATCTCAAAAACTTCTGGAAGCGGTTCAAACATTCCTTCAAGAATTCGAAACACCATTTCATGATTTATTCGTGAAATCGCATTTCTATATCCACCAAGCCCAGGAAGGTCGATATAATCAATTACTTGCCAATTAACTTTTAATAAATGTCCATCTTTGGGGTTCTGTGTTACCACTCCAATGGCCTTAATACGCAGATGACCAACTCCATTTTGTTGATACGTAGATTTAATAAAAACAATATCACCCTCATTAACAGAATTTACAACATTAATGATTTTCTTTTCATGCCCATTCTCCCAAATACCATCGTTGATAAAACGATACAATTGGTCATCTTCACCCCAATAATGACCAACAGCAAAATAACTTCTATCAGAACTTAGAAATTTCTTTAGTTTCTCAATTTCTTCATTATTCTTAGGAGGAGAGTCAGTATCTGCAATTTCATTTGTTTTAACGTCCTCATCAATTTTAATATTAAATTTCTTTGCTATATCAGGATATTTATTGAGTTGTTCTAATATCCACTCTATCCCATAAAACTGAAAATCAACTTTTAATGATGAAGCATAAAGTCTTATTTTCTTTTGTATTATTGGCTTTAATTCAGAATAATAAATTAAAATACATTTTCTTGGATTTAGTTTAACTACTTCATTTCCAATTTTACCAAGAATTCTATCCAAAGATTTATCCGAAATGACTTCTGCTCCCTCAACTTCAACAACAGCTTCAACCCTACCCTCTGGATTCTTTTGCCATAAGTCTGGTCCACCAAATACTTGATATAGCTTAAGCTGCAATTTAAAAACCCGATTAAGAATATCCTGAGATAAGAACTCATAAACTTCTTCTGATAATTCAGATATGTGAATGCTATTTTTCATTAGATTTTATTAAAGTTATGCAGCATGACTTTCGCAGTTCATCACTTTATGCACTAATAATTAAAATAAATAGTAATAATCAAACAAATAAAATAATGATTATCATAAATATAAGGATACAGCAAATATATTAATTATTTGTTTGATAACAAATTATTTCTGAAAATATTTACAAAAATTTCTCAGTATTCATTCTTGAATAGAAAGTGATTTTTCTTAATACATAATAATTTTTCAAATATTTGT
>Ga0075123_10001978_pt1 | contig 10113 bp, 10 predicted proteins | sample AntAceMetag02UKX_FD_69808 | JGI IMG/M metagenome (GOLD analysis project Ga0075123, IMG submission 69808) | Saline lake microbial communities from Ace Lake, Antarctica - Antarctic Ace Lake Metagenome 02UKX | ecosystem: Environmental > Aquatic > Non-marine Saline and Alkaline > Saline | place... | reverse complement strand
GATGGTTCAATGGCAAAATAGGAGGCTTCTGGGTACAGTTTTTCGCGCAGATATTCAAGCGAATCGCCGGTTGCTGCACCAACTTCGAGAATCTTTTGTGGTTTTTGGGCTAAAAAACCATTTTTTCGCAAGCGAAAAACAATAATTTTTATCTTTCGAAGGCTGTCACCCGATTTTTCAGGGTAATCCTTGTGGTATTGAGTTTCATAGTAAACTCGATATTTTTCTGCTTTCCAGCGTGGATTTAACTGAACCAGCCCGCATACAAGGCAAATCACCACCTGGCTTTCTCCGCCAAATCGTATTTCTTTGGAAATTGGTGAAAATTTTTTTTCTCCGCACACAGGGCATGATACTTGTTCGTAATCATTTTTATTGTTTGTAAACATATTATTTTTCATTGCTCTTTAAATATGATTTTATAACAAATCCTTCATATTTTTCATATTCTTTTATTTTTTCCTTTATTTTTTTTGAGATTTTCTTATGATTTTTGACGATGTCTTTTACTATGTCCATAAAAAATTTCATATCAGTATTATCAATCGAAAAAGCATATCTTTCTTGTCCAAATAAGCCCATAGCTCCAATATTTTTATGTTTATAGTAATCCTCATAATATAAAGCAATTGTTGGAACACCACCAGACATAGCAAATATAATAGGATGGTGTTTTAGTGTTATACAAAAACTAGCGTTTTTTATTAGGGAAACTGTGTTTTCCGGATTTTCCATATCTTCAAAAATAGTTGCATTTTTATTCATATTGACCTTAATAGCAAATAATGCTTCTTTGTCTGGTGGTGTCATGGAGACAAGACATATCTCATAACCATTCTCATTAATGTAATCACATACTTTTGCGATTTTTATTATGCTTTCTTTCATTTTGTCATATGTTGTGTTCCAAAAATGAGCGTTAACAACTACGTATTTCTTTTTTGTATTTACTTGATTTGTATTAAAGAATAGCGCATCATCAAAAGTATCAAAAATTTTTTCTTTTTTGATGCCTATTTCTTTAAGGTCTTCCCTTGACTGTTTTTCGTCTCTTAATCCTATGAACTTAGCATATCGTAAATTTTTTGCCCATCTCTTATGCGATCTTTTTTTCCATACTCCAATAGTTTGCCCTGATAATATTACATCTGTTTTAAAATATTGTGCAAATTTTATCAATCCCATATAATCAAAAAGTCTTGACGATGTCTTTCCAGTAAGAAAACCTCCACCACCAATATGTAGTACTTTTGCTTCCTTCAATTTTTTTAACAATATTTCCGCATCTTTGTTACAAAAAGTAGTATTAAAATACTTTAAAAATATCGCATTCAATTTTATAAAAATATATTTAAAATAAAAATAAATTTCAAAAAACTCACTTTCACCTATACCTGCATAAGAAACGTTTCTAAAACCAAAAAAACAATTTCTTGATGCTTTTATAATCTCGTAATCTCCATATCTTTTTGTAATGCTTGGATTGGGTGAAAGTATAGTAATTTTTTTTTCTGGCGCAAATTTTTTCCATAACTCCAAATTTGCGATTAATTGGGCTTCATCACCTATGTTACTACCAACAAAACCTGCCGTATATATAATATCTGTTTTTCCTTCAGTTAAATAAATCTTTTTATTATTTTCCTCTTTTATTGTGTTTAATACTAATTGGATTATATCGATTATTTTTAGTATTTTTGAATTCAAATAAATAAAAAATTGTAGTAATATATTACTTTTTTTAAATAGTCTATTTGATAAAGAACGATCTAATTTTTTTACAGCAAAATCTAGATTACTTATTATTTCTTCAATATTGTTGAAATCTTTATTTTTTAATTTTAATAATTTTTCGATATGATGCTTATTATAAAATACTTTGTAAATAAATGTTGTTTTTTGAGATTTTATTAATTCTTCATTAGATACAGGGCAAGTATCAATTTTCCTCTTTTTAAGAAGATCTTCAAAAAAATTATTGATTTTTTCGTTACGTAGAATGAAAACTGATTCTCCCTGTTTTTTGACTAAATTTTTAAAACCCCAAGCATCTTTGAAACTTGCATCAGCATCGTTTCCTAAAAAATCAGTACAATATAGACATGAATTCAATGAAAAAAAATAACCTCTCCATGCATTAGTAAAAAATTTATGACGGTTTACACTAATCTGCTTTGATTTTGTTATTACTGTATTTTTAAATCCATCTGCTTTATCAATTCCTCTTTTATCCCTAAAAATTAGTTTTGCCTTTTCTTTACTATTCAATATATTAGCTTTTAGATATTCTGCAAATTGTCCATTAACATTATGACTACAAGCAAGAGCAAAAAAATATCTAATCTTTTTTTTGTATTCCTCATCAACTTCACATAATTTTCTTATAGCACTAATAGCACAGGGAACTCCGACAACTGCAACATTTTCAAAATCTTTATCTTCTTTTATTTTCTTTAAAACTTTTGAAAAACTTATAGGATAATATGCCGCCCCTCGTTTGTTATTTATACTTTCCGCATCTCTTGATATGGATGCAAGAAAGAATTTTTCATCATTTCCACCAATCTGCGATTCAACATGAATTACCGAATCAATATCATCAATCTCCAATAAATAAGATAATAAAGTGTTCAATACACCTCCAGATGCACTGTTTAAATAATCATGTTCATCCTGTGTAAAACCTATTTTAGCATTTTTTATTGATTCTATAGCTATTTTATCAGGTTTTTCAATCTTTTTAATTAAATTTTTCTCTGAAAAAGGACATACTTGTAAGCACTTTCCGCATTCTATGCACTTTTCGGAATTGATTTTTGGAATGTATTCTTTATTTTTATTAGAAATTATTTCTATTGCTTCTGTTGGACAGGCAACAGAACATACCCCACAGCCACAACATAGATTTCTTTTTACAATTTGATATACATTCTCTTTACTATCATAGTTTTTCTGAAATCTCCTTGGCAAAGATAAAATCCTCCTCTTCATCAATATCTATTGCTTCAACTGTATCCACTTCTTGCATCCATGGTTTGTCTCCAATCCGTCTGTTTTGTTTTATAAGTTTTTTTGGAAATATGTAAAACCCCGAAGTTTCAATATATATTGGTTCGATATCCTGGGTGCGAACAACATCATCCAACTTATAATTCAATGGTTTTCCCTTGTACCAACAAAAGGTTTGCACTTGTTTCACAGAAAATGTCGAATCATAGCCTTCTTGAAAAACTTTTCTCAAAGCGTTATCTACTGAATTGATTTTTAAAAAAGGAGATGTCGCATGAGCAAGCACATACCAATCTGCATTTACTTCGTTTACGAATGCTTGATAGATATCCATTCCTTTTGTTTCATTTTTATCTAAAATCTCTGATCTTTTCTTAAAAATTACTTCTTCAGGTATGTATTCTCTTATTTTTTCGCTACTACAATATACATAAGTTTCATCGATGATTTTTGATTTAAGAAGGGTTTCAAATATATGTCTGCATAAAGGTTTACCCTTGAGTGGTAAAAAATTCTTTCCATGTAATCGTTCACTTTGAAACTTAATCGGAACAAATGCAACAATTCTCAAATATGTTCTCTCCTTCAATATATTGTTTATTTTCAACCAACTGTTTTTCCCATATTTTTTATAACAAATTATGTTTTTTTAAATAATCGACAGTTTCACGGATGCAGCCTTCACCTCCGCAAGATTTTAGCACGTGTTTTGATACCTTTTTTGTTTCCTCTGTGGCATCTGATGGACAAAAAGATTTAGTTATCTTAAGAACTTCATTATCTAATATATCATCACCAACATAGACAATGGATTCATTGTTGATGGTTTCATTTAACATAGAAGATACTTTTTGTTTTAATTTTTGAAATACGTCCGATTTATTTTTCACATTTTGATATACCAGTGAAACACCGAGTTCTTTTGCCCTAATATTTACGATATTTGATTTGCGTCCGGTAATAAATGCAACAATAATATTGCTCTCCAAAAGTTCTTTAATTGCTACGCCATCTTTTGAATTAAATGTTTTAAATAACTCTCCATTTACACCAATATTAATGGCACCATCAGTTAATACTCCATCAACATCTGTAAATAACGCTTTTATTTTCATCATTATTTCAACCCAGTTCTTGCGATTTCCTGTATATCAATTGCACCAATTATCTTTTCATTTTCTTCAACAATCAGGCAAGATATCTTTTTTTCTTTCATAATCTTAAGTGCATCATAGGCAAGTAAATCTTTAGATATTGTGTATGGATTTGGATGCATGATGTCTTGACATTTCAAATTAAAAATTTCAGGATTTTCCATCGCATTTTTTCGAATATCTCCATCAGTTATTAAGCCTTTAATTTTTTTCTCATCATCGACAATAACAGCAAAACCAATTTTTTTCTCAGTCATCTTAAACAAGATCTCTTTTATTTCAGATGTTGGTTTTGTAAACACAATATCATCTAAATGTAACATTACATCTGAGACTCGTAAAAAAAGTTTTTTTCCAAGCATGCCGCCTGGGTGGAAACTGGCAAAATCTTTTTTACTAAACTGTTTTTTCTTTAACAATGCAACAGCAAGTGCGTCACCTAAGGCTAAAGTAACCGTTGAACTGCTTGTTGGGGCAAGATTCAAAGTATCCGCTTCAACTTTCACATATGTATTTAAAAAAACATCAGAGTTTACTGCGATTTTTGAGTGTTCATTTGACGAAATAGAAATAATTTTGGCACCATTTTTTTTTATTGATGGAAGAATCTTTGTAATCTCCTCGGTATTTCCACTATGGGAAAGAATCAAACAAATATCATCTTTTGAAATTATTCCTAGATCGCCATGTTTTCCTTCACCAGGGTGCATAAATATACTTCTTGTACCTGTACTGGTTAGCGTTGCAGCAATTTTTCTTCCAACGTGTCCCGATTTACCCATCCCGATAACAATTACCAGCCCCTTACATGAAAATAATAGGTTAACTGCGTTTTCAAACGCTTCTCCAATCTTTGGCACTAATTGTAATATTGCTTCTCCTTCTTTTTTTAGTGTATTTTTGCCAATTTCAATACTTGAATCCATGTTCATCTTTCCATTTCAAAAATTTTGTTATATACTTAAATACTTCATCAGCTTCTTCCAAATCTAACATATTTGGTCCATCGCAAAGCGCTGATTTTGGATTATGGTGCACTTCCATAAACGCACCATCAATACCAACTGCAAGAGCCCCACGAAGCAAAGGAAACGCATATTCATGCTTGCCAGATGAACATGATCCAGCAGCACTAGGCAGTTGAACGCTATGGGTACAATCAAAAATAACAGGAGCAAATTGCTTCATTATTATAAGCGATCTAAAATCTACAACCAAGTTATTATAACCAAAAGATGTCCCCCTTTCCGTCACATAAACATTGTCATTACCTGTACTTTTTACCTTTTCAATCGCTTTACCCATATTCTCAGGAGCAATAAACTGCCCTTTTTTTATGTTCACCGTTTTTCCTGTTTTACCACAAGCAACTAATAAATCAGTTTGTCTACTCAGTAACGCCGGAACCTGTATTATATCTAACACTTCAGCAGCTTTTTTTACCTGGCAGGTTTCATGCACATCAGAAATAACTTTTAATCCCGTTTCATCTTTTACCTTTTGTAATATTCGTAATCCCTCTTCAAAACCTGGGCCACGATACGAAGAAATAGATGTCCTATTAGCCTTGTCAAATGATGATTTAAAAACAAGGCTCAAATCATATTTTTCAGCTAATTTCTTTAAAGTTTTTGCCATAAAAAGGCAATGCTCTTCACTTTCTATAACGCAAGGTCCTGCTATTAACACAAATGAATTATCATAATTTATCATAGTCCACCACAATATTCATATTAATATCTCTTCTAAACTTTTCCGTTCAAAAACCTCTAATTTTCCACCAATAGTAGCATTCACAATCTCCCTACCATCCTCTTCAAAAGCATGTTTACATATATTATATGTATTAAAAACTTCATCCCAACTGCCAAGAGCACCACCGCCTTTCAAATTATCAGTTGGTTTCCCATCAAATCTTCCACCAAGCGAATAATTTGAATCACACCCGAGCAAATATACTTTATCAAAACCAAGATAATATGAAACTTGAATACAAATATCAATAATTACTGTATGGCCCCAATACACGCCCTTAGTCAAATCCTTAGACATCCTCTTATAATAATTCATCTCACCAAGATCCCGTAAAAGAAAAGGCTCTTTTTTCTGAAACTTCGAATAATAATCCCTATGGGAGATATAATCCCTTGCAGCACTACCTGATAAAAAAAGTATCGTATCTAAATCTAATAATTTTTTATATCTTTTCTTCCATACAATGATATCACAAACACCATAATATTTACTATGAATAATGGGCAGTTTATAGATAGTGTTACACCCAAAGACAATTTCATTTGCAAGAAGAGAAAGATTGGTTTTATTGAGAGATGGACCTGAACCAAGAATAAAACATCGATCACCTTTGTGGATATTATGTAATTTTCTAATTGCTTTATCTTGATCCACTTTATTGAAGATACTATCGCTATAAAATCGTTTCAAATATCGATATCCTGGAATAAACTGTTTCATCTTTAAAGGCACGTTGCTTAATACTTCTTCAAATCCTGCCATTTTAAAAACCCATCTGATTGTTTATAAATAAATGTTATATTATTTTTTTTCTATATCTAACCACTGTTTTGATAACCATCTTTTTCTCACATATCCTAGTGCACCAAACCCCAATCGAATTATGTTTCTTCCAGTCAATTTTCCAAATTTATGTTTTCGCCTTGTTTCCGGAATCAAAAACTCCAGTTGCGCACGAACATATCCATCTCGGTATGATTGCTTAATAAACCCTTTCAAAGTACTTCTATGTTTATGGTACACTTTCATCTCTGGGTTGTAATGTATTTTAAACCCAGCTTTTACACAACGATAGTTTAATTCAACATCCTCGCCACTTGGCATTCCCTCCTGAAAAACACCTGCCTTATCCAAAACCTTTTTTTTATACACGATATTACACGTCGGCCAAGTTATATCTTGCCCATCAATAATAATCGATACCCGTGGTAATCTTTTTTTCTGACCTGGTGAGGAAGGCGCGGCTCCAGCAATAATATCATGATCCTTAATCGATGAAAGCAGTTCTTCATACCAACCTTCTAACATAATTGTATCTGCATCTAAAAAAGATATAATATCACCTGAGGCGTTTTTAATACCTAAATTCCTTGATTCACCTGGAAACAGTCTTTTTTTACTTTTGATATACTTAATAAATGGTTTATCCTTAAAGAAATCCTGAGTATTGTCACTGCCACTATCAACAACTATAATTTCTGCCTTTTTAGGAATTTCAAATTTCTGAAAAGAAGGAATCAAATCTTCAAGATTCCCTCGCTCATTGTATGCTGCAACAATAATGGATATTTTTTCCATAGTATTATCCCCTCAAAGAATTATTTTTGAACCATTGTATTGTTGTTTCAATCCCTTTTCTTAATTTAATTTTTGGATACCAATTCAATAATTCTTTTGCTTTACTAATGTCTGGCCGTCTGCATTTAGGATCATCTATGGGTAGATCCTTATACACTAAATTAGAAGAACTTTGTGAAATTTCTTTAATTATTTTTGCTAATTCTAAAATGGTATACTCTTCAGAGTTTCCAATGTTAACCGGGTAGAGATAGTCAGACATCATTAACGAAAACAATCCCTGAATTTCATCAGAGATATAACAAAAACTTCTTGTCTGAGTACCATCACCATAAATCGTAATCGGTTTATTATGTAAGCATTGTTTAATGAAATTTGGCACTGCTCTACCATCATCAGTTTTCATACGAGGACCATAGGTATTAAAAATCCTGGCAATTCTAATATCCAAACCATGTTCTCTATGATATGCCATGGTCACTGCCTCAGCATATCTTTTTGCTTCATCATATACCGAACGGGGGCCAATAGAATTCACATTACCCCAATAGTTCTCTTTCTGAGGATGAATCTTTGGATCACCATATACCTCTGAAGTCGATGCCAACATAAAACGCGCTTTTTTTTTCAGGGTAATCCTCAACATGTTTTCAGTACCAATAGAGCCAACTCGCAAGGTATCAATTGGGTATTTGTAATAATCAACAGGAGATGCGGGAGAAGCAAAGTGAAAAACCATATCTAATTCCTCTTTAAAAGAAAAATCTTGTATAATATCTTGATTAATAAAGGTGAAATTAGAATTATCTATCAAATGTTCTATATTCTTCCTTGATCCTGTAATGAGGTTGTCAATACAGAAAACCTGATGCTTTTTATGCAGTAGATATTCACACAAATGAGACCCAATAAAACCGGCTCCACCAGTTACAATGCAATTCATTATTTATCCCTAACCCTCAATTTCCTTAATTCTCTTCTTTAAAAATCTTAATAATTCGTCATGAAACTCTTCTCTCATAAGAGCAACCTCAAATGTTGTTTTTAACCAATCCATTTTATTACCCAAATCATATCTTTTACCATAAAACTCATAGCCATATACTTTTTGATTTTTTCTCAATATCTTTAGGGCATCGGTAAGTTGGATTTCTCCACCATATCCCGGTCTAGTTTTTTTGATACAGTCAAAAATCCTGGGTGTTAAAATATATCGCCCAAGAATCCCAAGATTTGAAGGTGCTTCAGATTTCCTTGGTTTTTCAACAAGATCCAATACAGGATAAACATTCTTTTCAACAGGTTCTCCATTTTTAATAACACCATATGTTTCAATATGATCCTCTGGAACCCGTTCTACTGCAATAACAGAAGATTCATATTTTTTAAAAATATCAATCATTTGTTTTGTACACGGCTTTTCTGAAAACACAACATCATCACCTAACAAAACAGCGAAAGGTTCATTACCAACATGTTTTTGAGCACATAAAATAGCATGACCTAATCCTAACTGTTTTTTTTGCCTTACATAATGTATGTCAGCTAGATTGGATATCTTTTCCATCTCCTCAAGCAAATCAAATTTCTCTTTTTCCTCAAGGACATTTTGCAATTCATAAGCAATATCAAAATGATCTTCAATTGATTGTTTTCCCCGCCCCGTCACAATTAAAATATCATCAATACCTGATTCCACTGCTTCTTCAACAACATATTGAATAGCAGGTTTATCAACAAGAGGTAACATTTCCTTTGGATTATTTTTTGTTGCTGGCAAGAAACGTGTCCCAAGACCAGCAGCTGGAATTACTGCTTTTTTTACTTCCATTTACCATATACTCCTTCATATATTTTTGCGGTTTCAGCCCCCTTCAATCTTTGCCCATCTATAACAATTTTTCCTTTCAGCCATCGTTAATTATGTTTTTTACAGATTCTAAGAATTTTTCTGCTTTGCTCAAGGCATCTTTTGATTCATATTTGTCCATTCCAGATGCTTCCAGACCATAGAACGATTCATGTCTTTCCAGCCTGTAAGTATCAAGCCAGCTAATGCGATTCTGCCCAAGGTTTTGCCATACTCTTTAGAAAGATAGGCAATTACGCAGGCGTGACTTCTCTCGGTAATCCCATCTTTAAAAAGTAAAGCTCGGGCGGAATGAAACATACCAGTATAGGATGAAACAATAGATTCTTCATAAAAACCACTTTCAGTCAATTCACCTGCTCTTTCTATCTTTAGATTTGCCATTTCTAGTGCCTTTTTGGATTTTAGGATGTCCGGCTTATCTGTTCTTAATAATCGCTTTTTAAAACAGTCATCCAGTCTCATTTACACCACCGGCTTTGTTCCATAAAGCAAAACACCGTCTGTAATTACATCGAGATAAAAAGCCTTGTTAGTTTTTGCTTGATTTGACCATTGTGCTGGTGTAAAATCTACTAGATTGACATCTTTTCTCAAATGTTGAGAAAGCTTTGCGGTTGGTTTGTTTTCGCTCAAAGAAATTGTTAGAATATCAACATCGCTTTCTTTGTCATTCTCTCCTTTTGCAAAGCTGCCAAAAAGCACAATAGAACTCACGCTTTTCATTTGCTTTAAAATAAAATCAAC
>Ga0075123_10001975_pt1 | contig 10118 bp, 13 predicted proteins | sample AntAceMetag02UKX_FD_69808 | JGI IMG/M metagenome (GOLD analysis project Ga0075123, IMG submission 69808) | Saline lake microbial communities from Ace Lake, Antarctica - Antarctic Ace Lake Metagenome 02UKX | ecosystem: Environmental > Aquatic > Non-marine Saline and Alkaline > Saline | place... | reverse complement strand
CCCCCAGACATTCAAATAACACTACTTTTTTAATATTTTTGCTATATTTTAAGAGTATAAAATCAATATAAAGTCAAGGATAATTTGACAATTATAATGATTAGTGTTAAAAAGGTGGGGACTAGCCACCCCGCCATCCCCTTATAATCTATATAGTAACTCTGTCAGAATTTACACCACTTTTTTACCACAATCCCATTACATTAGTGTATAATCATAGTATATAGTATATAATATTTGACCTCTTTTAAAAAATGTGCTATATTAGATATATGTCATTGAATAAAATTTTAAAGGAAATAGATGATAATCAAAAACCAATGCCTGATGTTGAAGAAGATGATATAAGGCATATATCTGTAGGACCTATACAGAAGAAGAATATCATCAGAGAATATTTAGAAGGAGATGATAAGAGAAATATCGCCTCCAGATATGGGTTGCCTACAATATCTGTAACGAAGATTATAGAAGGTAATGATGATCTACGTTTAGAAACTGAGAAGAGATACCAATCTACAGCTCTTTCTAGGGAGAATTATCGCTTATCTGAAACGAAGAATAAGTTATTAAGTTTTATTGATGGCACCTTAGATGAAACGCTTAATAGTCCAGAAGGACTTACTACTGAAACTAAGCTAAAGGTATTAAATAATATTGCTTCTTTATTTGATAAGTTATCAGTAACATCTCGTTTGAATGCTGATAAACCTGTGAACATATCTGAGTCAAGAAACTTTAGTGTAGATGTTGATAGAATTTTACAGCAATTACCGACTGCTAAAGATAAGTTAGATTTTTTAAGAGGGCAAGATACGACTGGAAATATTATAGATTCTACCCCAGTGGTAAAAGATGAAAATTATGAATAGTACATTTACTCTATTGTCATTAGAGGAACAAAATAAGATATTAAAAGATAAGTTAAACAATCGTTTAGGTAATGCTATATTAGTATCATCAAGTAATGATAAGTATCGTATTAATAGAGAGCTTGTTAGAAAATTATGTAAAGGAGATTTTAAAGGATTAAGTACATTAAAAGAAGATAAAGAACGTAAAATTTCATCTGGTTTTGTTTATTGGTGTAATAACTATGCTTGGATACAAAACCCTAGAGCTGATAATGCTAAGGAGAAACATATTCCATTTTTATTATGGGACTTTCAAGAGAAGGCAGCTGAGGAGATTATTAGAGCTATAGTCTTAGGTCATGATATACCTGTTGAAAAATCTCGTGATATGGGGATGTCCTGGCTTATTATTGCTATATTTGTATATATGTGGCATTTTTATGGTAACGACTTCCTGGTAGGCTCTCAGAAGGCTGAGAATGTAGATTCAAGGGGTAATATAAAAACCCTCCTCGAAAAGGCTAGATATATTATTAATAACAATCCTGAATGGTTGATTCCACATTTGAAAGAAAAAAAACATGATAAGTCTATGTTATTAATACATCCAGAATCTGGGGCGACATTAACAGGTGAATCAAACAATGCTAACTTTGGTCGTCAAGATAGACGTAAGGCTGTATTATTTGATGAGTTTGCATCTTGGGAGATGACTGATAAATCAGCTTGGCAGTCTTGTGGTTCTACTACAGATTGTCGTATACCACTTTCAACTGCTAATACTCGTGGTACTAATTGTCATTTTTTTACGATTATGAATAATGCTAAGAAGAAAGATAATCCATATCTTAGATTGCATTGGACATTAAATCCACGTTTTGCTGAAGGTTTATATTATGATGCTTTGGAAAATCCTACTTCACCTTGGTATGAAAAGCAGATTAAGAGAGCATCATCAATGGCTGAAGTACATCAAGAGATAGATATAGACTACCTTGCTTCCGCTGGTAATAAGATATTTCCTACTTTCAATCTTGAGAATAATGTAAAAGAAGATTTAGAATATAATCCAGATTTACCATTATATGTTTCCGCTGACTTTGGACTTGATACTACAGCTTTTGTATGGTGGCAAGAAGATAAAGCTAAAGGATTATTTTATATAATAGATGAATATCAGAATAATGGTGCTGGGGAAGGGACTAGTGTATATCATTTTATTGATGTATTACAGAGTAAACCTTATAAGACACCGATTATGTATGGTGATCCACATTCAGGAGAAAATAGGTCACTTACATCTGGACAGTCTAATGCGATGATTTTACGTAAGTATGGTTATATTTTTAAAAGTAAAAGAGCTCATGTTAAAGATAGGATAGGTGCTACTAGAAATATAATGGATAATATAATCGTTTCTGATACTTGCATTATTACTATTGAGGCTTTGAGTTCTTGGCAGTTTATTAAACCGAAGACTGGTAATACTTCAAGTGAGATGCCACAGCATAATGAGTATTCGCATGTAGGCGATGCGATCACTTATTTCTGTTTCAATCATACAATAAGAAGAGATAATATTAATAACAAGAACGTAAAAAAGAAAAATTACTATTCCATGTCTAGTGGAGTGGTTGGATAAAAATAATATGGATAAGAAACAAGAGGAATTAACACCAGTACAATATAATTCTGATAAAGACTTGGATACTAAGTATTCAGAGTTTTGGACCAGATTTAATGAGTATAAAGAACATCGTAATCAAACGGTTAGGTTCTTTAATAAAGGAGGAGAGTCAAGGAATATAATTGACTATGTTAAAGATAGTGTTGATAGAATGAATGAGCATCACCCTAAACCTGAGTTTAAAGATGAATGGCAAAGCAACGTTTTTGACCCAATTACTAGAAATAAGATTGTAACAATTTTGTCAAAATTAGTTTCTGCTAGGATGAGTATTGAGGCTGTCGTTAAATCAAATTCAATTTTTAATACAGAAGATAGTAAGCGTAGAGCTTCTATATATACAGACTTATTAGACGCTGCTAATTTACATAATAAAGAACATGAGCAGTTAGTCTGGGAGATGTTTACTTGTATGACTGAAGGAACTGTTATTGGTTATGAGGGCTGGCTAAAAGATAAGAGAACAATAAAATATGTAAAAGAATTTGATCCTGATACAGGGGAAAGTAAAACAGAAGAAACCACTTACGATTCTTGGGATGATGTTTATGGTGAGATAGTTCCTATTGAAGAGTTTTATCCTGAAACAGTTTGGGCATCCACAAGAGATTTTAAAGTAAAAGTTAAGAGATGTTTTAGAGTTAGGACTTTATCATTTAATGGATTTAAAGATTTATTTGGTAAGTATGAGAATGCTGACCAAGTGCAGCCAGCTGGATATTACTATGACTCAGGTTATTTTAACTGGGGTATTAGTGAAGAAGTTGGTAGTAACAACGTACAGGTTGTTGAATGGTTTGATGAGGTTAAAGATGAGCATAAGATTTGGTGTAATGGTGTAGAACTTTATGATGGACCAATAGAGTTTAATCATAAGAAATTACCTTTCTGGGTTGCTATTAGTGAACCAATCCATCAACAGTTTTTATATGGTAAGTCATTTCCAGATAAATTACAGGGAATGCAAGATATGAATAATGCTATTTTCAATAATGTTTTAGATCAATTATTTATAGTATTAAATTCTCCTACTTTTGTAGATGGTGAGATAGATGATTTAGATAATAGTTTTATAGAACCTAATAAGATATATCAGATGACACCAGGTACAAAAATTCAGAAGGGAACTCTTGGTAATATTGACCAAACATCTTTCCAAGTATTAGACCTTATTAAACGTTCTATGGAAGAGAGTTCAACTTCAGCACAGTCACAAGGTATTGATACTGGTGGGCGTAAAACAAGATTTGAGGTTCAGACGTTACAAGAGAATTCATTAAGTGTTGCTTCATTACTACTTAAGATGATTGAAGATGCTATGCAGTATAAATATTTCTTACGTTTATATAATACCTTACAGTATTATTCACAACCGTCAGAAACTAAAGATGGCAGTAAAAGGTTTAAATTTTTAGTTCTTGATAATAAGAAACTTACTAATGGTAAGAATGGTAAGAAATTAATTCAGATAGCTCCATCGTTGGGAGATGAAACTGAGAGCCAGGTTAATAATAATTTGAAAAAAGCTGCTAATTTAGAAATGGGATTAAGTCCAGAAACTGTTTTCGACCCAGCTACAGCTACTGTTGAACCAATATTTATAACAAAAGATTATTTGTTAAATAAAGATGTTGAATTAGATGTAAGAGTTGTACCTAACTCATCTATTAAAGAAACTTCAACTCAAAAGAAGAATGCAGATATAGCTTTTTATCAGATGACAGCTGAGAATCCACAGATTGACCAGACAGAAAACTTGCAGGATTTAGCTGAAGCGTTTGGTAAAAATAGAGATATTGTGAAAGATAAGCAGGAACAAGAAGATCCGTTACAAGCTGAGATGGCAAAGGCTAAAGGTTTAACTGGGGGAAATGGCATGGAAGGTATGCCAGCACCAGGCTCCGCTGGGGTTAATATGGATTTACTATGAGATTTATATTAAGAATACTAATAAGAATGTATGTGAATAAGTATTGTAATAGGGAAATAACTAAATTAAGACCTGAAGAAGAGATGGAATTGTATAAGTTTAAAAGTGCTGCCAATGTACACAGGATTATAAAAAGTAATATTACTGTGCAGACTTTAAAACATTTTGAGGCTAAGACAGAACAGGAAAGATGGATGATAAAAGGAGCTTCTTTAGCCTTACAGATTTTAAAGGATAAACATTTGTATGCATTAAAGTTAGAAAAAGTCAAGAGTAAAAAAGAGAGGATTAAGATGTGGACTAATTTAAATAAGTATTAATTTGATGGAAAAAAAAACCATCCAAAAAAATTATGGAAAACGAAAAAAAAGAGGAGTCTAAAAAAGAAGAAACAGTAGAACAACCTACTGATCAAACTACTCCCGTTGATGAAGAAAAGGACAGTCAGAAAGTTGAGGATACTCAACCTGAAGGCGAAGAGGAAGTAACTCTTTCTAAGAAAGAATTAGAGGACTTAAGAAAGCGTGCGGATGACTTTAATAGGTCTGTTGAGTTGAAAAGATTGTCAAAACTTGAGAAGAAAGAAGCTGACTCATCTGATGTTAAAGAGGAGATTGGTCAACTTCGTGCAGAAATCCAAAGCTTTAAAACAGAGTCTCATAATTCTAAATTATCAGAAGCTTATCGTGAGTTTGTCGGCGATAATAGGTGGGCAGACGAAGATAATGTATTTGATAAAATCAAGGAAAACTTTAATTCTGAAGGCACAGAAACTAAAGATGAGTTGCTATCTAAATTTAAGTATGCCGCTCAAACTGCTTTTCCAGATAAGTATGAAAAACATTTAGAGGATAAAATTAAAGCAAAGGTTTTATCTGAAAAGAATGTTGACAACTCTGGTGGTGGTGCGAGTCCAGTGGATACAATCCACAAAGATAATAAACCTAAAACTCAGGAGGACGCTATGAAAGACAAAATGGAAACGTTGTATAAAAAGAGTCAGCCTGGGCGTTAAATTAAAAAAATATGGATTTTAAAGTTGTAGGTGGAAATGATGGTTTAGAAACTATCCTAGCCACTATCGCTACTGGAACTGTAATTGAAGCGGGTGATTTAGTTGCTTTAACAAGCGGCGTTATCACTAAGGCTGTTGCAACTGACACTGCTCTTGCTTATGCTCCTTATGGTTCAGCAGATGGCGAAGTAAAAATTGAAATTAGTAAAGGTAATGACTTCATGTTAGAAGGAACTTCTGATGCTGATTTCGCAGTAACTGATAAGGGAATTTTCTGTGACCTTGTTGGTACTACAAACTTGCTTATTGATTTAGGCACTACAAGCGCTAGCGTATTTCAGGTCGACGCCAGTGAGAACGCAGGAACTGTTGATGATACTGCAGGTGTCAGAGTAAAGATTGCATTACCATTGATCTAGTAATAAATAAAATAATTGTAAAAATATATGAACAAAGCAGACTATGCGATACAAGCCGTAAAAGGTATTAAAGATGTCGCAAACAATGGCGTTCAAGAAGATTTAATGATGTATAAAGATAATAGAATCTTTGAGTTCGCTGAAAGTTCAGAAACATTTGAAATCTTCACTTCAACTGAAGGTGTAAATGGAACTATTGAATTAGGTGATAGTGAAACCCCACCATTACTTGCTCTTGAAGATGGTTATTCAATTACCATTCAAGAAAAAAGATTTGGTTCTGGATTCGTTATCAACGAAAAAACTTATAGACGTGATCAAGGTGACTCAACTATTAAAGTTGATGAGTTCATCGCTGAAAACTCTAAACAAGTAATGACTGATGCTGTACATTATTTCTTAACTGAATCATTTGAAATGTTGAATGATGCTTTTGATGGGGACTCTTATTTAGCTCCAGACGGGAATGCTATTATTGGTTCACATACATGGGCTTCAGGTGATACTTTTGATAACAGTGATACAGCTGTGATGTCAGAAACTGCTATAGACGAAATTGAGGAATATGCTGGAGCATTCACAGACGCTAGCGGAAAACCAATGCCTTTGAACTTCGATACTTTAATCGTAAAAAAAGGAAGTGCCGCTGAGAGAACTGCAAGAAAGCTTTTTGCTGAATCAATCAGTCCAGTAGCTATTGGAGATATAAACCTTTACGAGGGTGAGAAAATTATTGTTTCTTCACCCTACATAACTTCAGCGAATAAACTCAATTATTTCCTAAGAGATTCAAGATTTAAGAATCCGCTTAGAGTAAAAATTGGGCAATTCCCTACCATGCATGAACCGATTAGATTGGAGAATGAAGCTGTGAGAGTTAACATTACGGGTTTCCTAGGCTTGGGAGTTACGAATTTACCATATTCATTTTACGGAAGTGACGGAAGTGCATAGATTTTACTAAAGTCAGTAAATATGCTATGATAGAGTAGTAAACATGGGTACGACGGTAGTAATTATGGGGGCGGTATGTTCGCCCCCGTAGCCCAAATATATAATAAACACTGCAAGGGTTAGACCCCCTCGCTCAAGCAAATCAGCTTGATAAAAAAAATAAACATTATGGCACATAAAGAAAGAATAGTCACAACTGGTGGCGGTTATTCCGTACTAAACGACGGAACTGTAACCGAGGTAATCTCACAAGCAGGTGCAATCATCGGTGACATTCAAGCCACCGCAGGTTCTATCGGAACCGCAGAGTTAGCAGACGATGCAGTTACATCAGACAAACTTGATGCTACTGTATTGCAATATAAAGAAGTAGCTTTAACAGCTGCTGAAATCAACGCTCTATTTACAACTTCCATTGAAGTTATTCCTGCTGTAACAGGCAAGTCTATCATCCTTGATAGTTTTGTATTAGACCTAACAGGCACTGCTACTCAGTTCGCTGCTGGTGGTGTGGTTGGCTTACAGTATGGTGACACAGCTAACGGAGCTGGAACTCTTTTACATGCAGATATCGCTGCATCAGTTTTAACTGGAGCAACAGCTAATATCAAGACACTTAGAATCTCTAAGGATTTATCCTCTATCGCTACAGCTAGTATCGATGGAATTGGAGTTTACATCGGAGCTCAGACTCAAGACTTCACAACTGGAACAGGCACAGCAATTCTAAAGGTTTCATATCACGTCGTATAATAAATAGTTATTAATAAAATAATTGTTCCTTTTCCAGTAATCAGTTCAATCCGATTAACTGGAAAATGGATTGAAGGCAATTATGTAAAAAAAACAATATGAAAATCAATTTTAATCAAGAAATAAAAAGATACGATGGCACATCTATTGTATCTGAGAAAAAAAGTTTCAATGTAAAAAAGAATGATGCTGGAGAATGGGTATCAGAACCTGAGGTCGAGTATAATGACAGGACTTTTTTAGTTGATATTTGTAAAGGTGCTTTGATTTCTAATTTAGTTAAAAGAACTGTAGAGGAAACAATGCAAAGATTTAATCTTCATAAAAAAATTGAAAATGGTGGAGAAGTTGTTTTAAGTAAAGAAGACTTAAGCACATTAAAAAATTTAGTTAATGATAAATATGACCTATTAATGGCTGGACAAATTCTAGTTATGTTAGGCGAAAAATAAAAATATGTCTACACAAACATTTATGAGAGATGGCAAATGGCTATCTGCAGACCAAATCAAACAATATAATAAAGTTAAAGGAAAGGAAGTAGAAGAAATAACTGATAAGGAGAAGGAAGAAAAGCTAGAAAAAGAAGAAGCTAAAACAAAATCTAAGAAAAATAATAAATAAACTATATGCAAACAATGGATTTCATTAACAAATCAGTTAGAGAAGCGGCTATTTTAACCAACGCTTATGTTGCTGGTACTGTGTTGGAGAACACTCAAAAATCTAATGTAATGACAATTAACTTTGATTTTACTATAGGTAGTTTAACTGATGCACAAATTAAAGTAGAAGTTTCTACTGATGGTGTAAATTATTACCACTTACAAAGTGATAGTATTTCTGCTGGAGTAAATACTTTAGCTGGGTTAGTTTATAAACTTACAGCTGACGCTACAGGATCAACTACTCCATTAACTATTAACACAAAATACATTAAAGTTTCTGCTATCGGTACAGGTACTGTAACCGATTCATCTTTAGCTATTAATGTTGTATTAGGTAAAATTTAAAATCTATGTTTAGAAATAATAGAATTGAATCTATATCCCCTACTAAGGGGAATAGCAAAGTCTATGATGCTAAAAAGGAATTAGAAGACCTTGGTGCGATTAAGGAAGATTTAGTTCTTGAAATAAAAAACAAGAAAGAATCAGCTTCTTATTATAATGATATAGATGTTAAGGTTGCTAAAAAAATAAAAGAGTTATCTGAAATTAATAAAACAATAAAGAGAGCTAAATATTCTAAAAAGGATATTGATTCTTTAGAAAAAAAAATAAAAGAAGTAGAAAAATCAGTTGCTGATTTAGAAGTTGAAGGAGAAAGATTATTAGTTGTTAATAATAAATTAATAGTTAATAATAAGACTGTTGCTGGGGATTTAAAACAAAAGAAAAAAACCATGAAAGAAGAGCTTGCCTATCTTGATGACAAGTTTATTAACGCTGGAAAAGAGTTCAAAGAATTTCAAGATAATTATAATAAAAAAGTTTTAGAAAAGAATGAAAATATTAAGAAGCTAGAAGAAAGAGAAAAAGTATTAGTAGATTCAATACCTGAAAAGAAAATTATTCTTGATAAAATAATTATTAAACTCAATAGTAAGAATAAAGACCTTGGTGATATTAATGAAAAGATTTCTAAACAAGAAGAAGTTTATGAAAAAAAGATTAAGGAAAATGAATTAAATGCAAAAAAGATATTGATTGAAACTAAAATTAAAGTCGGGAAAATAGAAAAAGAATTATCTGAAAGAGAAGGTGAAACATCTACAAAGGAAAAGTTTTTGTCAGTTCGTGAGGAATTTTTAAAGAGTGTTAAAGAACAACTAGAAGATAAACTTGGTAAAAAAATTGATAACTTAGTATTCTAAAATGTCAAATTCAAATTTAAAATCAGACCCAAAGTCAGTTAAACTCGAGGACATCGGAGCGTCTTTATTAAATCCATCAACGGAATTTAAACAAGACGATACTATCGCAGAATTAAATAAATTAGTAGGCTTTGAAATACCAGCATTTGATTACATTAATTTAAGCTATACAGGAGATGACTTAACTGGTGTCGTATATAAAACTGGTGGTTCAGGTGGCACAACCGTGGCTACGTTATCATTAACTTATACAGATAACGTTTTACAAACTATAACAAAATCATAATGAAGTTAGTTTTTAATCCATTTACATCAAAGCTAGACTGGGTATCTGAAGAAGATATCTCTGCTTATGTTCCTTATACAGGTGCAACTGCTGATTTAGATTTGGGATTATTTGATATAATTGCGGCAAACCTTTCTGGCTCAAACACAGGTGACCAAGACTTAAGTGGAAAAGTAGATAAAATAGATGGAAAAGGATTATCAACAAACGATTATACTACAGACGAACAATCTAAATTATCTGGGATAGAAGCATTAGCAGAAGTAAATAATATTTCTGATATTAATGCTACTGATTTAACTGATGGAGGAGATACAACTCTCCACGACCACGATGGAATTTCA
>Ga0075123_10001974_pt1 | contig 10118 bp, 10 predicted proteins | sample AntAceMetag02UKX_FD_69808 | JGI IMG/M metagenome (GOLD analysis project Ga0075123, IMG submission 69808) | Saline lake microbial communities from Ace Lake, Antarctica - Antarctic Ace Lake Metagenome 02UKX | ecosystem: Environmental > Aquatic > Non-marine Saline and Alkaline > Saline | place... | reverse complement strand
TTAGCTTATGGATTGAATTCTGATAAAGAAGAAAAAGTAGTAGTTTATGACCTTGGCGGCGGAACATTTGACATCTCAGTACTGGAAGTGGCAGAAGGCGTGGTAGAAGTGCTTTCAACTAATGGAGACACTCACCTTGGTGGAGATGATTTTGATAAAAAGATCATGGACTGGATTATGGATAAATTTAAGCAGCAGGAAGGGATAGACCTGTCTAGTGATCCCATGTCTGTACAGCGGATCAAAGAAGCTGCAGAGAAAGCTAAAGTAGAATTATCTGGCACAGGAACCACAAATATAAATCTGCCGTTTATTACTGCTGATGCCTCAGGACCCAAACATTTGAGTCTTGATTTAAGCAAGGCAGAATTTAATCGGATGACAGCAGACCTGGTAGAAAGATCAATAGAACCCTGTCGCAAAGCTTTGAAAGATGCAAAACTGAATCCTGGTGACATCGATGAGATCCTGTTGGTTGGCGGAAGCACCCGTATCCCGGCAGTACAGGAAGCAGTAGAGAAATATTTTGGTAAAAAAGCCAATAAGAGCGTAAATCCTGATGAAGTTGTAGCAGTTGGCGCAGCAATTCAGGGTGGAATTCTTGGTGGAGATGAAAGTCTTAATGACGTACTTCTGCTTGATGTAACTCCCCTTTCTTTGGGAATTGAAACCCTGGGTGGAGTGATGACCAAGCTTATTGACCGTAATACAACTATTCCTACCAATAAGAGCCAGGTATTTTCTACTGCAGCAGATAATCAGCCAGCCGTAAGCATTAATGTACTTCAGGGAGAGCGTTCGATGGCAAATGATAATCGTACTCTGGGTAAATTTGATCTGACTGATATCCCGCCGGCACCACGGGGAACACCACAAATAGAGGTTACATTTGATATCGATGCCAATGGAATTTTACATGTATCAGCCAAAGATAAAGGCACAGGCAAAGAGCAATCAATCCGCATCGAACGAACAGGTTCACTGAATGAAGAAGAAATCGAAAAAATGGTAAAAGATGCTGAAGCTCACGCTGAAACAGACAAGATTGAGAAGGAAAAGGTGACAGCTCATAATGAGCTTGACACCTTTATTTTCTCAGTGGAAAAGAGCCTTTCTGAATACGGTGATAAAATCCCTGCTGACGAAAAAGCAAAAGTGGAAGCAGCCGTGAAAGAAGCTAAAGAAAAGATGGAAAAAGCTCAAACTAAAGAAGAATATGACAGCATTAAGGAAGAACTTACCAAGAAAGCTCAAAAAATGAGCGAGATACTTTATGCTGATATGCAGAAACAACAGCAGGCAGCAGGAGGAGCCGGACCACAGAATGCAGATTTTGATCCCAGTAAAATGGGAGGACAAGCAGGTGAACAACAGCAGACACAAGAAGAAGAAGGTCCTGTAGATGCTGATTTTGAAGTTGTTGACGACGATAAATAACTGATATTGATAAAGGCAATGCACTACATGTGCATTGCCTTTTTCCCTGTATCTCCTGAAACTCACCATCTTTGAAACTGGTTAGCTTCAGGAAATATAAGGAAAATGTATAAGGGATAAATAATGGAAAAAAGAGATTATTATGAAGTGCTGGGCATTGGAAAGACAGCAGAAGCAAGTGAAATAAAGAAATCTTACCGAAAACTGGCAATGAAATATCACCCTGATAAAAACCCAGATGATAAAGAAGCTGAAAAGAAGTTTAAAGAAGCCTCAGAAGCCTATGAAGTATTGAGTGATCCAGACAAACGCAGTAAATATGACAGATTTGGTCATGCTGGACTGGAAGGCGCATTTGGTGGTGGTGGCTTTGACTGGGGTAATTTTTCTCATTTCAACGATATTGATGATATCTTTGGTGGTGAAGGGCTTGGAGGAATTTTTGAGCATTTGTTTGGTGGCAGCATGGGACGCAGCAGGGGAGGCAACCGTCGTAATAAAGGTGAAGACCTGCAGTTATCGCTATCTTTGACCCTGGAAGAAATTGCTAAAGGTGTTAAGAAAAAACTTAAGATAAATGTTAAAGATACATGTGAAAGTTGTCATGGCAGTGGCTCAGAAGATGGAAATACTAAAACCTGCCCCCAATGCCATGGTAGTGGTCAGGTAATGCAGACAACGCGTTCTTTGTTCGGTCATATGCAAACTGTAGTACGATGCCCTACCTGTAATGGAGAAGGCAAGCTAATTGAAAAGAAATGCAAAGTCTGCCATGGAGAAGGTAGAGTAAATAAATTAAAGCCAGTAGAAGTTGATATCCCTGCAGGAGTTGCTGAAGGGCAATATATCAGGCTGCGAGGAAAAGGTAATAAAGGAAGAAATGGTGGAGAAAACGGAGATATTCTGGTACACATCAAAGAAAAGGAACACGCTGAATTTGATCGTGACGAAAATAACCTGAGAATTAATTTCCCTATTACTGTATCACAGGCAGCACTGGGTTGCGAAATCAAAGTGCCCACCCTGTCTGGAAAGGTCAAAATGAAGGTTCCTGCTGGAACCCAGTCAGGAAAAATATTCCGTGTAAGAGGTCAGGGTCTTCCCTATCTTAACAGTGGATATAATGGTGATCTTTTTGTGCATATAATTGTAATGATACCGACCAAAATATCTGGAAGAGAAAAAGAACTCTATACAGAACTAGCTGAAATTGACAAAGAAAAGAATTATGAGCCCAAAAAGAGCTTCTTTAATAAATTCAAGCATCTTTTTAATATAATTTAACCCAGAGATCAGTAAAGTGCCCTGCTATTATCTGCCCGATATCAGTGATTTGCAAAACAGGCAGTTCATTATCGAGGGTGAAGAGTATCACCATATTTGCCAGGTACTTAGGAAACGTGAAGATGACCACATCCTGGTTACCAGCGGAAGTGGAATTCTGGCTGATTGTCGGATCGTTAAAATCGAAAAGAAACTTTTATTGATTGAAATTACAAATCGTAATACTATTGAAAGAAGTGATCCTCAGATAGCTTTGGCATTTGCTTTATTAAAAAATAAACATGACAGTATGATCATTGAAAAAGCCACGGAATTGGGTTGCTCAATGTTTTATCCTATGGAAACGGAACGAACCGTCCGTAAAAATTCTTTTAACCAGCAGAATAAATTTCAGAAAATAGCCATTGCTGCAATGAAGCAATGCGATAATGCTTGGTTACCAGGGATAAAAGAGTGCAGTGATATAAGCAAAATCCCCCAGCTGATGCGCCAAAATGGCTTTATTCCAGTAGTAGCATTGGAAACAGAAAAAAAGCGATCATTATCTGAAATTAAAAGCCAGTTTCCTAAAGAGTCCCTGGGAATTATCATCGGACCAGAAGGTGGATTTTCACCTAAAGAAGTAGATTTTCTTGCTAATACGGATGTGATCTCATTTTCATTGGGAAATCATATTTTAAGGGCAGAAACAGCTGCAATTGCTGCTATATCACAATTATCTGGATTTAATTATAATTTAAATAGAGAATATTACTAATAATAAATTTATAGGAATTGAGCGGTATTGAGGGCTATCAGAAAAAGGTAATTATTTTATTAAATAAACCTATTCTGATTTGCCCTGCAATTTGGATAATGCTTCTTCAAAAGTTTCAAAAATATTGATTACTTTGTGCGCCTGAGTCATTTTGAGAACCCGAGCGGCTTTATGACGGGGATTAGCGATGCACAGATAACCATTTTTTTGTTCAGTTACCTTAAAAATCCTGATGATTGTTCCCAAGCCGGTACTATCCATAAACTGCAGATCAGAAAAATCAAGTATAAACCTGTTAGTTCTCAAAAAGTAATCATCAAATGCTTTTCTTAAATCTTTTGAATTAGAGGCATCAAGCTCTCCGCTAATTTTTACAATTCCAATATCCTCATTTAGGTTGAAAATAATGTCTAACATAAGCTCTCCTTATCAGAATCAATAGTGAATATTATCCGTGTTTGATTTATAGAATCAATTCTTTTTCTTGTTATTCCATCAGACAGAGTGACAATAATTGGCAATCCCCGTCCTGAAGTGGCATCATTTGCCACCAGATCAAATGCATCTTCTTTTTTGATTGCGGGTATTATCCATTCAATACCCTTATCCCAGATGCTTATTATTACATTATCCGTTATTTCTAATGATAAAACCACCATCGTGTCTGGTTTGTTTTTCAATCCGTGAACAATCACATTTGTGAGTATTTCTGCAATCACCAACTCAACTTCAAAGGCAAGATCATCAAGTCCTGTTTTTTCAAGAACAAACTTCTCGCATTGCCTTCTGATATGTGCGGTATTAGTAAGAACAGATTTGAAAGTAACAAGAAAACGGTTATCTACACTTTTAATCAGGTTATTAGTTCTAAAAAGTACAAATGAAAAATCAGAAGTGAGTGATTGATAGCCGTCTTTGATAAGTTTTTCACGGAAAATATAGGGTATCAAGAAAAAATTTGGGTCTTCAATGTCTGAAATCATTTGCTTTATTTCATCTAAACCAAGCTTCTTTTCATTTAACTGGTAATTTTGCAATTCACATGAATATAAAAAATTGAGCTTTTGCTCATCGAAAGAGAATTCCAACTCCTCAAACGTGCTCATAGGTTTCTCTAACTCATCTGAGCTTTCTGAATTAAGCTGGTTTTGAGACTTGCTGAGATCACAAAAAGTTTTGGTTTCCAGATCATATTGCAGAATATTTACTGAACCAATTTTTGCATAACGGACAAATTCAAAGTCTGAATCTATCAGACATACAAGTAATTCCATACTATCAGTTAAATTATCTGAACCCAATATTTTTACAAGTCGATCAAGAATAACTCCCGGGGAAGCCATCTCCAGCTCATTTTTGATGATAGTATCCATAGTGATCTTAATTGTAAGCATAAAGAGAGTTCCCTTGATATCCTGATGCGGGAAATGCCCCATATACGCTATATATCGAGTTTCTGATATAGGAATAATATCAAAGAAATCACCACTGGGAGTGCTTTCATCGACTATATAATTTGATGAAAAAAGTAATTTCTTTTCAGGTAATAGCCATGAAGGTGCCATCGAAATCTGCATCGCAGAAGCTCGTGTTTTGTTCTGGAAAATCAGTTCATTGAATTTTTGAATTTTATCTTCAAATTCCAGAGCTTTTTGCTTATATACCAATTGTCTGGTAATCTTGGAGATTTGCTTAATGACATTGTTTACATTGATAGGCTTCAGAAGAAAGCCATCTACTCCCAGATTAATTGCCTGCTGAAAATACTGGACATCATTATGAGCTGAAACTACTATTACTTTGATATTTTCATCAAATTCCCTGATTTTTTCCAGCATTTCAAGTCCAGTCATGATTGGCATACGAATATCTGTTATTATCACGTGAGGATGGTGTTTTTTGTACATCTCAAGACCAATATGTCCATTTCCGGCAACAAGCACATTGTTTACTCTTCGCCTCATAATTTCTGCAATAGAATCCCGCATCATTTCCTCATCTTCTACGAATAGAACATCAATAGGAAGTTTCTCGAAATTCTTTTTTACTTTTGACATATCCTGCCTTTTATGCAATTTACTATTTTTCATACACCTTTAAACTCTCTTTCAAAAAATTAGATATCTCTAAATAAAGTCAATATAAAAGATAATTTTATGTTGTATATGAATTCAAACAGATTTTTTGGAAGACTAGTTTGATTTTAGCGGGATGATCAAAACCCCTAATTTTTTATCAGTAAACTTGACAATAGGGGAAAGGTGCATACAATAGCAACAGGAGTTTTTATGGATGGTATTGAGATAGTAGAAAGTTATTTAAAGGAAAAGGGAATTGCTGACCTTGACACAAAAATGCAATTACTTTCTCAGTATGTGCATCTGCTGATCGAAACTAATAAACAAATTAATCTGATTTCCCGAAAGGCAGGTGAAGAGGACATCTGGCTTAATCATATACTGGATAGTCTATTACCTGTGGGGATCATGACCTTAGACAGCAAAACAGTCCTCGATTTCGGAACAGGGGGAGGATTACCTGGAATTCCCTTGAAGATAATATTTCCTGACTGCTATATGTATCTGCTGGACTCACGTCAAAGAAAGATGGAAGCTGTGAAAAAGATTATAAAAAAGCTTGACCTGCAAGAATGTTTAGCAATTTGTTCACGAATAGAATTTTTAGATAAAAGCTGGCATAATTACTTTGATGTAATAGTCTGCCGATCAGTAAAAATAGAAGAAAAATACTGGAAGGAGCTGGATAAACTTAGCAGCAAAGCAGGTAAATTATATATTTATAAAGCAAAGAAGCTTGATGATATGGAAATATTGTCAAATGTTAATAAACATGATATCTCTCATAAACTGGTGGGAACAAGAATATTGATAGAATTGAAAAAGGAAGATGTTCCACGTGGAACATAAAAAAGGAAAATGGCAAAAGTTATAGCGATTGTTAATCAAAAAGGGGGCGTGGGAAAGACAACCACTGCCATAAATCTATCAGCAGCACTGGCAATCTTTGAGAAAAAAACATTGTTGATTGATTTTGATCCTCAGGGAAATAGTTCAAGCGGTCTGGATATAAATAGAAACACTGAAAATATTTACGAAGCATTGATCGGGAAAAAAACCATTGATGAAGTTACATGCAATTATGAAGCATTAAAAGACCTTTTTGTGGTGCCTGCCAGTGTAGATTTATCTGGAGCAGAAATTGAGCTTGTGCGTGAATTTATGCGAGAAACAAAAATGAAATCCGCCCTGGCATCTATCGAAGCAGATTACGAATTTATCATCATTGATTGTCCTCCATCATTAAGTTTATTAACTGTAAATGCCTTAACTGCCTGTGATGAAGTGATTGTGCCGATTCAATGCGAATATTATGCCTTGGAAGGCGTTGCTCAACTAATGACAACTATTAATATGGTTCGCAAGTCACTAAATCCTTCCTTGAATATTTTAGGGATACTGCTGACAATGTTCGACCGTCGTTTGAATTTATCACGTCAAGTGGCACGTGAAGTGCGCAGATATTTCCAGAACAAAGTTTTTGATACTGTAATTCACCGTAGTGTAAAGTTGTCAGAAAGTCCCAGTTTCGGGAAATCCATATTTCATTATGATATATCCTCAACCGGATCAAAAGGTTACTTAGATTTAGCAAAGGAAGTGGTAAAAAGATGTCAAGAGAAAGCTTAGGTAAAGGATTAGACGCTTTATTTTCAAGTGGACCGGAATCCACTGATCGCACAACAGGTATTACTACTCTTCAAATAGATTGTATTATTCCCAACCGATATCAGCCCCGAAAATTTTTTGATACAGCAAAACTTGCTGAATTGGCTGAATCAATAAAAGCTAATGGGATTCTTCAACCTGTGATAGTTACTAAAAATGCTGACAGCCAATATGAATTGGTAGCGGGGGAAAGGCGTCTGGAAGCAGCCAAACTTGCTGATATTTCAGAGATCCCTGTTATCATTCGCAGTATAACTCCTCAAGAGCAATTGCAGTTTGCCATCATAGAGAATATCCAGCGAGAAGATCTTAATGCTATTGAAGAAGCAAGAGCATATCAGCAATTAAACGAAGAATTTGGACTCACCCATATTCAAATTAGCGAAGTCGTGGGAAAAGAAAGGACTACTGTGTCAAATCTGATCCGGTTACTTAAGCTCGATGAAAGTATTCAAAATATGATCCAGGAAGGTAAAATTACTTCTGGTCATGCCCGGGCAATATTGCAGGTTCCTGAAACAAGCCAGCAGGATTTTGCTAACCTTATTTTTAATAAGCAGATGTCAGTACGGATGGCGGAAGAATACGCCCGTAAAATTATCGAAAAAGGGAATATTGATAAACCAGTTAAACCTCGACGTAGTGAAACAAATATCCATATGAAAGAGTGGGAAAATAAACTGCATGGTGATTATGACTGTCGGGTAAGTATTACTCATAAGAACAATAAGGGCAGGATCAGTTTCTTTTTCAATTCCCAGGAGGAAATGGATAAAATCCTCGATTCATTAAAAAGTTAGTGATGAATAAAACCTGCTGCTATTTAAATATAATTCTTCTGATTATCGCAATAATATCTCTTTTCAGTTACTTAATGATCAAAAAGGAATTGGAGGCTGTTAAATCCCAAATCCCTTCTACTGCTTCTTTCATCCAACAAGAGCAAGAAAATATCGAGTCACAAACCGCTTCTGATAATACCGAAGATTTGAAAGAAATTTTGGCAAAATATCTCAAGGATCAAAATAGTGAGCTTTATTTGCCAGATACTATAATGGTTGAAAATAGATTTATACCTGACTTAAATCCCATAACTTCTGAGATGATTCTCAGTCAAGAGTTTACTAATGAACATCCAGGAATTGACCTGGCAGCACCTCAAGGAACAGAGGTGAGAGCCAGTGCTGCCGGGAAAATTGAAGTTTATATACAAGATGAATACTTTGGTAACCTTATAGTAATTGAACACTTTAACGGTTATTATACCTTTTACGGACACCTCGATCAGGTTCTTGCTGTCACTGATAATTTCGCTGAAAAAGGCGATGTTATCGGTACAGTTGGTTCAACTGGATTTAGTACCGGACCACACTTGCATTTTTCTATCCGGTATAATGGAAACTTTATCGATCCATACCAAATAATAGAAGTAAAAAATCATGAAAAATAAAGAACTTCAGAAACAGCAATTATTGGAAGAAATGAGAATGAAGGATTATGGTTTCATAAAATATCTTGGACTGGCTGGACAATTAGGCATGGTAATGGTTATCAGTATATTGATCTGGTTCTTTTTATCCCGATATCTAACTCGTGCTTTAGGTATAGGGCAGATATGGCAGGCAATTGGAATAATTATGGGAGTATTTACCGGAATGCTGGGAAGCTATAGACTTTTGAAAAAGATAATCTCAAAGAGTGAATAAAGTGTTAAAGAATAAAGAATTTATAGTAATTTTACTGAGATTAATTAGCTTGACAAACATCATTGCCTTAATTTTTTTACCTCAGATGCCAAGACAGAGTTTGAGCTGGATATGCGGTGCTACTCTGAGCCTCTTCAATGTCTGGTTAATGTCGCTGAAAATAGAGAAAAGCCTCTATTCGGGTGAAAACAAAGCGAAATTAACGGCATATAAGGATTTTAATTTCAGATATTTGATCCTTATTGCTGGTTCCATTTTGGCAGTGAAGTATCTTAACCTGAATATTATTATATTTGGGGTTGGCTTATTGTCTGGGCAGATTTGGATATTTATCTTATATTTAACCAAGTTTCCTAAAGACAGTGAGGAACAGGAGTGAAAATGGCAAAAAAGAAGGGAAGCCTGAGATGGGTTTTTCTCATATTTATAGTAATAGAAGTTGCTTTAGTGCTGATAAGTTCTGGTTTTAACAAAAAATTAGAGATCGGTATTGAAGCGGGAAAGCTGATAATCAGAAATATACCAAGTCACTATGACCTTCAGGATAAAATTACAGAAGATTTTCAACGTGACGAGTTTTTGATCAAAAATACTCGGATCCATTTATATGAGATTCATGATTTCCAGAAATTTGCCGAATACCTTGCAAGTGATAATCCTATTATGTCTAAAGCATTTAGCGAGTTTGATCCTGACATGAAGAGCCATTTAAGAGATTCTGGATCAAACTGGAATGCCAGCATTAAAAGTGAATTGATTAATGAATTAAACAAAAAAGTGATCAGCAATCCGAAATTTTATGAAGCCGGATTTAAAGATTCTATTTCTGAGCACACATCTGAGACAAAATATTACCTTTCACAATTTAGTAAAGCTTCTCCTGGTTTGACACCTCTGGATGTTTCCCGTTTGAATCGAGTTGTGATTGAAGGCATTATTCCTGGTTCTATTTTATCTCGACAAGAGCATTTACCAAGAATTTACGGCAGTTACAAAGCATATCAGATATTCAGGACTTTGTTTGGTGAAGCTTCTGCCCTGGGTGCCTTTTACCTTATCAGAATGCTACTGATAGTAGATATAATATTTCTTTTATTAATAATTTTCTTGAAAAAAAGCCTTTCCGGCAAACCTTCTAAGGGACAATTGACCATGGAAATGATCTATAAAACCTTCGAGGATTTTGTT
>Ga0075123_10001972_pt1 | contig 10119 bp, 13 predicted proteins | sample AntAceMetag02UKX_FD_69808 | JGI IMG/M metagenome (GOLD analysis project Ga0075123, IMG submission 69808) | Saline lake microbial communities from Ace Lake, Antarctica - Antarctic Ace Lake Metagenome 02UKX | ecosystem: Environmental > Aquatic > Non-marine Saline and Alkaline > Saline | place... | reverse complement strand
ACGCGCCTATCAATGAATATGGGTGGCACGTCCTTGACAATGGCGACTGGGTGAAGCTTGGCAAATGGGTGAAGCTTGGCGACCGGGTGAAGCTTGGCGACGGGGTGAAGCTTGGCAACGGGGTGGAGCTTGGCGATAATCTATCACTATTCAATACTCGTCCAATTATGTGTATTTATGGCAAATATATAGGAAATGAGTATTGTCAGGGAAGTGTAAGGATTGGTTGCGAAGTTCACACAATCATTGAATTCAAGAAACAACTTCACGAGCTTTGCATTAAGCACTGCGAGTTAGAAATGGAAAGTGCTTTTAGGGTATTTCTGGAAACTGTTGAAAAATATCAGAAGAAGTTTCCAATACACAAAACAGAGGTAATTGAAAATGAAAGCTAAAACAATTCAAAAGCAAACTCGCCTAACAAGGTTCTCTGCCGAGAACTATAAGCGAATAAGCTATGCAGAGTTGCAGTTCGATGAGGGCGGAAACCTTATTGAAATCACCGGGGAATACGCAAATGGGAAAAGTTCCTTTATGGAAGGAATTGAAGTTTGCATCCAGGGCAAAGCAAAAGCAACCGGAAATTCGGTTCGGAATGGTCAACAGAGCGCAATACTGGAAACAGATGTTGCGAATTTCCCCCTTGATGGAGTGATTGATGATATTCGGATCAAGAGGATTCTCGGCAAGGGAGAGAAGCTTCTCGTAACAGGAAGTGACGGGAATAAGGTTAATATACCTCCCGGTAAGATCCTCGAAAGCATTCGTAATAAAATGGTCAATCCGTTACCGCTTTTCCAAATAAAAAGAAATGCGGAATTCTACGAGGCTATGTTTCCATTGGTCACACTCGATGTTGACATTGAACAGCTTGACGTAGATAGAAAAAGGATTTATGACCAGCGCACAGCGTTTAACGGAAATGTCACCCGGTTAGATGGACATATTCAGCAGTTGAAGAATGCGGAAATACTACCAGATGATCTACCTGAAAAACAAGAATCCTCTGCCAGTATAAACGCCGAGATTGCTACAATTAATGACCAAAAGATTGTGCTGAACAAGAATAAAACCGACAGGCAGGCAGATCTCGTGTCTATTGATTCGCAAGAAGAAAAGATTGCGTTTCAACGTGACGCAATAACCAAAAACGAAGAAACGATTGCAGATGTCAAGAATAAAATTATTAAAGCTGAAAAGGCTATCAGTGAGGCGCAGAGTGCGATTGTCAGAAAGCAGAAATCGGTTTCAAATATTGATCAGATAATAGCCAAAACAGTGATTCCTGATATTGAACCCCTCAATAAAAAGCTTGCTAACATTGACGAAACCAATCGACTTATCAGGCACCGGGACACCATCAAACAGAAAATTTCCGAACGTGGCGGCGAACAGGCAAATGTCGATAAGTGCAATACTGATATGCGTGGGATCGACAGCACAAAAGGGGATGCGTTGCTAAGAGCAAAGTTCCCGGTTGAAGGAATGTCGTTTGATAATGGAGTTGTTACATTGAATGGTCAACCGATAATCGGAGGAGCATCCGAGTCGGAGCGATTCGATGCTTGTATTGAGATAGCAATCAGCAAGTCATATGATCTGCCGTTCGTTATCGTTCCATCGGGTTCGGGACTTGGAATGCCATTACTCAAAAGGTTGGCAGAAAAAGCAAAAGAACATAACTGCACCGTCATAATCGAAAGACTTGAAACATCGGGAGAGGTTGGAGTTTATTTCGAAGACGGCAAAATCACAAAGGACAACAGAGAATGAGAGAAATAATTACTAAAAAAGTAGAAGCCTTCGATCCAACCGTTGACGAACCAACGCCGAGCAAGGAACTGCCGTTCAACGTTCCCGAACACAAGGGATTGCCAGTCGGGATCCATACGATCAGCGAAAAAGAGTATCATGCTGATCCCTGTTCAGAGCCTTCGTTGTCTAATAGCGTTGCGAAAATCATAATCCAGCGTTCACCGTATCACGCCTGGCTCGCTCATCCGAAGTTGAATCCAAATTATCAGCCGACCAATAAAAAGGAATTTGACATCGGGAGAGCTGCTCATTCACTGTTACTCGAAGGGAAAGAGAAAATAGCGGAGTTGGAATTTGACACTTTCAAAACTAAAGTGGCGAAAGAAGCGAGATATGAGGCTTATGCAAACGGATTAACTCCATTGCTCTCAAAAGACCTCTACACCACAAGACAAATGGTCGAGGTTGCCAAGAAGTTCATTGACTCACATAAACTATTAAAGATCATCTTTGCCAACAGCAAACCCGAACAGACGCTGATCTGGACAGAGAGTAATGTTCTGTGCAGGGCGCGCTTGGACATCCTTGCAAACGATTACAAGCACGTTGTAGACTATAAGACTACAACGAACGCAAAACCGGCAACCTGGTCGCGTGGTCACATCATAGCGCAAGGTTACGATATGCAAGCCGCTCATTATCGTAGTGGTATTTATCGGTTGACAGGCGTATTGCCGGAATTTATATTCCTTGTTCAGGAGAATAAGCCGCCGTATGGTTGCTCTGTGGTCGGGTTAGAGAATTCAATGGAACTGGTAGGCGAAAACAAAATTATGCGAGCACTAAAGATATGGAGAGAGTGTCTGCAATCCGGTAAGTGGGATTCTTACCCCACAGACATTCTCTACTATATTGCTCCAGCATACGCAATTCACGAAGATTTAGATATGGAGGATGATAATGGCGTTATCCATTAGAAAAGCAAAGCGATCATCAGCTAAACCAATTATCTGTTTCCACTCTACGAGCGGAGACGGTAAAACCTGCACAGCATTACTATTGGCACGTGGCTACGTTGGAGATAAAGGCAAAATTGTAATGATAGAAACGGAGGGAGGTCGAAGCGAGGGATTCACAGGTGAAACCATTTTAAGCCCTAAAGGCATCAAACAACCCATTGGCAATTATGATGTTATTTCAATATCTGGCAATTTCTCTTCCAAAATCTACGGAGAGGCTATAAGCCTCGCAGAAAAAAGCAATTACGATGCCCTTATAATTGATAGTGCGAGTCACGAGTGGGAGGGCGTTGGCGGTGTTCTGGCTTGGGCTGCCAAAAATGAGGAGGAAGGCAAAAAGGGAATGTTGGTTTGGCAGAAACCTAAAATAGAGCATAACCGATTATTTATGCAGCGACTATTCACAACGCCAATTCCATTGGTAATTGTAACTCTGCGATCACGTTATCCGATGGAAAAGCAGGGTAATAATTGGGTTCGATCATTAAAATTAACCCCTTACCAATCAGAAAATTTTTTATTTGAAATGTTTGTGCAGGGTCATCTTGATGATGAGCACAGGTTTCAAGCTAAAAAATACACAGTTCCCTCATTGATTCCTGTCATCCCAACCGGCGAGGTAATCACGCTTGAAACAGGTCGCAACCTTGCGAAATGGGCTGCCGGTAATCTAAAACCGGAATCGGACCTATTCGCAGAACTCAAAGCCAAAATCGAAGCCGGTGAGCTTGAATATGCGAAAGACAAAATCAGAGAAGCCGTTGATACAAAGCAGGGGTTAAACAGGGAACAAAAAGACGAGCTTGTGAAAGACATCCTTGACGCAGAAAAGGAAAACGAAATGGCTGACGATCTGGACGCTGCGCTTAATCCGGATATTTCTAATTTTCTCAATCTGATTAAAGTTGCGAAAACTTATGCGGAAATGAAATCCGCAATTGAGGGAGCTTGTAAGATTGCCAAACCAGAGGAAATCGAAGGTGTTCACAGGTTTTTCTCTGCACGGATTGAAAAAATAGCAGTAACCGGTGCAGAGGCAATCGAACTTGACGCAGCGATAACAAAGAAAATTAACGAATTAACTAGTCCGGAGTAATTCCGGTAAATAATAAACAAAAGAGGTAATTAATGCCACATTTTAACGAGTGGAGAAATGGTGTTCAAATGATTGACACCTCACACAAGGATATTCCTGATGCTGCAGAGATAAAATATTGGAATAAATCCTTGTATATTCCAGCAGATAGCGTACCTGCGCTAATGGACTTGTGTGTTGAGCGAATGCGTCAGCATAACCAAAAGTCTTTCGCAGAGCAAGAGCGGGAACGCATAGAACAGGAAACGCTCGAACGGAACGCCCGCGATTGCTTTCCGAATCTAATTGACGGAGACGTCGCCGCGCTTAGAGCGGTCAATTTCCAGGATGACAGCGAGGTTCAGGTTGGAATGCAATTATTCGATACTGACAATATGGTGTCCCTGCAGGACTTCGGAGTTATTATTCCGAAGGAATCAAAGCATAACATCCTGATCGACGGCAAGCTCAAGCCGTTGAAAGTTAAAACCCCGAAGCGGTTTATAATGACTCCGCTCGGTAAACTGGTTGCGATCGAGGCGAGTAAAGCTCTGCCTCTCGAACCGGATCCAGCAACCGATCCGGAGTAAAATCCGGTCTGCGGACTTTGGTAGCAAGGCGCGCCTTGAGTGGTTCAATTCCGCTTCTGCAGGCAATTAATCAAATCCGGAAACGGATAAATAAAACAGAGGTAGAAAATGAACACAGCATTATTCTTAATTATAATAATTTCTATCGGGCTTATCATATGTATATTTTTAGGCTTAACGATGGCAAACTGGTGGGGAGAGAAGAAGATTGAGAATTACGAAAGGCGACATCTCGAACTTCTCGAGAAAGAAAGGATTGCTATGAAATCCCTACAGGATGACCCAGATTTTATTCTTAAAGTACGTACTTTACTCGATAAGGATATTGATCTTACTGATTGGGATATTAGCTCTGTAGAAAAAGTACCTACTTCCTGGACTAAACATTGAAGTAATAAAAGAAACTCGCTGGGAAGCCTGGTCGATATTACTCGGCAAGATAATCGACTGGCTGAAGGAGAAATCTAATGTTTGAAATACCATATTTCCCGTTCTCTACAGAATTTGAATTCTATGAGACATGGGAGGGAATGCTATCTGCATTCGTAGCCGTTGTGAAGATAACTGACTATGCGCCGGCGTATCCTGATAGTCATCCTGCCTACGACGAGCCGGCAACTGTCGAATTTGAGCTACTTTCCTGCACGATTTCCAACAACAAAACCGACGACGAGGATGTTGTAATAGAGTCGCCGCAAAAGAACAAGTGGGTTATGGCGCAGGTAGAAGAACACCTGCTCGACAAGATAGAATGCGGGGAGTTAGAATGCTAACCAATTGCGTTGACTGCGGAATTAAAATTGCCATACCGGATGGATATACTATCCAGTTTGATGGTAAACCGCGCTGTTCTACCTGTGAATTTGAGAATACTGCGAAATTGTTTTTTGAAGCTACAGGAATAATGGCACCTGGAAAGTCTATACCGGCAGCTATGGCAAATAGTCCTCTTGCCAATGAGGAATTAAGAGATCTTAAATTCCAAGCCTGGTTCTGGGAAAAAATGGGTTGGGATAATTAAAGGATGTTGAACAATGCCAAATAAACTCAGCAAGCTCTTGCAATACGGATATTACTTCCGTATATTGATAGTGCTTAGTAATTTTAATAAGGAACTTTTAAATGAATAAATAAGTCGATATTCCCTTACGATCATACAGTTCCTGTAAGATTGCTAAGCAGGGGGAGTATCGACTTTTTTATTTATGGGAGGAATAATGCTTAAAGATCACACAGTTGAACAGCTTGAACGCAAGTTCGCTTACTATCCGGCAATAGCTCACAAGCTCGGAGTTAAAGCTGCAATATTCATTTCGTTCTATCTAAATAATTTCATTGAGAATGATCTTGATTACTGTTCGAATAAGCCGGTATTTATCTACCTTGACGCTATCTATGAAAAAACAGGGTTGACCGGCAATGAAATTCAAACCATCATTAAGAACCTGACAAAGCTTGGTGTCCTGGGCGTTGTAAAGGACAGCAAGCGAATGATAGGCAACTTTAATATTTACGCACTTGAGGATATTATGTCGCCGCCTGACAAGTATCCGATACAGCAAATTGACTACGATGATTATCTACGCTCTCCGGAATGGAAATACAAGCGAATGAAAAAGCTTACAAGTTCCGGACATATCTGTAAGCATTGCGGAAGCAAAGAAAACCTTGATATTCACCATTTAACATACGAGAGACTTGGCAGGGAATTAGACGAGGATTTATTGGTTCTCTGTCGGGATTGTCACTCCAAAATTCATAATGCAACCAAATAACACCTGGATTAGTCTTTATAGAAAAATGCTGAGTTCGCAGGTAATGGCTAATGCTGATTTATTACAACTCTGGATTTACTGTTTATTGAGAGCTAATCACGCTGAAACCTGGACAACTATAAAGACAGGAAATGGCGAAACCGAAGTGCATTTACTACCTGGTCAATTCATATTTGGAAGGAATTCTGTAGCAAGTGCTCTCAGAAAAAAACCAGACGCGACACGAAAACGAATCCTAAAATTACAAAAGCTTGGAAATTGTAACATCCAAAGTAACACCCATTATAGTATTGTAACTATTTGTAATTGGGATAAATATCAAGGCGATAATAAAAAAAGAGTAACACCTAAAGTCACAACCAGGTCACAACCAGGTAACAACCAGGTAACAACCAGGTCACAACCAGGTAACACAGACAATAATGTTAATAATGCTAATAACGTAAATAATGAGAATAATACACTCTTTAAAAAGAGTCGTGATGAGACATTTGATTACATTATTAATCATCACTTGCTTCACCGATTTAATATTGACCACAGATTGCTAATGAACGCTCTCGCTCGATGGAGAGAACAATATCCCGATATGACAAAAAGTAAGTTCCTTGAAGAAATTGATAAGTTTGCCGAATACGCAACCAATGAACCAAAAGGCAAGAAATGGAAAGCATTTACATTATCATTCTCAAATTGGATAAGGCCATTTCCGCGAGATGAGCAACCCGAACAACAACGATCAACTCCAATATCAGCGTCAACGAAACGATCTCCCTCAGATCAAAGACTGTATGATCTGTTTAAGAAGGCAGCAGCGGAATGATTCCTCCGAATAAACCTGAAGTAGAACGCTTAGTATTATTTGCCTGCCTGGTTGACCCGAACGGTTACGCAAGGATTCAAGGCAAGCTCTCGCCCCGAATGTTTTTTAAACGCCAAAATAGATTGGTATTTGAGGCAATGGTTACCCTGTTCATATCTGGCAGCCCGATAGATATTCTCACAGTTTCAGAAAAGCTTACACAAACCAAGCAAATTGAAAGTGCTGGTGGGGATGTTTATCTTGCCGGGTTGTCAACCGAAGCCACAACCGCTGTTCACCTTGAAAGTCACGCTGAAATAATCAGAGACGCTTTTATTCGAAGAGAAATCCTTAAGATTGGCTATGGGATTCCGGTTGACATTGAAAAAGACGAATCACCCGAAGTGCTTATTTCTGAATTGATAACCAAACTAAGTCAAGCACACGCTGTAATGAGTGATGATAATCATTTAATTTTACTGAAGGATAGTGTTAATAAGGTTATTTTTGATATTACAAAGCAATTAGATAATCCAAAATCAGTAGAGAAGGTGTTGACGGGAATTCCAAGCCTCGACGTATTGCTTGGTGGATTAGTTCCCGGTGTTAGTATCATAGCAGCACGTCCAAGTGTGGGTAAAACTCAAATTATGCTTAACTTTGCAATGAATATCAGTAAGAAATTTCCGACATTGATATTCAGCGCGGAAATGACATCACAGCAATTAGCTTACCGCGCTCTTGCAACCGAAACACAGATTAATAGCCGTGATTTACGATGTGCCAATATAGATGACGATAAATATAAAGTCATAATTGAAAATGCAGAAATGCAGAACCGGATGTTATATTTCGATGATACGTCTAAGCCAACAGCACTGCACATAAGAGCAAGAACGGTTACCATGATGGCGCAACACGATATTAAGATAATATTCATAGATCACTTGGGTAAGATGGGTTTTCATACTAAACATAATCGGATAAATGATAATTGGAGAGAAATAGGTGACGAGCTTTGCAACATTGCGAGAGACTTGAAAATACCGGTTGTGTTATTAATGCAGCTTTCGCGGGAAATAGAGCGAAGAGGTAAGGATCAACGCCCTGTATTATCGGATTTACGAGAGGTTGGAGAGGAATTCGCTGATGTAGTTATGATGTTATGGCGAGAACATTACCAGGATAGCGGTAAACCTGATGACCCGATAACAAAAGATGATCTTGAAATAATAGTCAGAAAGTCAAGGGATGGCGCGCTTGCTACAATATTGGCTTATGACGACTTGGCAACGGGAAAGATTGGCGAGCTTGAAAGAGATAAACCGCCATTCTAGTCGAACTACCTGGAACAAAATCTTACAGAGGAGAAGGAAATGAAAAAGAAAAAATCTTGGAATATCTTTGCCGCCGCTCTCGTAGAGTTGGCTGAAAAACTGGAGAAATCGTGAAAAAGGCAGTTATTAAAGGGGAATTACCCGACATCGAAGCTGTTGAGTGTATGAGCGCTGGTATGCAAATGACAACACCCCTAACAACCTGTGATCTGATAGTGTTATCCACTGATCCTTCGATCAATAACCCTGTCATTGCGGAGTCCATCGTAGACCTCAAGCTCGATTCATTGAGTTGCTTGACAACTGTTCACGCCTTCAAAACCACTATTAAAGCAAAGAATGATATGTCTGGAATCCATAGGACTAACGAAATTAGACAGTGGTATATCGGAATTGCGAGAAAATACAAAGGCAGTCCGGTTCTATTTGTTAGTGAAAATATCACAAACAAACCATTATTCGCATCCGATGATTCTGGTATAGGGAAAATACGTGGAATAGCTCGTAGTTTATCGTTAGTTAGCCGAGCAAACGATGTAATGATTGAATTTTCACATGCTTATGGATTCGATGTTAAGCTAATCGATACCAGCCAAGCAACGTCAACTAAAGCGCACCGGTTAATGTTAATTCAGAGTAAGTTTAAGAATTTCAAAGAGCTGTTCGGAGTGAAATTGAATCAGGATGTAGCTGATTCGGTTTATCGGGGAGTCGTTGAAATAGACAGGATTAAACTAAACAGGAGGATGAAGAAATGACAGAAACCAAAATACAACTCAAAATTGATCAGCGCACAGCTATGAAAGACGTCGGAACCGCAGATCCCGTTTTAATCAAAAAACGTGATAGATTAAAAAGCAAACTTGATAAATTAACTGCGGAATCTGAAAGAGCGGATAAAACGGATATTCCGGGAACTCTCGTTACTGGCGGGTCAGGTGTGCCAAAATCCAGATTAAAGAGGATAGGTAGGCAGTTAGACAGAACCATTGATAGGGCGGTTGAATACACAAAGACTAAAGAGAAATTAGATATAGTAGAAACTCAAATACAACACCAGAAAGACGGGCCAGAAAGACAAAGAACAGAGTCTAAGATTGCCGATATTGCGGATATAATGTTTAAAAGTATTGAGGTTGGAGACAAAATCAATATAGGAGGCAATGATATTGTAACTGTGACAAAGGTAAATAAAAAGACAATCGTAACCGGAGATGTAAAGTGGGAATCGGAGGAAATATATGGAATCCAAAAGCCCGGTGGAAAGCTATTAACCTTAAAAGATTTTCGACCTGAAACCAAAAATTAAAGGAGAATGAAATGACAGAAACCAAAGCGCAACTCGAAGAGTCTCTAAAAGAAACAGAGTGTGAGTTAAAATGGGCTGAGGAAAAAATTGATGAGTTGGAAAATTTAGAAAACAAAGAAATCACAAAGTTAAAAGACGAGATTTCTAAATTGACACCAATTACAGAATTCCCAACGGTTCTGGACTTCCCTGCGACCAGTAATAAGCAGCTTTTGGAAGTTGCGAATGGTTTGCAAGGAGAGAAGAGTGTTAATGTAGTTGAGTTTGGGGTTAATACCTATATAGGTATTCTCAGCCGACTCGGCGTAATCCTCGAAAACATCGTTGAGAAGAAATACGAGGTGGAGTGATGTCAATCAAATGCACCTGCCTAAATTGTGGGGATGAATCAGAATTAGAGTTTGATTGTGGATCTGTCAAGAGAATATCAGTACCCTATTGCTCAAAATGTCATAAA
>Ga0075123_10001969_pt1 | contig 10128 bp, 5 predicted proteins | sample AntAceMetag02UKX_FD_69808 | JGI IMG/M metagenome (GOLD analysis project Ga0075123, IMG submission 69808) | Saline lake microbial communities from Ace Lake, Antarctica - Antarctic Ace Lake Metagenome 02UKX | ecosystem: Environmental > Aquatic > Non-marine Saline and Alkaline > Saline | place... | reverse complement strand
GTACGGTGTCATCTCTGCGCCCACCGGTGTCGAATAGCACCGTCACAGTTCGGTATCTGCGGGGTTCGAGAAAACCGGAGCGGGACACTCTACACACTGGTACACGGGATATCGATAGCGGAGAGCGTAGACCCCATTGAGAAAAAACCCCTCTTTCACGTCTATCCGGGGTCCAAATCCTACTCCATAGCCACCGTCGGGTGCAACTTCCAGTGCGAATTCTGTCAGAATCACGATATATCACAGATCTCGGGCAGGGAGGGAAAGGTCATCGGGCACAGCTCCATGCCGGAGGAGATCATGGAGAGGGCCCTGAAGACAGGATCAAAGACCATTGCATACACCTACACCGAACCGACGATATTCCTCGAATATGCCCTGGAGATAGGCAGGATGGCACACAAAAAGGATATCAAAAACATCTTTGTTACCAACGGGTTTATGACCGGTGAGGCGCTTAAAGTGCTCGCTCCCTTCCTCGATGCCGCGAATGTCGATCTCAAGTCATTTCGCAGCGAATTCTATGAGAAGTACTGTGGCGGGCGGCTCCAGCCGGTCCTGGACAGCCTGAGAAGGATGAAGGATCTCGGCATCTGGATAGAGGTGACGACCCTTATCATACCAACCCTGAACGATGGCAAGGAAGAGCTGAGGGATATTGCCCGGTATATCCATTCCCTCGGCCCTGAGACCCCGTGGCATATCAGCCGTTTCCATCCACAGTACCGGATGCAGAACCTCCCCCCGACCCCGCTGGAAACCATACATATGGCATCTAAAATAGGGAAGGAAGCCGGTCTCAAGTATGTCTACACCGGCAACATCCCGGGCGATGAGGGAGAAAACACCTACTGTTCGAACTGTGGGAGGCTCTTGATCAAAAGATATGGATTTAACGTAGAGGATATAGACCTGAGAGGGTCAAAATGCCCCGCGTGCAAGACCCCGCTGGACGGAATCTATAACAGCGACCGGGACAATATCTAACCATCCGTAACTATATCAGTCTCTTCATAACGATATGCGAGCACCTCCAGGGCCTTTTTTATGTAACCTGCCGGCACCAACACCTTGACCTCACCGAGACCATCAACGGTCAGGCCATAGATAACACCCACCGCCTCGTATTGGAGCCTCACCGGGATGTCCTCGGTCTCAAGTCTCCCCGCTACGATCTGCGCATTGATCATCCCTGCTGCCACGTGGGCAACTTCCCATTTTTCATCTTCCATGTCATCACGCTATCTCTCTCAAGGAAAGATGCTGCTTTCTATTTCACTAACCTGCTGGTTCATCAAGGCATTGCGTCATTCTCACGCATTTTGATAGCTTGTGTATATTTATGAGCGTTTGTCAACAGAGAAATTTTCCGCTCGTCTTTATTTTTTGGTTGACTACCGAAGACATTGGTAATAGATGAATGCACGTTCACAGGGAAAGAATGGGGGGTTCATGGGGCTGAGAAATCTTTTTTATCCCGAGAGCATTGCGGTGCTCGGTGCGTCACCAAACATGGGAAGCGGGAAGATTCCCTACCTTCAGATCATGCAGATGCGCGGTTACACGGGCAGGTTGTATCCGGTAAATCCAAAATATCAAGAGATAAGCGGTATTAAATCGTACCCTTCTATAAATGATCTGCCGGAGGGGGTTGATCTGGTCATTGCAGCGGTACCCGCGGAGGAATCTCTGGGCGTCACCAGGGCAGCAGCACAAAAGAAGGTAAAGTTTCTCCACTTTTTCACATCAGGTTTCAGTGAGATGGGCAACCGCTCACTCGAAACGGAGCTTGTCAGAGAGGCGGCTAAGGGTGGAACCCGAATCGTGGGCCCCAACTGTGTCGGCATCCATTGCGCGGAGTCGGGCGTCAGTTTTACCCCTGAGACCCAGGGAGACATGCCGAAAGAGGTCGCCTTCTTCGGACAGTCGGGGGGCACGACCAGCAATTTCGTGGGTATGGCAATGGCCCGCGAGATAGGGCTTAACAAGGTCGTCTCCTATGGAAACCAGATCGATGTCGCCGTCGAAGATTACCTTGCGTACTTCGCAAATGATGAAAAAATACGCGTGATCGCGGGCTACGTGGAAGACATCAAAAATCCCCGAAAATTTTTGAAGGCACTGGGAGAGGCAACCCGTACAAAACCGGTTGTCATCTTGAAGGGAGGAATGACTCAACAGGGGGCACGCGCCGCGGCAAGCCACACGGGCGCCCTTGCCAGTAACCATCTGATCTGGGCATCCGCTATCCATCAGCACGGGGGCGTCCTTGTGGACACCATTGAGCAAATGCTTGATTTCGTCATGATGGCAGCAGCAAAGAAAACACCGCACGGACCGCGCCACGGGTTCCTCGGCGCGGGAGGGGGGGCCGCCGTGTCTTTTACCGATCTCGCCACCCTCGCCGGTCTATCGCTTCCGGAGATCGAGCCGGAAACGCAGGAAATGATAAGCCAGAAAATCAGGGCAATCAACACCTCCACGACAAATCCCGTCGATCTCGGGTTCTACGGATTCGACTTCGACGTCATGGCCCACACCATCAAGGCGCTGGGGCAGGACAAGAACATCGACGTCATCGTCCCCTATTTCTCGGCGGACTATATCACCGTATCGCAGCTTCAGAAGGTACAAAGCGGCCCGCAGATCATCATCGATGTTGCAGGAGAGGTCGAAACTCCGATAATTCCCATCCTGTCTAAGTTCGCGGAGGCCAATATGGATGTGGAGCGCGTCAGGCTCTCCGTCTTCTCTTCATTCAGAAAGGCGGGGCTCCCGGTATACTCGACCATCCAGGATCTCATCTACGCGACGAAGAAATACCTTGAATGGGTCGGCAGACCGTCCAGGAATAACCATTAAAAACTGAACGGTCATCTGTTATTTGGGGTCTGTCATCCGGATACATTTTTTGCCGGCTTTTTTATCCCGATATAATGCCTGATCGGTTCGCGCATACATGCGACGATATTCTCATACTTCCGGACTTAAAAAGCTACCGAGTTGCTGGATTAGTACAATTGTCCCTACGTTCCTTTTCTCTCCAAAAACTGTTCGGCCAACTTGAATTTCTGGACCTTTCCACTCGCCGTCATAGGGATAGGCGCGTTGAATTCCCAGTATTTTGGTATCTTGTGCCGGGCAATCTTACCGGTGCAGAATTTCTCGAACTCGTCCACTACCGCCTTTTCACCGTCTTCCAGTTCTATAGACGCAAGGATCTGTTCACCGTACTTCTCGTCGGGAATCCCGACCACGTACACATCCTTCACCTTGGGATGCCTGTGGAGAAATTCTTCTATCTCGCGGGGGTATATATTCTCTCCCCCCCTGATTATCATGTCCTTTATTCGTCCGGTAATCCGGAAATAGCCGTTCTTATCCACCGTTCCCAGGTCACCGGTGTGCAGCCAGCCCTCTTCATCAATCGCGGCCTCGGTCGCCTCGGGCATCTTGTAATACCCCTTCATCACGCAGGGGCTTTTCGTGACGATCTCTCCCTGCGTATCCGGGGGAAGATCCTCCCCCGTCTCCGGATCAACCACCTTGCCCTCAATGCCGTCAAGGAGTCTCCCCACCGTCGATACCCGGAGATCCACCGGATCATCTCTGCGTGTCATAGTCATAACAGGAGAGGATTCGGTCTGGCCGTATGCGATAGTGATCTCGGGGCAGTGCATACCCGTCATAACGTTTTTCATCGCCTCTTCAGGACAGGGCGCGCCCGCCATGATACCTGTTCTCAGGGAGGACAGGTCGAATTTTTTGAAATCCGGATGCCCCAGAATGGCTATAAACATCGTGGGGACCCCGTTAATCGCCGTGCACTTCTCCTTTGCTATAAACTCCAGCGCCTTGAGGGGATCAAAGCTTTCCAATACGACCATCGTCGAGCCATGGTACACACAGTTGAGCGAGCTCATGACACAACCGAAACAGTGGAAGAGAGGGACCTGGACCAGGAGCCGGTCATCCTCCGTCATCCCCATAACATCCCCCACCATTCCCGCATTGTTGATTACGTTGCGGTGGGTGAGCATGACACCCTTGGGAAATCCGGTGGTTCCGGAGGTATACTGCATATTAACCACGCTGTCCGCGTCAACAGACAACTCACGGTCCCTCAGCTCTTCATCCGACACCACCTCGCCCAGCCGTACGACATCCTCAAAGCAAAAAGCCCCCTCATCCTTTTTTCCGTTCCGTATGTATATAACATTTCTCAGAGAGGGAAGCCTGTCCGACCGGATGTTTCCCACACCGGCGCCTTCCGCCTCCGGTATAACCTCCTCCACTATCCGCGAAAAGCTTGTATCCCTGTATCCCTCAATATGAACCAGGGTTGTTGAATCGGACTGGTTCAGTATGTACTCGAGCTCGTGTGACTTGTAGTTGGTATTGACCGTCACCAGAATGGCCCCTATCATCCCGAGGCCGAACTGCAGGTGGGTCCACTGCGGAACATTGGTGGCCCAGACAGATACGTGATCTCCCTTTTTTACACCGATCGCCAGGAAACCCTTGGCCACCTTTGTACAGGAGATCAGAAATTCACCGTATGTCTCCCTCACACCGAACTCGGGGCACACAAGCGCGTCGTTCTCAGAAAATTTCGACGCCGTGTCCCTCAAAAGATCGCCCATGGTAATTTTTCTAAAATCAGACATACCTTCCTCTTCCCTAGAAAATCTGATGGGTTAGCGAAAAGTAACCCCCCCCCCCGGAATCAAGTCTATTTGTATATTGCTTTTTTTACTACTGTCAAGAAAAATAACTTCACCAAAAGCAATCCTCCCTTCAATGTCATTATATTGGGGTATCTCAAAACCGCTCACCCTTCAGCAACAAGTGGCGCAGGGCGAAAACGAGGGCCTGTCGTATATGCCAGCAAACCGGAGCTGGAGGGATCTCTTTGGTCTGCGGCTATACAAAAGGGGAACACCCACGCGAGCAAACCCGCCCTGTAAAGGTGACGGTTTGCATCGTGAATGTTCCCCTGACATGTTTCAAAAAGTTACCGAATTGCTCAGTTAGTACAAACGGCCCTACCCTCCGTTTCTCGCCACAAACTGTTTGGCCAGCTTGAATTTCTGGACCTTTCAACTTGCGGTTAAAGGAAGAATACCTTCCATGAAAACAAAAACAATCCCATAATAACGCTACATTCAAAACACCATATATTGTGCCTTGATTTTCAACACCACATTCCATAGTGTTTTTCCTTTACAAAGGCATACGACTCTGGTAAATTTTCCCCATAGATATACGAAACGTGGTCTTATCGGTACCCGACACAGGATTCTGTCACATGAAGCTAAAAAAACTGGAAATACTCGGATTCAAATCCTTCAGGGATAAAACCCCCATCGATCTCTCGCGCGACATTAACGCCATCGTTGGGCCGAACGGGTGCGGAAAAAGTAATATCGTGGACGCCATACGGTGGGTTATGGGTGAGCAGCGTATCACGATGCTCCGCGGGAAAAAGATGGAGGATGTCATCTTCAACGGAAGCGACGACGCACCCGCAGTCGGCATGGCTGAGGTATCCATAACACTGGAGAGCAATGGCCATACAATACCGGAGAAATATGCCAGCTATCAAGAGATTACCGTCTCCCGAAAGGTATTTCGCGAAGGCGAGTCTGAATATTACATAAACAAGGTCCCCTGCCGCCTCCTCGATGTGAAGGAATTTTTCATGGACGTAGGTGTCGGCGCACGAACCTATTCGATAGTAGAGCAGGAGAGGATCGCAAATCTCGTTGAGGCAAAACCGGAGGAGAGGCGACAGTTCATCGAGGAAGCGGCGGGGATCATGAAATACAAGACACGGAGGGAATCCGCTTCCCGAAAGATGGAGGCAACAAAGCAAAACATCCTTCGCCTCGCGGACATCCTGAGGGAGGTGCGCTCCCAGCTGAATGCCACATCACGACAGGCAAAAAAAGCCGAACGATACCGGGAACTGAAAAAAGACATAAAGGGATACCAATTGACCCTATCGCTCCAGACCTATTCGGAATTTGCCTCAAAAATAAAGGGTTTTGAGAGATTGCGGATTCCTCTGAATGAAAAAGTCCTTGCCGCCCAGACACAACTGAAGACCTTGGAGTCTGTCATCGAGGAGATCAGGACTCGGCTCGCCGAAGGTGAAGACGCGATAGGGACCCTCCAGGACCGATACTACGGTATAAAAAACGAGATAAACATAGGGGAACAAAAGATAAAATTCGCCCAAGAGACCATCTTGCAGTTGGAGGACAAAAAGAAAAGGGACCTCGCAGAGATAGCAACGCTCACAGAACGAAGGGGGGCAACAGAGGGGGAGATAGCCCTCCTGAAGGAACAGATGGCCGAATCGGACGGGATCATTGCGAGCATGAAGGACTCAATCGATGGCGAGCGAGAAGCCGCCGATATCCTGAAAGCTGCGGAACTGGAACTGAGCGATAAGCTTGAAGGGGAAAAATCAAAGCATATCGACGCGATAACCGAAAATGCTCGGTTGGGTAATCTTCTCGTGTCTCTCACAAAGAACCTCGAAGACCTGGAGAGAAAGGCGCAGAGGGAAGACGGGGAGCTGGAGGAAAACAGCAAGAAACTGAGCGATCTTAAGAATAAGCTCGCGGCTGTGAAATCCGCTCTGTCATCCGACAGGGAGAGAATCGAACTCCTCAAGAAGAAGGAAATCTCCACGGGGAAAGAACTTGGCACAGCGAAGGATACCCTCAGGGGCATAGACGCACAGATTGAAACACTCAAGGAAACGATAGGGGCAAAGGGTTCGCGGCTTGCATCCCTGAGAGAGCTTCAGGAGAGGCATGAGTGGTGCGACGAAGGAACGCGAAGCATCCTGGAGGTGGCACGCAGCGGTGCGCTGGAGGAAGATACCCACGGGTTGGTGGCAGACCATATCGAAGTCCCGAAGCAATATGAGACCGCCGTAGAGGCCGCCCTGGGTAACAAACTTCAGTACATCATCGTCGAAAGCCAGAAAAACGGGATGAGGGCTATCGACTACCTGAAACAGAACGCCTCCGGGAGAGGAAGTTTTGTACCGCTGAACGCCGGAGCAACGTCTCACCCTGCCCGACCGAATTGTCCCGATGGGGTCTTCAGGCTGTATGATCTTGTCCGCACCACCAATGAGACATTCAGAGAGGTTATTCATCACCTCATGGAGGGAATCCTCCTGGTTCCCGATCTGACTGCAGCTGTCCGCCTGTCGGAGGGGGGCGACCCCGGGGAAATCTATGTTACGCCTGAAGGAGACATACTCAGATCTGATGGCGTGCTGACGGGGGGAAGCGAAAACGGCGGGGGCTCTTCACTGGCTGGCAAGAGAGAGATCGCAGACCTGGAAGTGCAGATCAAAGAGCTGGCAGATGTTTTTGGAGCCGAAAAGGAAAAAAGAGGTGCACTTGCCGCCGAGATAGCACGTCTGGAGGAGGAAACTGCCCAGGTGCGATCGGAAACACACAGACTGGATCTGGAAATCAATGGCCGGGAGAAAGATATAGAAAGGCTGGAAGGCGAAATAAGGTGGATCGGACAGCGTATCAACGTCCTCGTTTTCAACAATGAGAATCTTGAATCCGAGAAAATACTCACGGTGGAAAAAATAGCGGCCGTTAAGAGCGATATCACCTCCCGCAAGAGCGAGGCGGAGGAGGGGGACAGGCGCATCGCGGCCCTGCAGGAAGAATGGAAAGGGGCCAGAAGACGGCTGGAGGAGAGCGAGAGAAACCTGACTGAAAAGAAGATCATCTTGACATCTGCGGAGGAGAAGGGGAAATCGGGGGTTGAAACCATTTCGAGGCTTGAAGGAACAATGTCGGAAATACGTTCCCGCATAGAATCGATGGTTGGGGAGACAAAGGCCTGCGAGTCAAAGACGGCAGAAGCCATAGAAAGCATAAAGAGTGAAGAGGAAAGCCTGAAGGCCCTCTACACAAGCCACACGGAGGCTGAAGAAACGCTCACGACAAGAAGGGCGGAGCACGGAGAAGAAAATGTCGTCCACAAGCAGAAAGAGCAGGAGCTCCGGAACGCGCGGAAGACATCTGAAGACCTCTCACGGCAGTTGAGTGAGTTCGAGATGGAAACACGCGAAGTGGTCATCCAGGCCGAAACGCTGAAAGAGAGCGCGCGTGAAAAATTGGACGTCGACCTCGACGCCTCTCTGCCCGCATTTGAGAAAATAGACAGCTCCGAAGCGGAAGACCTGAGGAAGAAGCTTGAAACACACAAAAAGAAACTGGATGAGTTTGGAGAGGTGAATCTCCTGGCCCTGAGCGAACATGAGGAGCTCAAGGAACGCCACGATTTCCTGGCGACCCAGATAAAAGACCTGAATTCGTCACTGGAGACACTTCAGAAGACCATAACGAGGATCAATCAGATATCCAGAAAGCGGTTTTCGGAGACCTTTGAAGCCGTGAACAACCATTTCAAAGAGGTTTTCCCCCGGCTCTTCCCGGGCGGGAAGGGATCCCTCCGCCTGACCGATGAATCCGACATGCTGGAGACAGGCGTAGAGATTGAGATACAGATCCCCGGAAAGAAACGACAGAGCCTGTCTCTCCTTTCGGGGGGAGAAAAGGCACTCGCCGCGGTGGCCCTGATATTCGCCATCCTCATGCACCGTCCGTCGCCCTTCCTGATCCTCGACGAGGCGGACGCGCCCCTCGACGATGCGAATATCTCTCTCTTCAGAAAACTGGTGAGCGACATCTCAGCAAATTCACAGGTCATATTCGTCACCCACAATAAAACCACGATGGAGGCCGCAGACAACCTCATCGGCGTCACCATGCAGAAGAGCGGAATATCCACCACGGTCTCCGTGAGCATGAACTGACCCCCACGGGAGTTTGGATCTCCCGCCCCCCACAGATCACCTTCTTGCCATCCCCGGTAAAGTCGTCTATAGTAGCGGGGGTTCGGGGTACGTCCGGGCTACTATCCAGAAGGGTCGAGTGCAAAAATCATACACATGAAAAACGACGACGATAAAGATTTTTTTGTAAGGCTTCAACAAGGTTTGTCAAAGACAAGAAGTGGGTTTGTCAGGAATCTGGACGAGATGATCTCTGGGGAAAAAATTATTTCCCGAGACATCTTTGAAGATATCGAGGAGATACTGATAGGGGCCGATCTGGGGCCCGCCTTTGCCTCTGACATGATTGAAGAGATGAAATACCGGGCAAAGAGAAACGAGCTTAACAGTCCGGATGCGCTCAAGAGTATAATGAAAGACCATATGACAAACATCCTCAAGGCATGCGAATCGCCGCTGAGGATCCCCAAGGGGGAGCCCTACACGATCATGGTGGTCGGGGTGAACGGGGCAGGAAAAACCACCACGATAGGAAAGATGGCGTCACGCTTCAAAAGGAACGGAATACCCCTGCTCCTTGTCGCGGCTGACACCTTCAGGGCAGCGGCCATTGAACAGCTCGAGATATGGGCGGAGAGAGTCGATGCGCCGCTTATCAAGCAGAAAATGGGTGCGGACCCCTCCGCGGTTGTCTTTGACGCGATCCATGCGACAACGGCCAAAAAAGCCGTCATGATCGTCGACACGGCGGGGAGGCTCCACACAAAGACAGGCCTCATGGACGAGCTCAAAAAGATCAGGCGTATCATGGACAGAGAGCTCCCGGGTGCCCCGCATGAGACGCTCCTCGTCCTCGACGCAACCACCGGACAGAATGCCGTCGTACAGGCACAGATGTTCCATAAGGAAATCGGCATCACCGGCATAGCGCTTACAAAACTGGACGGCACGGCGAAGGGTGGGATCATTATACGGATAGCGCAGGAAATGGGGATACCGATCCGGTACATAGGCGTCGGTGAAGGGCTGGACGATCTGCGGCGATTCAAGAGTGAGGAATTTGTGGACGCACTGTTCGGGTAGTGAGGGTGCGATGGGGAAGATATTCGCAATAGGCGACATTCATGGATGCCTCTCCAAACTGGAGGCGCTCATTCCTCAGATCGATATCGACAGCAAAGACGACACCCTCGTGTTTATCGGGGACTATATAGACAGGGGTCCCGACTCCAGGGGGGTTGTGGATTTCATCCTCAACCTCAAGAAGGAAATATACACGGTCATAT
>Ga0075123_10001968_pt1 | contig 10133 bp, 9 predicted proteins | sample AntAceMetag02UKX_FD_69808 | JGI IMG/M metagenome (GOLD analysis project Ga0075123, IMG submission 69808) | Saline lake microbial communities from Ace Lake, Antarctica - Antarctic Ace Lake Metagenome 02UKX | ecosystem: Environmental > Aquatic > Non-marine Saline and Alkaline > Saline | place... | reverse complement strand
TCTTTGAACTTAACTATGCTAATGTTGAAGATATCAATGATAAAATATCAGAGATGTTGACAGCGGATGTAGGTTTCGTAAGTTATGATGAAAGAACAAACAAGATAGTGGTCAATGATTTTCCTAATAAAATACAAGAGATAGAAAGAGTCGTAACTGCTTTTGACGCTAAGACCAGGCAGGTATTTATTGAGGCCAAGATTGTGGAGGTAACCCTAAATGATGATTTTGCTTTTGGTATTAACTGGGAGAAACTCTTTAGAGTAGCAGCTAAGGATATAAATTTTGTAGGCACCTTTCCTATTGCAGGATTAGCGGAAGCGGCAAACTCATTTGGTAAGATTTCTATTGGAACATGGGAATGGGACGGTGCTACGGGAACAGGGAGTCTGGATCCTACACAGCCGCAGGCGGTGCTTACTTTTTTATCTGAAATAGGCAAGGTAAAGATTATCTCCTCGCCTCATATTGCTGTCTGTAATAATGAAGAGGCCAAGATCATGGTTGGTACACGTCAACCTTATGCTACAAGTACTATTTCGCAGTCTGACACAACTGCTACTACATCCTGGAGCGCGGAATTTATTGATGTAGGCGTAACTCTTACTGTTACTCCAACAATTAACAAGGACGGCTTTGTAAAGATGCACATAAAACCAGAGGTAAGCACATTAACAGACTGGTTTGAGATCTTAGATGACGCAGGTACTGCGGAAATACGTTTGCCTGAGATAGACACATCTAACGCAGAGACAGACATTATGATTAAAGATGGCAGGACAATAATCATAGGCGGCCTTATAAAAGAGTCAACAACAGAGAGCGAAAGAAAGTACCCATTCTTAGGAGATATTCCTCTTTTTGGCACTCTTTTTAAGTCAATAACTGATGTTAAAGAGACAAAAGAGTTGGTTGTATTCCTTACTCCACATATTATAACCGGAGAAGAAGACCTGATAAGCATGAAAGGCTCTGAAAAGATTAGGAAGCCAAGGAAGAAATGAATAAAAACAACTTGCTTAGAGGTATCTTTTGGATTGTGTTAGTCGCGAGTTTCGTGGGCTTGATAACGGCAAGCTACATGATCTACACCAGGCAGGTAGGTAAGATAGAGCTCCTTAAAAAAAACCTAAAAGAGACGCACCTGACATTAAAGGATGCTAAAAATGAGCTTTCAAAGACAAAGAACAATGCCAGTATTTTAGCAGCAAGAAAAGATATTTTGGCTGAAAAGGTATTTGAGCAGGAAGACCGCATCGAAAAATTCCAGCAAGCGGCCGAGAGCCTACGGGGTAAAACAGAAGGCCTATCCGCGCAAAAGAGGGCGCTCGAAAGCAAATTAGAAAATACAAAAAAGGCGCTTGAAGAGAAGATAAGAACCAAAGAGCGCGCGATGGCTAAGCTGGAAGAAAATTATCAAAAAAAGTCAGCCATGGAAAAGGCAATATTCGTGGCGCAGGAAAAGAAATTAAACGAACAGGTGATGGCCGCGGAGGTATTACTTGAGGCGTTGACAAAGCAGAATAAGGAATTAGTAAGCAAGGCAAGTGAGAATAGGCAGTTGCTTGTTCATCTTGTTGAGAACGAAGAGGACGAAAGTGGAACTCAAAATAAGTCGGTGACAGATAAGGCCGCGGATAAAGCGGCGCAACAGGCACGCGGTTTAAAGGAAAAGATCTCCGGCTTGAATAATATGATTGAGCAGAATAAAAAGCTTATCGCTAAGAATGAGAAGATAATTATTAACGTGACCAATGAAAAGGAAAGAATATCCGGTGAACTCCAACAGACAGAAGACCAGTTCAAAAAAGACGCTTTCAAGCTTCATTATAATTTAGGATTGGCATATGATGAAACCCGGCAGTATGATCAGGCCCTGGTAGAATATAAAAAGGCATTGGAGCTTCATAAGCTCGATCCTGACCTGCATTACAACATGGCTATTATCTATGATGAGCGTATACATAATCTTGCAAAAGCTATTGAGCATTACAATAGCTATATAGAGCTTTCTTCTGACGCGGAAGACGTGAATAAGGTGAGACATTGGATGGAAGTAGCAAAGAAGGAACTAACATATAGTACCCAGAAATAAATGCAAAACGTCAAAAAGGGGACGGCCCTATTTTTCATACAATAGCGTAAGGTTGTAAAGGGGTCAGGTCTTATACATGTAACTTAACTTACGGCATAAGGCACAAGGGATAAGAGATAAGGGACGCAAGGTTCAAGGTATAAGGTGCGGGATGTGAAAAAAGTTTCAGTTGACTGGAGACTGGTAGGCGGGTTTAGCGCGCTTCTATTTCTTATGGTGGCTATCGGTGTCGTGGGAATTTCTCAAATCCAGTTCTTGAGTGAAAGAGTGGATAATTTCGGGAAGCACTATTTCCCTCTTCAAAAAGCTGCCCTGGAGATGAGGATCAGCAACAGTTTATACGCAAGGGGTATTCGTAATTACATCTTCTGGCGCAGCGCGAGATATCTTGAAGCTGCTAAGGCAGGCGCGAACCAGCAGGCTATTGATACCGCGCAAGAGGCCTTTGGCCGTAAATTAGCGGATTATGCTTCTTTTGTGCAGACGAGCACAGAAAAAGAGTGGGTTGATATAATTAATCTGTTACAGCAGGAATTGCGCGGCATAGGTGCAAAGATCATCAACATGGTAGACCAACTGGAGAATATTAAAGACGGCACTGAAAGAAGCAAGTTAGAGCAGTCTATTAATAATCTCGTGATGGCTTTTGAAAGTAAGTTATATAGGATTGATGAGTTTATTGAAGGGAGCCTTCTGAAGGCTAATTTGGAAGGCGTAGAAAAACAGTTGCGCTTAGCTGGAAAGGCCAAAAAACGCGCAATCGCGCTTCTCTTCTGGTCCTTGATTATCGGTTTATTTATAGGGGGTGAAACTGCCTACCTTATCTACCGTAATCGAAAGATAGAGAAGGAGCGCCGTGAAAGGCTTGTCCATAAGATGATCAGGATGGAAGAGGAGGAGCGTCAGAACCTCTCTCTACAGGTTCATAACCAGATGGGGCAGGATCTGAGTGCTTTAAAGATATATTTAGATATTATAGATAAAAAGCTGCCTGATAGCGCTAAGCCCCTGGAAAAGGAACTTTCCCAAAGCAAGGCGATACTTTCCAGGCTGCTGGAAAAAAGCCATAATATTGCTGAACTTTTGCGCCCTCCTGCCCTGGAAGAAGTAGGCCTGGTCGATACGATTACTGATCTTATTTTTCAATACAAACAGATAAGCACTATTAAATTCACCTACCAGAAACCTAAGTCAAGCCTGGGGCTATCAGGCGAGTACGCGCTTATTCTATATAGAGCGGCGCAGGAAGGCTTGACTAATATTATCAAACATTCTCAGGCCAAGAAGGTAAAGATCTCTTTAAATAAAAAACCAGACGTTGTATCTCTTGCTATTGTTGATGACGGGATTGGTTTTAATTACGGGCAGTATATGAAGTCTTTTCGCCGCCGCAGTGAAGATAAGTTAAGATTAGGGCTTGCGGGCCTGCGAGAGAGAGTAGCGCTGCTAAACGGGAAGATGGATATAGATACCTCCCCGGACAAAGGGACAAGGTTAAACATAGAGCTCCCCCTATAATAGGGGTCAGGTCTTATACTTGTAACTTAACTTATGAGAGGATAAATGGCTTTATCAATTGTAATTGCGGATGACCATGATATTATCCGCGCAGGGATAAAAAATATTATTCATGATTCTCCGAATTATAACGTAGTAGCTGAAGCAAGAGACGGGGAAGATGCCCTGGCAAAGATAGAAGAACACAAACCCGATATTCTCCTTCTGGATATTACCATGCCTAAAATAAGCGGCCTTGATGTAATTGAACAGGTGCATTGCATCTCTCCCAAAACTAAGATCTTGGTTATCAGTGTGCATAAGGCGAATATCTATGCAATGAAGGCTTTTCAGGCAGGCGCAAAAGGGTATCTCCATAAAGAGAACGCGGGAGAGGAGCTTTTACCCGCTCTTACCAAGATAACTGCCGGCGAAATCTATTTAACCTCATCTATATCTTCTTACCTCGTAGAAAAGGCCCTCAAAAAAACAACAGAGAAAGAGCCTGAGGGATTGCTTCTTACGCTTCGCGAACAGGAGGTGTTGCGCCTGGTTGCGGAAGGCAAGACAGCCAGAGAGATAGCCGCGACTCTTTACATCAGCCGGAGAACAGTGGAAAATTACAAGAATACCCTTTTAAAGAAGCTTAACCTGCATAAAACAAGCGACCTTATCAAATATGCTATCAGGCATAAGATAGTAGAGATCGAAGAGGATGAATACTAATCTTAGCGTATGTTATTTTTACTTGACACTTCCAAAAAACTAGGTAAAATGGAATTATGTATACCAGATTGATAAAACCACCAGAAAATAAAAGTTTTTTTCTGTTTGGCCCAAGGGGCACAGGAAAGACCACATGGGTTAAATCCCATTTCAAAAAAGCCCTATATCTTGACCTGCTTGAGGCGGAACTTTTTAATGACCTTTTGGCTAATCCGCAGAGAATAGAAAATTTCATACCAAAAGGCTTTGATGATTGGATTATCATTGACGAGGTCCAGAGAATTCCAGAGCTCTTAAATGAAATACACCGTTTAATTGAAAAGTGTAAATTCAAGTTTATTCTTACAGGTTCGAACGCGCGGAAGCTAAAGCGAAAAGGGCCTAATCTGTTAGCAGGCAGGGCGCTTACATATTCATTGCACCCTCTTATCGCTCTGGAACTTGGAAACGATTTTAATTTAAGCCATTCTTTAAAATATGGGGGGCTCCCGTCTGTTTATGTTGAAGATGATCCGAAAAAATATCTTGAAAGTTATGTAAAAACATATTTGGAAGAGGAGATACAGCAGGAGGGGTTAACCAGGAATTTAGGCGCGTTTTCGAGGTTCCTGGAAGCCGCGAGTTTCTCCCAGGGCTCAGTGTTAAATATTTCAAAAGTGGCCCAGGAGTGCGCAATCGAAAGAAAGGTAGTTGAAAATTATTTTACCATTTTGGAAGATCTACTCATAGGATACAGAATCCCTGCTTTTACCAGGAGAGCTAAAAGGCGCCTCAGCGCCCACCCTAAATTCTATTATTTCGATACAGGCCTTTACCGGACCCTGCGGCCTATGGGGCCTCTTGATACGCCCGAAGAAGCCCAGGGCCATGCAATAGAAACGTTATTATTTCAGGAACTATACGCTGTAAACGATTATCTCAATTTTGGGTATAAAATATACTATTGGAGGACTTCTACCGGCATAGAAACGGATTTTGTGCTTTATGGAGAAAGGGGTATCAGAGTATTTGAAGTGAAGCGTACTCGCAAAGTCACAACCACGATGTGCAGAGGGTTGAAAGCCTTTTTAGGAGATTATCCTTCTGCGAAAGCTTATTTCCTTTATGGCGGAGACCGCTCAATGAGAGAAGGGGATATTGAGATTATTTCTATAGATTACGCGTTAAAAAATCTCTCATCAATTCTGTAATTAAACAGGCGCTTGTTCGCGAAGTTAAGGTGGAGAACCATTAAGGATTGACTATTATGCAAAAAGCTTACAGAATATAGTTGACTTTGTTACAAAATCAGGACAGATTAAAGAGCATTTACATTGGCTCATAACTGAAACAGCAAAAAAGAGGCCATATACTTGTTTTACAAAGATAAACTTGTGCGCCTGGCAACTTAATTTAGCGAAATAAGCACCGTTTAATATGTAAGATTAGGGTAGTTTGTGCGGGGAGATGGAGTATTATTCCGCCTATTCTGTGGGTTTGAAATATGTTATATTTATGGTGGAGAGAGTTAAACGCAGCTATTTAAATGGCGGATATCGACTAAGATAAAAGGATAGCAAGAGTTGAGGAGTTAAGTTACAAGTATAAGACCTGACCCCTTTAAGACCTTTAAGAGGACTATGCAAAGAATCTTTCGATGGTTTATCCTGAGTGTGATGTGCCTGCTAATATTGGTGTTTATCTCTGTTTTAGTCTATGCCATACAAGTACAGAATGTAACGCAAGAACCGGAGCAGGATACGGATGACCGCCTTCTCACCATCCATTTACAGGGCGTATCCAGCGCTACTGCCTCCCTGAAGCCTTTCGGCGGAGCAAAAGCTATATCCCCGATTGCCAAAACGCAGGATGCAAAAAATGGCAAAACCGCTGTCATTAAAATACCTGCTCAATACCTGCCCAGAGAGTTTCTCCTTAAGATAGATTATCGCGATAAAGAGACCGACTTTCTCTCGCATACAGGACGATACATCTTTATCAATAAGCAGGATATCGAGTTGTCTGTAAATCCGCTCTATATTAACAATAGTGATTATACCAAATTCAGTGATGGTGAAACAGAAAACACAGTTTATCGCGCGTTTATGGAAGAGAGCAGTAAAAAGCGTATGCCCATAGAATCGCTTAGGCAGTTTTTATTAAGCTATACCCTTCCAGAGTCGAAGCTCTACACGCAGGCAGCTGAAGAGTTCGAACAGCGCAGGTTGGAGTATAATACCTGGTTGAGTAATCAGGCAGAGGCCTATGGCGGTCTTTTTGTGAGTAATCTGTTTCAGTTTCAGTATATACCGCAAATAGAATGGAGCGGCAGCCTTGAAGAACGGTATAATCGGCTGTTGAATGCCTATTTTGATGGGATCGATTTCAGCAATCCGCTTATTACCTACTCACACAATATGTCTCTATTCATGGACGGTTATATAAGGCTGTATTCCATGAAGGCTGCAACCGAAGAATTACGCAATTCGTCCCTTATCAAGGCGGGGCGTATTGCCTGTGAAAAAGCTTCTCATGGCCACCCAGAAGTTTATGGCTGGATGGTTGACTATTTTTATAAAGGGTACGCAATGTACAAGGTAGACGATGGAATAGTTATGCTGAGAGAGCATATCGATAATCCGAATTGTTTAACCTCAAAGAGAGAACAAATAACCAAGTATTTGGAAAGCAAGGCAATATTGATTCCAGGAGCCCTATCACCTGATTTTGTCATTGCTGATAAAGAAGGTAATAATTTTGAATTTCATAAATGGAAAGGTATTGCGCGCCATAAACTGCTTTTATTTACTTTAACAGGTTGCGCGGGTTGTAAGACGTTGAAAAAAGCGCTTACCAAATGGTATGATGAGCCGAAAAACAAGGAGAGGCTGGATATAATCGCAATTGATCTGCGTGAAACAGAGACAGAAGCGGAGAGAGCGAAAACCATAGCAGCCCTTCCTTCGGAGTGGAAATATATTTATGCCAAAGGGGGGATGGATAGCCCTGTTGCTATGGATTATGCCATAACAGGCGCGCCGGCTATGTTTTTGATAGAAACAGAAGGCAATACTATCGTATCTCTTCCTAATACATTCATTGATTTGATTGACGTGTTGAACAAGGATATAGCAGTAGAGTAGTTTGTGCAAAAAAAGGGAGTAGTTTTGCGGATAGGCAATTTTGAGTTTGTACGGTATAATTATAGTAGAATAGAGGGGGTGATAGGGTCAGGTTTTGGGTTAGGCAATGACATTGACCATGACGATGACTATGACATCTGACGATGACAATAACAGGGGAATGTAGAAAACCGCACACACAAGTGTGTAACAAAAACAGGAGGCAGAAAATGAAGCGCTATACGATATTGGGAATTATTGTGATAGTAAGCCTTGGATTATGGAATACTCATTTAATGGCTGCTGACATCGAGGCGGTATTGGATTCTACTGATGGGTCAAGTTCTTTTGTGGTCCAGGATTCAACCCCTACAACCATGGGTGCAGTTGATTCAGATGGGAATATGGTAATTAAGGGGGGGATGAGATTAGATTCTGCGGGCGTTGAATGCACAACCGCAGAAAACCTGATTGTTGATGGCAGCGTCGGGATCGGGACTACGAGTCCTGGAACGAAATTAGAGGTCGATGGGGTAATTACCGCAACTGGCGGAACCTCGACTAATTGGAATACCGCTTATACCGATCGCTTGAACTGGAATGGCGGCACAACAGGCCTTACCGCAGCCACAGGCCGCAGCTCACTCGGCCTTGGCTCACTCGCGACTCTGTCTGCTGTTAATGCGGCTACAATCACAGATAACACTGTAGGCTCAGCCGAGCTTGTCGCCAGCCCTGCTTTTACCAATCCCACTTGCGCAACACCCTCTAGTTCCACCCACGTCGCCAACAAGGCGTATGTGGATGCGGCGAGCGGCGGAGGTTGTTATTCCAAGTGCGCTGACAGTGGAACAGCAGCAGGTGGTGCCACACCAACTTGTGCTGCAGGATATACTAGTGTGGATACCTGGTCAGAGCGCGCTGGCTACGCCATGAAACAATGGCAAGGCATGAACTCTGCTGCGTATTCTACGGGTGCAACCGGCCCGACCTACTCCGGACCTACGACCGGCACAACTAGCAAAACCTTTACATACGGTTGGAATATCGGTGACACTGATGCTTGGGGTCGCACGTTTAACTACTCCGTGGCCATCCCGTGGGCTTATAAGAGTGCGTACTATGGTAAGTGGGCGTGGAATACAGGTTATACTGGTGGTTCATCTACTGCTAACTATTACAACGATTGCACTGCATGCTGCGCAGACTAATGTGGGCCTACCCTTGTCCAGGGGTTAGCCCTTGGCTTTTGAAGGTTAAAAAGTTAAAAAAGTTAGAAAGAGGAAAACAGGGGCAGGTTAAAGCCAAACTTTAATCAGCTTAGTTTCTTCAAACAAGCATACCTCACAATCTCCCCCACCATTCTCCTGTTACCCCCTTCCAATAAGGGTCTTCAAACCTACGAGCTTACATATACAACACTCTGATAGTGTTAATCTTAATCTATCGTTGGATAATCAAGGAATAGATAGAAAACATTGGTTGTTGCAACCAAAGGGTAGCGGCAGATTTATAATAGAGGAGCAAGCTGGAAGGTCTGTAGGCGCTCCAGAAGAAGCATTTACTATTTCAACATCAGGCAACATCACCATCGCAGAGACATTAACAGTTAATGAGGATTAAACAGGAACAGCGAATCACGATTTGATAATTATGATAATATTGAGCTTTTACGAAAATGGAAAAAAGAAGAATCTTTACCATTTAAGACAGGTGATATACTCAATCGCGATAGACTTCTATGCAATACGATTATTCAACTGACGGCGCAGGTACATAAATCGGAAGAGCTTGTTGCTCAATTTACTTCTCATTAAAGGTAAACGTGATAATTCAAGAATGGCAAAGTCAAACTATTGTTTTCGTTTCTTTGCCTGTCTCAGTTCAGAAAACGATGTAGAGTGACTAACAAAGGTTACCTTAAATGTCTCCAGAAAACCTTGTCGGCCAAGCAAGGGTGGAATGCCATCACGATCCAGAAATCCAATAGGAACTATTCGCTCCCATTTGCCTATCTTAACCTTCGCTTCTCTGAAAAGATAAACCTTCTCCCTTCCACCTATCCCACCAGTCCAATGAACTTTACATTCCTTCTTTAAGTCTATCCCCAAATCCATTGCATAGAAACGAGGCAGTAAGGTATAATCTGCACCGGTGTCCACAATCATTATTACCCCAACCCAAGCGTTGATCTTTTGCGACCAAAAATCAACTTTGGCTTGGGGGCGATAAACATAGCCAAATATCTCCGAGGGACTTTTATCAAAAGGAAACCTCAAAGCAGTCATAGGATTAGTGCATCCTCTTCAGGGACATAGGTAATGAGGGGGGTTTTGCCAGGATATTTTTTGGTGGCTCTATCAAATATCTTAGAGGCCTCTTTGCCTGTCTTAGCAGTAAATATTTTACCAGCAATCATAACGATATGTTTGCCTCGATAATGTGGATCCATAAAAATATCTTTCTTCACTTCTATCACCTCCATTAAGGAATATATCAAATTTTATGTATCATGTCAAGACAATCGGGAGTAGTAGCAAAAATAAAATTTCCCTACTGAATCATCTGCCTTTTAGATTAGAAGGGTTTTCAGATCTACGAGTCCTGGAACGAAATTAGAGGTCGATGGGGTAATTACCGCAACTGGCGGAACCTCGACTAATTGGAATACCGCTTATACCGATCGTTTGAACTGGGATGGCGGAGCAACAGGC
>Ga0075123_10001965_pt1 | contig 10136 bp, 10 predicted proteins | sample AntAceMetag02UKX_FD_69808 | JGI IMG/M metagenome (GOLD analysis project Ga0075123, IMG submission 69808) | Saline lake microbial communities from Ace Lake, Antarctica - Antarctic Ace Lake Metagenome 02UKX | ecosystem: Environmental > Aquatic > Non-marine Saline and Alkaline > Saline | place... | reverse complement strand
CTTTAGTGCAATTCTTTTCCAGTCTTTCTGTTTCGGCTGAGTTCAAGGTCATTACTAAGGATGATTTTATAAGGCAATCATTACATCGATTCGATTTATTTTTCATTAGTATGGATTAAGGTTTATTTGATATGATTATTAGTTGACAGGTGTAAAAAACCAGAAAAGCAAATTTACAAAATGTGAGCTACATCACAAAATAAGTTATTTTCTAACATATTGTTTTATTGATTACAACTAAAAAAAACAAGTTTCTTTACATTTGTATTTAATTTCAATGTGTAAATTATTTTTATCACTAATCAAAAAGCTTTTAATCATGGAAAATAAGAAAATGACAATGGCCCTTTTTTCAGGGAGTCTTGATAAATTAACTGCTGCCGGTATTGTACTTAGCGGAGCTGCTGCAGACGATATGGATGTAGACATTTATGTTCTTTTACAGGGAGCCAGAGCTTTCAAAAAAGAAATTGGTGACAATTCTGATAAACTCGCTATGGCGGAATACCCTGATTTGAAACAGGAATTCTTAAATTCACTGAAACAACTGAAAGTAAAAACATGGGTTGAGTTTTTTAAGGAAGCCAAAGAATTAACCAATGTTAAAATTCATATTTGCGGTTTGGCAGGCAAGATATGGGGTGCTGAGAAAATGGAAGATTTTATTGATCTGGCTGATGATATATGTGGTATAGGTGAATATATAACCTCTGCCCAGGAAGCTGACGTACATTTATTTATTTAATATTAAAATATAACTATTATGACACCAGAAGAATTAAAGGATTTGCAAGTTGACAAAACCGTTGATGCAAGAGGTACTGCTTGTCCGGGACCGCTTCTTGAAGCAAAAAAAGCAATGGGAACAATTAATTCCGGACAAATTATGGAAGTTTTATCTTCAGATGAAGGTACTAAAAAAGATCTGCCCAAGTGGTGTACCAAGAAAGGACATGATTTCATGGGAATTGTCGAGGAACCAGGGTATTTTAAAGTATTTATGAAGAAAGGATAATATTCTGTTTAACAAAAGAAATATGATCGCCATCAAAAAAGATGGTTTTTAAAGTAAATTTAATTTTTATATCAATGGAGCAGGAAAAGGATTTTGTGCCAAAAATACTGGTATTTTCTTCGGAAAAAATATCTGATCCGGGGATAGATCTTGCCGGACAACAACATATTCATTATTCACCATCGGCATATACTGTTTGTGTGCCGTGTACGGGAGGAATAAAACCCAAGTGGATATTAAGGGCTTTAAAAAAAGGCTTTGACGGTGTATTTGTTGCTGCAGATGGCACAGATTGTCCATTTAGTCCTGAGTGTTCCGATATAACAGGAAAGATGGTTGCAAATGCTCAGGAAATTATAAAAAATGAGGGGATTAATCCGGCCAGATTAAAAATGGGAGCTATATGTTCGGTCTGTGCAGTGCCTTTTTCCAATCATATAAAGAATTTTAGTAAGCAATTGTCCGAATTAGGAAACATTCAATCTGAGAATTATAAAGATTAAAGAAGAAGAAAAATGACTAATAACAGTATCGATTATCCTAAACAGGAGGGCATAAATCAACTACAATATGATGTTTTGGTTATTGGAGGGGGGATAGCAGGTCAGGAAGCATCTCTTAACCTTGCAAATAATGGGTTTAAAGTATTACTGGTAGAAAAAGACCTGTCTATTGGTGGTAAAATGATACAGCTCAGTAAAGTTTTTCCAACGCTTGATTGTGCTGCCTGTATTGCCACTCCGAAGATATCAGAAACAGCCCGTCATCCGAACATTACCATTATGACATACAGTGAGGTGGAGGATATTAAAAGAAATGGAAATGGACTAAAAGCCAAAGTTATCGAAAAACCGAGGTATGTAAAAGCTGATTTGTGTACGGGTTGTCCGATTTGTGAAGAAAAATGTCCGGTGGTTGTTGAAGACGAATACAACTATGGACTTGCCGGCAGAAAAGCGGCTTTTATTCCTTTTGATCTTGCCAGTCCCCGGATAGCGGCTATAGATATTGAAAATTGCACGTTGTGCGGAGCATGTGAAAGAGCTTGTCCTCCTAATGCGATAGACTTTTCGATGGAAAAAAAGGAATTTGATTTATCTGTAAAGTCGGTTATTATAGCCACAGGATTTGAACTCTTTCCCGCTGAAAAGAAAAAAGAATATGGCTTCGGAAAGTTTAAAAATGTTATTCATTCTATGCAGATGGACCGGTTGCTTGCTCCAACCAGGCCTTTTAATAATGTTTTGCGCCCTTCAGATGGAAAAATGCCGGACAATATTGCTTATGTGTTGTGCACAGGGTCAAGAGACCGATCGGTTGGGAATCCAATCTGTTCTCAGATATGTTGCATGTACTCAATTAAACAAGCTCAGTTATTATTGGGTGCCCTGCCGATGGCAGATGTTACAATTTATTACATTGATATACGGGCATTTGGAAAAGGATTTGAGGAATTCTATCAACAAGGAAAAAGTATGGGTGTGGAATTTATTAAAGGTAAAATTGCTGAAATTGAAGAGAAAGGAAATGGTAACCTTACTTTAAAATATGAAGATTTTGAAAACGGTGGAAAAACAATAGAAGCTGATCATGATATGGTTGTGCTTTCGGTTGGCGTTCTGCCGAATAATGATGTATCCGGTTTCTTTAAATCCGAACCGTTAGCCCTGGATATTCATCAATATGTTAAACAGGAAGATGAACTATTAAGCCCTGCAAAAACAAGTATTGAGGGAGTATTTGTTGCCGGTACTGCGTCAGGACCAATGGATATACCGGATTCAATATTATCTGCAGGTGCTGCATCAGCAGAAGCTACTGCTTTTATTAGAAGTTTATAATAATACAAAATATGAAACAAAAGATAGGTGTTTATGTATGTCATTGTGGAGGCAATATATCTGATTATGTTGATGTTGAAAAGGTGCGCGATGTTGTAGCGAAAGAAGAAGGTGTAATATTGTCGAAAACTACAATGTTTGCTTGTGCCGACTCAGCTCAGAAAGAAATAGTAAATGACATTAAAGAAAATGATCTGGATGCTATTGTTGTAGCATCCTGTTCACCTAAACTTCATTTAAGCACATTTCGAAATGTTGCTGAAAGAGGTGGATTAAATCCTTACAATTATGTACAGGCGAATATACGGGAACAATGCTCATGGGCGCATACTGATAAACCGAAAGAAGCTACGGAAAAAGCTATAAGGATTGTAAGGGCATCTGTAAGAAGAGTAAGATATTCAGAAGCGCTGGAATCTTTTACTATCTCAGCTGCGAATATTGCTTTGATTATAGGAGCCGGTGTAGCCGGAATGAGATCTGCAATAAGCCTTGCTGACATGGGAACACATGTATATCTGATAGAGAAAAACCATTTTGTTGGAGGAAGAGTTGCACAGATGGGGGAATTATTTTCTACTGATGAAAAAGGTGAAGAAATTATTGATAAACTATATGATGAAATTAAGAAAAGAGAAAAAATAAAACTTTTCACAGGTGCAAAACTGGTCAGTGTATCCGGAAGTGTTGGAAATTTTAAAGCAGAAATAACAATTCGTCCCAGATATATTGTTCCGGGTTGTGATATGAACAAACTGAAAGAAGCTATTGCTGAATGTAAAACCGAAATGCCCGATGAATTTAATTTCGGACTTACACAAAAAAAGGCGATTTATAAGGCTTATGATAATTGTAAACCAGAAATGCCTGCTATAGAAAAAGATACTTTCAACCCGGATCAGGAATTCCTTGAGAAATATAAAGACTGTATTGATCTGGAACAAAAAACCGAAACTCTTAATGTAAATACCGGAACTGTTATCATATCAACGGGTTTTGATCCATACGAGCCTGAAGATGGTGAATACGGATATAAAAAAGCTGAAAATGTAATTACATTGCAGCAATTAAAAAGACTTATTGAATTAAGCAATGGTAAACTGGAATATAATAACAGGGAAATAAAAAATATTGTATATATCTATTGTGTTGGCAGTCGGCAAAAAGACGGGGAAAATAAATATTGCTCACGGTATTGCTGTACTGCTGCAATTCACGCTGCTCTGTTATGCAGGAAAAAGTTTGATTCTATAAATGGATTCCATTTATATCGTGACATCAGGACATATGGTAAGCAGGAACTATTATACGAAGAAGCATGCAAACTGGGAGAAATCTTTTTCAAATTTGATGAGGATGAACCACCTGTAGTAGAAACAGGGAATGGAAAAACGCAGGTCAAATTCAAAGATATACTAACAAATAATGAAGAATTTGAAATAGAACCTGATTTGGTGGTTCTTGTTACAGGAATGATTCCAAGAAGTGACAGTAAAGACATTGGAAGTATTCTTAAGGCACCGGTAGGTAATGATAAATTTTTTAATGAAGTACATCCAAAATTGAGACCTGTAGAAACAGTGATTGACGGAGTACATATTTGTGGTACTTGCCAGGCACCAAAAAATATTACCGAAACAGTGACCTCTTCTCTTGCCGCCGCAGCAAAAGCCAATTCATTGGTCAGCAGAGGGGAGATTGAATTAGAGCCTATTATTATCAGAATCGATTCCGAAGCGTGTGAATGGTGTGGTAAATGCGCAGAAATTTGTCCTTACAATTGCATTATTGAAACAGATTATAACCCCGAAGGAGCGAAGGGAAAAACAATTGCATCTGTTAACAAAGCCGTTTGTAAAGGTTGTGGCATATGCACACCGGTTTGTCCTACCGATGCAATTGATCTTATCGGTTATACTAATAATGAAATAGAATCCATGATAGACGGATTAATTACGGAGGTATAAAAACATGACAGAACAAAAGAAAAGGCAATTAACTGTAACTTTATTGAAAGAGAAAAGAACAGTTCCTGATGAAGTGAAAGAGAAATCAAAGAAATTCGTTAGAATGAGAAAAGCAATAAAAACTTCGCTCAAAGAAGGTCCCAGAACCATACCGCAGTTGGTTGAAGAACTGAAGTTGCCAACAGATGTGCTGACTTATTATGTTATGTCTTTGCAAAAGTTCGGTGATATCGCTGTTGGTGATTTGGATGAAGATGACGAGTATTATTTTTATGAATTACCTAAAAAATAATTAAAAGATGCTTAAGATAAATCCGGAATTTGTTAATGGTTTGAAAAAATTTGGTGCAGTAGATATCAATGCTTGCTACAATTGTGGCAACTGTACTGCAATATGTCCTCTTTCGGATGAGGATAATTCCTTTCCCAGGAAAATGCTTCGCTATAGTGTATTAGGGTTAGAAAACAGGATAGAAGACTCTTTAGATCCATGGTTGTGTTATTATTGTGGCGAGTGTAGTGAAACCTGCCCGCGTGAAGCAAATCCTGGTGAATTAATGATGTCACTTAGAAGATGGCTTACTGCCAAATATGATTGGACCGGACTTTCGGGCCTTTTTTATTCTTCTGTGCCGGCATTAATAATTGCTTTTATTTTGGTGGCTTTTTCAATTATTGGTATTGGCTATGCAAAACAATTCAATCTTGAGTCAATAATGGAATTTGGACATATCTTCGAAAAAATAGTAATTTTTTCGGTTGTTCTTGTAATATTAATCCCAAATATCATCCGGATGTTTTGGTTTACAATATTAAAAGAGAAAATAAAAGCACCCCTTATCTCATACGTCAAAGGAATTTGGGATTTGGTTCTGCATATGTTCACTCAGAAAAATAGCCTGAAATGTAAAGAGAATACATTCCGGTGGCTTGAACATTTCCTGGTTGTAATTGGTTATATACTATTACTTGTTACTACAGTTTTTCTCAACTGGTTTTCAACGGAAAGCGCCATTGTAATATGGTTCGGATATATTGTTGGAGGATTAGTGTTTGTTTTTACATTTGATTTTATCCTTGGACGGATCAAAAAGACTAAAGAACTAAGTAAATTTTCTCACCCCAGTGACTGGTTATTTGTTATCTGGCTTTTCTTAATGGGATTAACTGCATTTATTGTACGTATATTAATTGATACAGACCTGATCGGTAATAATTTGTGGCTATACATGGTGCATTTAATTGTTATTGCTCAATGGGGTATATTGATTGTTCCATTTGGAAAATGGACACATTTCCTTTATCGCTCGTTTGCTATGTATTTTGAAAAAGTAAAGAAGGACTACAGGGAGATTAATAAATAAAATCTCTGGTCTTTTTCACTTTGAAGCACATAAACGTAATAATCCATAGTAAGTAAAACAAGGGAAACACACTTACTCAGCCAACTGGCGGATTCGGTGGGCAAGGGTGGAGCATATCGGAATCGAACCGATGACCTCTTGACTGCCAGTCAAGTACTCTATCCATCTGAGCTAATGCCCCAAAATTTTTATGTTTGCAAAAGTAAAAAAAAATCTGTAAATAATATCCTGCAACCTGTCATGATTATCATTAAACGTAAGAAAAACAGCGTATTTGACAGTTAGTTTGGCGTGATTTTTGCATCGTTTTACATGACACTATGCTCTGTAAATCAAATAAAAGAAAGGAAAATTAACATTTACCATTTTTTTTAAATACTTTTTGATTATAATAAGATAAATCCTTAAGTTTAAAGTCTTAAAAAAAATCAATAACGATGGAACGTAAAAAAAATGACAAAGTTGACCTTGAGAAACGCAAAGGGGTCTTTTTCCAATTGGGATTGGTAATTACCCTTTCGCTGATTTTAATTGGTTTTGAATGGACAAGTTCAGGATTGAGTGAAAACCGATTTGATACAGGAAAGGGAGATGTAATTGATGAGGAGATTATTCCTGTAACACGTCAGGAAAAACCTGAACCCAAGTCTTTACCTAAGCCACCTAAAGTAACGGAGGTGTTGAATATTGTTGAAGATAATGTTATAATTGAAAACGAACTTATACTTGATGATCTGGAATCCGACCAGGATGAAGAAGTTCAAATACTTGATTTTGATATGGCTGATGAAGAACAAGAAGAAGCTGAAATTTTCTATATCGTTGAGGATATGCCAAGCTTCAAAGGGAAAGGTCTTAATGGTTTCAGGAACTGGGTTATGAAAAATCTTCAATATCCTGAAATAGCAGCTGAAAACGGGATAAGCGGCACTGTATATGTCCAGTTTGTTGTTGAACCTACTGGAATGGTTAATAAAGTGACAATAATGAGAAGTGTAGATCCATCCCTCGATAAAGAAGCTATCAGGGTAGTGAAAACTTCTCCGAAATGGGTTGCTGGAAAACAAAGAGGGAAATCTGTACGAGTGGCATTTACATTTCCAATCAAATTTGTGCTGCAATAATTTAATAAATAAGAATATTGTTTAACCCTGATCAGTTGGTCAGGGTTTTTTTTAAATTACTTATTTATACATTTGTGTAATAAAACATTTGGTCTGCATTGAATGCAGAAGATAAAAGATAAAAGTAAAAAGTGATAAGAAATGAAAAAAGTTGCGTATCTCCTGACTATCGTTCTTGTAATAACTTCTTGTGTTTCTTCAAAAAAGCAATTACAGAAAGGTAATTATGATGCTGCTATTGAAAAATCTGTTAAAAAATTAATGAAGAAACCTGACAATAAGGAAGAAATTCTAACCCTGGATAAAGCTTATAATATTGCTAATGAACAGGATATGAGCAGGGTAAAATATCTTAAATTGGAAAGTAATCCGAATACATGGGATGAAATTCTTAATCATTACCTTCGATTAAAAAACAGGCAGACGCTTGTAAGGACAGTCCTTCCGTTGAGAATGCCACGCAGAACAATAGATTATAAATATTTTGACTACGATAGAGAGATTGTTGAGGCAAAACATAAAGCAGCTGAATTTTTCTTTGCCCACGGTCAGAAATTAATGGGAAATAATAATAAAGAAAGCTACCGTGAAGCATATTACGAGTTTAGAAAAGTAAAAGAATACTGGGGTGATTATCAAAACATTGATCAACTGATAAATGAATCACATTACCTGGGGATGAGCAGGGTGCTGGTAACAATTGAAAACAAAACACATCTGAAACTTAGTGAAGAGTTTAAGAAAGACCTTCTTGCAATTAATCAGGCCGCATTGAATAGTGAATGGGTTGAATATTATACACGCCACTTGAATGATGATGTTAATTATGATTTTCTGGTTTATATTAGTTTAAAGATCATAAATGTTTCCCCTGAGTCAGTAAAGGAAAAAGATATACTTGAAAAAAAGAAAGTTGAAGATGGATTTGATTATGCACTTGATCCAAATGGAAATGTAATGAAAGATACTGCAGGGAATGATATAAAAATTACTAAATATAAAATTCTTCAATGTACAGTTATTGAAACTACTCAGCAAAAAAGTGTAAATATTGCAGGGGATGTTGAGATTATTCAGACTAACCCCGAAAAACTTATTAAGAAAGATCCTATTGGTGCAGAAACATATTTTGAGCATCTCTCAGCAAGAGCTATTGGTGATCTGGGAGCTCTTTCGTCAGATACCCGAAAACTGGTCGGGATCGATGCAGTTCCTTTTCCCGATGATGTGTCAATGATAATGCAATGCAGCGAAACGCTGAAATTGGCTATTAGAGATATCCTGCAAAGAAACAGACGGTATATCTATTAGAGCCCGTCTAATAAACTGCGAATGGGAAAATTGATCATAACAAAAGAAGAAGCAGAAAAAGCAGTACTGATCGGAGTAATAAAACAGGATCAGAATGAATCTGAAGTTGACGATTATCTTACAGAACTTGAATTGTTAGCAACCACTGCAGGTGCAGAACCTGTTGGTAGATTTACTCAAAAACTTGATAAGCCTAATTCAAAGACTTTTATTGGCTCAGGCAAACTGGCAGAGCTTGTAAAGTACGTTAAAGATAAAGGGATAGATATAGTTATATTTGATGACGACCTCTCTTCAAGTCAGCTAAGAAATATTGAACGTGTTGTGAAATGCCGTGTGCTCGACCGCACAAATCTAATACTGGATATTTTTGCAACAAGAGCAAAAACAGCACATGCCAAAACACAGGTTGAACTTGCCCAATATCAATATCTTTTACCACGGCTTACCGGATTGTGGACTCACCTTGAAAGGCAAAAAGGGGGGATTGGTCTGCGTGGACCGGGAGAAACTGAGATTGAAACAGATAGAAGAATAATACGTGATAAAATTTCACGACTGGAAAAACACCTGAAAAAGATTGATAAACAAATGGCAACCCAGCGAAAAAACAGGGGAAAACTGGTCAGGGTTGCATTGGTGGGATATACAAATGCCGGAAAATCAACATTGATGAATGTCCTTAGTAAATCGGAGCTTTTTGCTGAAGATAAATTGTTTGCAACACTGGATACTACCGTTAGGAAAATTACTATTGGAAATTTGCCTTTCCTTCTGACTGACACAGTTGGATTTATACGTAAATTGCCTCATCACCTGGTTGAATCGTTCAAATCAACTTTAGATGAAGTGCGTGAAGCAGATATTCTGATTCATCTGGTGGATATTTCTCATCCCAATTTTGAGGAACAGGTTATTGTAGTGAATCAAACACTAAATGACTTGAAAATTTATGGTAAACCTTCAATTGTTGTTTTTAATAAAATTGATGCATATTCATTTATTCAGAAAGATGAAGATGATCTTACTCCTTCAACAAAAGAAAATCTGACACTTGATGAACTTAAGAGAACATGGATGGCAAGAAAAAATGACTCTTGCGTATTTATTTCTGCTGTGAAAAAGACGAATATCCCTGAATTAAAGGAAGTTCTTTATAAAAAAGTGAAAGAAATACATAGAAAAAGGTATCCGTATAATGATTTTCTGTATTAAATCAAGCATTGATTTTCAGATTTCATGAATAATTTATTAATAATCAGTAGTTCACAGTCGGCAGTCAACAGTCCACAGTCAACAAAAAAGCAGATAACAACCAAACAATTATAACAAACGATTAATTAATCACGTGATTTAAAATATTGAAAAGTATAAATAAACCAGTCTTCAGATTGCCGACTGTCGACTGAAGATTGCCGACTTTATAATGCAAAGTATAATGAAATTAGTATATTAATTAGAGGTTCACTATAAAGCCCCGGTCCGCAATAACCCACCAAGCGGTTTCAAACCGC
>Ga0075123_10001964_pt1 | contig 10141 bp, 6 predicted proteins | sample AntAceMetag02UKX_FD_69808 | JGI IMG/M metagenome (GOLD analysis project Ga0075123, IMG submission 69808) | Saline lake microbial communities from Ace Lake, Antarctica - Antarctic Ace Lake Metagenome 02UKX | ecosystem: Environmental > Aquatic > Non-marine Saline and Alkaline > Saline | place... | reverse complement strand
GCGAAGATTGGGTAGCTGGCAAAAGATATTTGAATATGAAAACGGAAATGGAGAACGAAAACGAATCCGCTAATTCAGGCAAAAAAAGAATTTACAGAAAAAATGTTGCTTAATCCCCGAAACTCTCTCACCACCAATTCGCCCGCTAATCCGAAAATAAGTCCACCCGCGTCTATGCATCTCATCACGGCCATCAACCCGCCTTGTCCCCCCATGCCAACTGTACCTAAAATACTCTTCATCCAATAGCCGCCGATGCCGACTCACCGACAAAGTCCGCCCGTTCTCACCATGCCTGACCACCGCCATCAAACCCGCCACATCGCCCCCGCCATATTCGAACTCATCCACTCGGCCTGTGACCTGCGAAAGAAAATCTCTCAAAGCGCTCCCGTCAGTGGGAACTCGCCACACAGAAAGATCCCCGTTGAACTGCCTGTAATTATTGATATGCAGCACACCCTTGCGCCGGTCAAAAACATAGTTGCCCTCTTCATCCTGCATCCACTTACAAAAATAACTCTTCCCCTTCGAATCACTCTCCATCGCCCGCATCATCATAGGCGCATCTGTCCCCTCGGGAAAATAGTACAGATATTCCCCGGCAACTTTCTCCGCCCGCCCCGCTGCACCGCCCGCCTGCGAACTCTCATGTCCCTTCATCCCCACCATTCCAGGCGCATTCTCGGGCTCCGATGTAGCAACTATCGCCCCAGCCCCGATTACCCCCGCAGCCGCCAGCGTCACCACAGCCGTCTTGCTCGCCATCACACCGACAAGAGACGCCGCCGCCCCCACCTTAATAGTCGCCGCCGTCACCGAAACATGCCCCGCCGCAGCCTCGCTCGCCGCCGTCATCTTACCGAACAAAACCAGCGCCATCAAAAGCGACCCCCTGCCAAACCCCTTACGCGCAAGCTGCTTCTGTAAAGCCTTCTTCGCACGCCAGAACCGCTTCCGCGCAGTAAACTCACTGCACCCGAGCGTAGCGGCAATCGCAGAATAATCCATCTCCTTATAGCACCGCATAGTCAAAACTTCCCGCTGTCCCGGCTTCAACCGCCCCATCGCCCCGAAGATAATCGCCTTAAGCTCCCTAGCCGCCAATTCCGACATCGCTTCCCGACCGTCCCCCGGCTCCTCAATATCCCCAACAGCCGAGATAGGCACAGTACTTCTGAGCCGCTCCCCCCGCCGATGAAGCCGCATCTTATTAAGCGCTATCTTGTAAAGCCACGGCCAAAAACGATCCGCTTCTTCTAATTTACCCAATATCTTCAACATTTCCAATACTGTCTCCTGAACAATATCCTCTGTCAGATCGTGCTCCAGCGTCATCCGATAGACGTCATCGCGCAGACTCTCCTCGGCCAATTTCGACAACCGCTCAAGACTCTCCTTGTCTCCGAGTTGGGCTCGTTTTACCAATCTGACGCAATTAACATCGTTTTCCATTAAACACTACCAATATAATGGTACCCGAAACGCAAAAATGTGACGCATTTTTCCCCAAATTTCTCAAATTATCAAAAAAAATGCCCAATTGTCACCGCTAAACCAACCTCCGCGTAACCAATACATGCAGGCTTTGCAAAACACTATTCGTTCACAGAAATGCTTTTTTCTACATGGTTAAGGCATATACTCATGTGTACTTCAGAATGTAAAACCGCTCTGCACAGGATAAATAGTCACCTTGTTTTGATATACCTCCGGCCGAAGCAGTTCCGGACCCGGATCAGACAGCTTTTCTTCGATCTGACCAAGAGCACTTTCGCAGCTAACCAATTCATCGCCCAGAGACTTCTTTCTTTTCTCAAGCTCCGAAACTTGTTCGGCAAGATAATAAAAACGTTTGGCCTGCTCGCGAAGGGCTGCAGCCGCCTCTTTACTGGCTTCGATGCCTTCCAACTCCGCTGTCTCCTCCCTCAACCTCCGCTCGAGTTTGAACTCCGTGTCAGGCTCTGTACTTTTCGTTTCTTCAGCCCCGGTCTCATCGGCTGCTTCCAACTCCAGGCGCACCGCGTTAAAAATGACAATAAAATCGTCAATTGTTTTATACAAATCCAACAACGTGCCTTTCGCTTTCGTGTCCGACAGGTTGTAGATCATCCTCTTAAGTGTGTCGAGCTTGCCCTGTGCGGCCTTTAGGCTTGAAATCGTTCGATTGCGAACAGTCGCGGCAGTCTCATTCATGGCTCTCGCAGCTTCCAGCTCGTTCGTCAACTCCACTACTTTTCGTTCAAGATCACCGCCCTGCAAAGACTTCTTCATTTCTTCCTCTTGAAGCGCTCGATTCGTCATCTTTTGTTTCGCACGCAAGGACGCCAGCTTGATATTCAGTTCATCAATCGTTCCGTTCAATTTTGATATACTGTTCTTCGCTTCGTCGCCGGAGACATAATGACTGGTTTTTTTCAGTTCATCAAGTTCGGCCCGCACCGTCTTGAGTTTCGCTTCGGTTTTATCAATATTCGCCTTCTTCTCGACGATCTTCTTCTTAAGCTCCCGTTCTTCAATCAGCAACGGCGCCAGGTTCTTATTGGCTCTGCCGATTAAGAAATCGACAAAACCTTCCGCCGTTGCTTTTGCATCCTCTCCAGTAACACCATAAAGACGAAAATGCGCATGGTTTCCCACCACCTCCGCAAACTTGCCGATTTGACATACAACATCTCCTGTCGTTACCAGATCACGCTGTGGCTCAGACATCGATTCACCACCTGAAGTTTCAAGCAGCCCCTTTATAGCCCCATAGCTTGAGAAATTACTGATAGCACGGTATTTCAACCCCGACCGCGATTTATATCGTTCCATCGGCAGGTTCCGTATGTAAAATTCCGCCACATACGACGGCTTAATAGGGCCCTTACCGAACTTATTACCACCAACAAGCCATTGTTGTTTTTCGCTGACGCTCTCAAACTTCAGTTTCGTCCCGGCCTTATATAATTCCAGCCCCCGACACGGGACACTGATCAAAGCCAAACCCACGATTAGCAGCAGCAAACCTTTTCTCGAAATAGTCATCATACCAACCACCTGCAACCCCTTACTTCAAAATCCGCCGGATTAGCTCATCCGAAACCCTGAATGTATAAATGTTGTTTGCGTCTTCAACGCCCTTAACTTCATAAGCCAGCACCTCACGCATAGCCGCGTCCTTCTCATCCTCCGGCTTATGCTCGATTATGAACTCGCCCTTCGAATAACCCACAAAGTCAAAAAATGCGAAGCCGTCCTCACCCGTATTGCTCACCGCCGGGTCCCAGTCGCCGCACGCAACCACAGGGACGCCTTCGACAGGCATATCCGAAGAATTCACCACCCCAACAAAAATCTTGAAAGGTTTGCCGATCAAAACTCGCCCCGCATCGAAAACCTCACCCTGCTCTAATCGAATATCCTTACAAATCGTCACCGGAGCCCACTCAACATTATGACGTACCCGCAAATGCACGCGAAGATTCACACCCGCCGGAACTGCAAAACTATTTTGCCTGCCGGCTCTAACCTGAAACTCCCGAAACACACCGTCTTCAGGATGCGCCCCGCAAGCCGCCAACAACTCCTTCGCCCAACCAGGATTATCCTTGCCGACCAAAAACCATAGAGGCCGAAAAGCCGATGACCATCGCCCCTGCTTTTGTTCGACCGGCTCCACCGTAACCGTCGCCGCTGGATAAAGCTTCACATCCGGTACTTCGTATTTCCCCTCATTATCACGCTTCGTAGAACCCTTCGAAATGCGAACTTTCAGGTAGTCTTCCTTCGACGCACTAACTCTATCCAAAACCGCACCGGCCGGCGTGACAACCTCGAACCGCCCCACAGCATCGGTAACATCCGAATACCGACTCGAAAGACGTACCCTTGCCTGCGCCAACGGCTTTCCGCTCGTACCGTCCAGAACACGCCCATAATAAGTCCGTGCCGGCTTCAACCTGAATACAAGTTTCTCAGGACTCTCCTCCGTAACTTTCAACTCCTCGAACGAATATTGATGCGATCTTATAGCAAACTTTCCAAGAGCAAATTTACCCCCATCTTTCCACGTCTCATATTCCCCGAGGTAGATATCGTTATTTTCACCCGGTTTGTGGATGCGCATCTCAATGTCAGTGAGTTTTTCAGACGCTATAATAGAACCCCGACCGTCCACAAATTCAAACGTACGAAAATAGCCCGCATATTCCATCTCAACCGTCGTCGCCCGCCCGTTGGGCATCCTGCCTGAATAACGCAAAAGATCCGACCCCTTCGGCGGTTCGATCCGAACGCCGTAGTGAGATTTCGGCGGTATCAACATCCCAATCTGTTGCACCTCTTCGGAGATCGGAACGTACATCCTGAATCCGCCGGCCTCATCCGTCACCACCCCCACCCTCTGACCTTGAACATCCCAAACACCCTTCGCACCCGGGGGAATCACCGACCCGCTCCACACAATAGCCCCGCTAACCGCCGCGCCGTTCGGATCAACAACCTGTCCCCATATCGAACGCCCATCAGCCTCAGAGCCGACCGGAACACGCGGAATAAACAGATCGCCCCCTCCACTAAGTTGCCTACGAATTTCAAATACACTCCTGCCGTAAACCCCGGCGTCCACCCGAAGTTTGAATCGACACGTCCGCGCGCTTTGGTGGTTCCTCAGTCGCCCCATGCAAAACGGCAAAGACAACAGTCCTTCGGCGTCGACATAGTAACTGCCTAAGAAAATCCCGCCGTATTTGTTCTCGAAATACAAATCAACTTTCGCCCCCGGCACAGGATTTCCCAAAGCGTCAAAGAAACCCCACCCGTACTGTGCCTTGTTGCCTTGCTCTCTGTCGGGCATATTCAATTCAAAATTGTCGACCCAGTTCCACCCACAAATAGTAGTACCCAAAAGCTTACCAAGAACCGGATCTTTCTGATCCTGCCCCAAAACCACTATATACGACAGTTCGTCCAAATCGCCAACATCATATTTCGCCTTACCACCGGACATCTCCCCAATTAATAACTTGTAAGCAGACGGATCCCGCTCACCGTCTTTATAAAGTCGCGCCAACATCTCCCTGCCCTCAAGTTCCGCCGTCGTCATCGGCAAATAAAACCTCGGCCCGCGATCATAACGCCACGAGCGCGCCCGCCCCCCGATATACTGCTTTACAACTTCATCTTTCTGGTCCGCGGCATATGCTTTCAGAATTGTCGACCCGTTCGCGTCTGCAATCTCAGGCACGATCACTCGACCGACGATAACCGTAGTTATCGTCTCATACACACCACTTCGGTAATTCCGCCTGTCTTGATAAACGCGAATCACAACATCACGCCCGTCAAGATCGAACTCCACCGGCCCAGCCGCCTCTGCAACACTCGACCAAAAAACCAAAACCAACACCAACGCAACCCACAAACGTTTCCCACTCATAATGCTTCTCCTTTACCAAAGCTCCCTTTAATACCTTACTTCAAAATCCGCCGAATCAACTCATCCGAAACACTTAATGTATAAATGTTGTTCGCATCTTCAACTCCCTTGATTTCATAGGGTAGCACCTCCCGCATGACCGATTCGTTCTCATCGGCCGGCTTATCCTCGACTACAAACTCACCCCGCGAATCCCGCGCCACACTGAACATCGCCACGCCCTCGTCGTCGCTGATACTCACAATCTCTCCGTATTGATCGCGCGACTTCACCGATACGCCTTCCACAGTTTTACCCGCCTCGTTCTCGACAACTGCAAATATCTTAAAAACCTTCTCAATCTTCATCCGTCCCAAATCAAGAACCGCACCCTGCTTAAGATTCATATCCCGACCAATCATCATCGACGACCAGATAGTTGCGTCCCTATAAAAAGACGCCCAGGGCCGCAACTGCAGATCGAAAGTCACCCCGGCCGGCACGTGAAAAACCTCCGGACCCCTGTTGCTGTCAATATCGTAATCCCTGAATATACCTTCTCTGTGATCATCTATGCACGCTGCGATCAAATCCTTAGCCCAACTCGGACTGCGATCCACATCGACAATCCATCTCGGATGAAAATTACGAGGAGAATTCCTACCCTTGATATCAGACCACGGATCGATAATGACCTTGGCCGATGGAAACATCAGCGTAACCGGAACCCTGTAATTGCCGTCACTGTCCTTTTCAAAAAGATCATTTTCAACATAAATAAACAGATACCCTTGCTCGAAAATCGAAAACTTGTATACGTCGCTCTTGGTGGGAGAATACATCTCAAATCGCCCTTGAGAATCGGTGCGCACCATCCTGCCGGATTCATACGTTTTGACAAATTCTCTTGCCAAGTGATCGCCATCCTTAATATTGGGATCAGATCCAGGCAATGCATGAAGGACAGGCCAGTCCTTTTCCGATAGTTCAGTAGGATCATGCACTCCTCCTCTAACTCTCTGTACAAATACTCCTGCCATAGGCTCGCCAGTGACCCCGTGCACAACCTGGCCGGAATACTTCTTCTCGCCGGAGACCGTCTTGAAAACCAGTTGCTCGGCAGTATCGGCCGTCACCTCCACTGGCAGAAATTCAAAAGTACCTTCATAGGGATGACTGTACCTGGCTTTGTATACTCCTAAAGGAAAATCTCCTCCTTCGCTCAATTCGCTATATTTCAGAAAAGCGACGCTCTTGCCGTCTCGTTCAATACCAACTCGGATATACCTAAGCCGCTTGACCTGCGTGATCAAGCCATTCTCGTCTTCAAAAGCAAACGTGTGAAAATATTTCTCCTCAGAGCGTTCCATTCGAATAACACTCTCCTGGCCATTAGTTATCTCACCTTTGAATTCCTTAAGGCCTGAACTTTCCGGCGGTTCTATACGCACATAGTATTTCGAACCGGGAGGAACAATCGGCCCTATTACTTCCACATCCTCACGAACCGCAGAATAAATCCGAAATCTACCGGCGCTGTCGGTCAATACTCCCTGACTCTGCCCCCCAACCCCACAGGGCAACGATTTGCCGCCCGGCGGTCTTATCGCAATTGACCGCACAATCATCCCTTCGACCGGATTGCCCTGATCATTGACAACAACACCCCATATCCCCCGCGGCGCCAACTCACTGCCCGGAACCAACATCGGGGCATAGACAGTCACCAACTGCTCAGGACGGTACTTCTTTCTGCGTGCTACGACCATTGCGACCGTCTCATAGTCTGGATGTGAAATCTTAAACATAAATCGTCCCGACGAGAATCCTGTCCTGTGCTTGCCGACCGTCACACGGGCTCTTTCATCTGAGGAGCAAAACGGAAAATCTATTTTAGCATCTTCACCGAGAGTCGTTTTCCCAATCAATATTCGTCTGGCCGGCCGCCGCGTAGCAAGAAAAACCTCAATCGTCGCATACGACAGCAGATTCCCATCTGCATCGGCAAAAATCCAACTGTACTCCTCGTATTTGCTTGGCCTTTCTTCTGTCAATTCGAATGTGAGGCCCTTCTTGTAATTCCAGCAATAAACACGATTGACCAGGGCTTCCTTGACAACCTCATCCTCTTGATCCGGCATAAAGATTCCGACCACCGCCGACTCATCAGCCTGCTCAAAATCAAACCTGACGTTCTGCCCGCTCGCCTTCACAACCACCTTCTCAAACTCACCGGGCGCTGTTGCAGGATCGCCATACAAACGAACAACAACCTCCCTGCCGTCAAGTTCAGCCACTGAATATGGAAATTTGAAATCCGGGTCTTTCCCGTAGTACCAACTGTGTGAACGACGAGCCAGTGCTTGTTTGATCACCTCGTCCTTCTGATCTCCCGGCTTGATACGAAAATACGTGAACTCATTTGCATCGGCAACTTCCGCCTTGACCGTACGTCCTTTAATGGTCACCACCATCTTCTCGCCTGGTCCCTCTCGACCTTGTCCCCTATTCTTGTATACCCGAACCACAACCTCATGCCCATCGAGGTCGAACTCCACCGGCCTAGCCGCTGCAACAGCCGCCCCCAAAACCCCAACTAACACCGCCGCAACCGAAAAAACCTTCCCACTCATAATGCTCTCTCCTTTCCAGCCAAAACAATATTTACCCTGCGCTTTCACCGCAGGTTCGAACTCTATTTGGCAAACTGCTTAAATTCGCTCTCAAGCTGTCCCTTTGTCCTTGTCCCTTCATAAACGATTACACGAAACCCGAAATGCGCATTCTCACCTGCGGCAAGCGTAAGATTAAACCGCTTCGCCGTCTCCGGATTTCGCTTCTTCTCAAAAACGTACTGCCCCAAAGGATTCGCCGCAAACAGACCATAGTTGCGAGCGTGCCAGTATGTCGGATAATTAACACTGCTCGGATGGTGCAAAATCGCGATGCCTATTACCTTACCGTCCTTGTCCCCCTCTATCCGCACCCACTTTGCACGTTTGCCCCAAACATTTTTAGCAGTCTCGTCACCGTTACTGCTAAGATACTTCCCATTTCCCCCTTTCTCGCGCAGCCAGCCGGCAGTGCGAACAGCAAACATCCCTTCCTTAGTATCCCCGAACACCACCTTTTCGCCCCGGGCAACAAGGTCGATACTAAAATCAATACTATATTCGTTCTCACCGGCGATAAAAACCATACTCCTCTTCTCTTCCAACACCACTTTGCCGTCCTTACCAACCCAGTGCATCACCGTCGACAGTTTCCCCTTCCCTGAGCCGCCTTTCATCTCCACTACCTTCACATGCTTAATCTGCGGTGACGCCTGCTTACCATTCCAAAAGTCGTTACCATTGATCTTATCGTATGTAAAGAAAGAACCAACATGGTGCGGATGGTCATTCCTCTCCCCTTCTACTTCCACAAGCGGATAACCACGTGTCACCACAACCCCCGACGGCGACCGCACAGGAAACAGCACCGGCTTCGACAAAAAAACCTTACCATCCTCGTTCAAACCTTCGCCCCGCTGATAAGCCTTGCCTCCGAACAGATAACTCGTAAACGGCTTACCATCAATCAACACATCGATCTTGTCGTCGCCCTTTTCGAATGTAACACTCGGCCCCGCCTGGCAGCCTGCCGCAAACGCCAGCAACCCAATAATCACACTAATCAGATAACGCTTCATCTTATAAACCTCTATCCTTATTCTGCACTCACACTTTATCCGGCACCACAAACGGTTTGCGATATTCACGCTTTAGCATTGCATTGGCCTGATCGTCGTTAACAATTCTCTGCGTCTTCGGATCAAAATTCAGCGAACGCCCCAACCGATACGATATATTGGCCAGATGCACTAAGGCGCACGTATAAAAACCTTCCTCGATACTCTTATTGAACCGGCGCGGGTTACCTTCCCGTATCCCGTCGACAAAATTCTGGTAATGATTGCCTTTGCCCCCGCCGGTCGGTCCCGGCGAGCGATCCCTGCCCATATACGTCCGCCACTTCCGAACTCCCTTGGCCATATACCCCTTAGAGCCGTAAACAAGATTCCCAACCGTATTGCCCGCACTGACAATATAACCGCCCGGCGAATTCTCGCCCTGCTTCATCCACATCCCGTCTTCACCATTGGTGATCCAGTGACGCACCTCGAACTGCAGAATCTTCTTCTTGTCACCGCCGCCTTTTTCATTCGGAAACTCGAACATCGCCATGATCGTATTCGGCGTATTCTGATCGTCGTCGAACATAAGATGTCCGCCCATCGCACTAACCTTCGTCGGCAACGTCACCCCCAACATCCACCGTGCGATATCCATTTCATGCACACCCTGGTTGCCCATGTCACCGTTACCGTATTCCCAGTTCCAGTGCCATTTATAGTGAAATCGATTTCGCGAGAAAGGACGCTTCGCCGCAGGCCCCAGCCAGAGATCGTAATGCACTCCCGCCGGCACAGGCTCATCCGGCGTATGCCCGATAGTGTCACGCCACTTATAACAAAGCCCCTTCGACAAATACACCTCACCAAGACCGCCCTCCTGCAGAAATTTAGCCGCCGACTGCGAACACGGATTGCTCCGCTGTTCCGCCCCGTCCTGCACGATGGTCGAGTAGACATAATATAGTTCATTCGTTTAGGTTTTGTTTGTTTTCTCTGTTTCTCTTGCCTTTCGGTATCAAGAGTGCCACAATATTTAACCATGTGAAGAACTTCAATGCCCCTCA
>Ga0075123_10001962_pt1 | contig 10152 bp, 9 predicted proteins | sample AntAceMetag02UKX_FD_69808 | JGI IMG/M metagenome (GOLD analysis project Ga0075123, IMG submission 69808) | Saline lake microbial communities from Ace Lake, Antarctica - Antarctic Ace Lake Metagenome 02UKX | ecosystem: Environmental > Aquatic > Non-marine Saline and Alkaline > Saline | place... | reverse complement strand
ACGACAGCTATAATTCGGATATTAACTCTTTAAATATTGCTCTTGATTTTATGCTCCAGCAAAAACAGCATAGAAAAAAGACAATAATTCTTTCTGACATTTTACAAAGCGGAAAAAATGATGCTGATTTATATACCGAAGTTGCCGATTTATTATTTGAAAAAGGAATTAAACGTATTATTGGTGTTGGCTCGGCAATAAAAAGATATGCTAATAAATTTAATATTGAAAAAGAATTTTATGAAACCAGCGAGCAGTTTTTAAAATACTTTTCTACAAGTTCTCTGCAAGACGAAACTGTTTTATTGAAAGGAGCCCGAAAATTTGAATTTGAAAATATCAACAAAGTTCTTCAACAAAAGGCACACGAAACAGTTTTGGAAATTAACTTGAATGCTATTGCTCATAATTTGAATTATTATCGCTTACTATTAAAACCTACCACAAAAATTATGGCTATGGTTAAAGCATTTTCCTATGGTAGCGGAAGCTTCGAAATAGCAAATGTTTTACAATTTCAGAATGCCGATTACTTGGCGGTAGCTTATGCTGATGAAGGTGTGGAACTTCGCAAAGCAGGAATAACTTTGCCTATAATGGTGATGAATCCCGACAAACAAAGTTTTGATTCTATTATAAAATATAATCTGGAGCCGGAAATTTATTGTTTTAAAGTTCTTGATTTACTCGAAGAAGCTATTGAAAGAAACATTATTCAGGAAAACAAACCCATAGGAATTCATATAAAACTTGATACAGGAATGCACCGCCTTGGATTTGAAAGCCAGGATTTGGAAGTTCTTGTAAAAAAAATAAAAAAGAGCAAACATTTTTTTATTAAATCAATTTTTTCTCATTTAGCTGCCAGCGACGATAGAACTCATGATGATTTCACCAGACATCAGATTAAGCTATTTTCGGAAATGAGCAGTTCAATTAAATCAGAATTTAATTACAATATTTTATTGCATATTCTGAACTCAGCGGGCATAAGTCGTTTTGGTGAATCGCAATTTGATATGGTTAGGCTTGGTATTGCACTTTATGGTGTAGCTACTGATGAAAGCCAACAAAATGCTTTGCAAAATGTGAACACTTTGAAATCAACAATTTCTCAAATAAAAATCATCAAAGCGAATGAAACTATCGGGTATAACAGAAACTGGACTGCAAAAAAAGAAATGAGAATTGCTACAATTCCAATTGGATATGCCGATGGTTTAAACAGAAAGCTGAGCAATGGAAAAGGAAAGCTAATGATAAACAATAATTTTGCACCCATCGTTGGAAATATTTGTATGGATATGTGCATGGCTGATATTACTGATTTTGATGTTGAAGAAGGTGATGATGTAATTATTTTTGGAAATGATTATCCAATAAAAAAATTAGCCGAAATTCTGGAAACTATTCCTTACGAAATTCTTACAGGAGTCTCAAGAAGAGTGAAGAGAGTTTATTTTCACGAATAAAAAAACAGAGAAATTTCGATATAATCAAATAATTTTTAATTACATTCTATAGACCAAAGTATTAATATTCATTCCTGCACCAACAGATGCGAAAACAAGAGTATCGCCTTTGTGAATATTGTGCGGTTTCAACTTATCATTTAACAAAAGGTCAATCAAAGTAGGCAAGGTTGCTACTGATGAATTGCCCAACCATGAAATTGTCATCGGCATTATGTTTTTAGGCACATTAACAATATCATAAAGGCGGTAAAGTCTTTCTAATATTGCATCGTCCATTTTTCCATTAGCTTGATGGATGAGCACTTTTTTGATATTTCCAAGATGAGTATTACATTTTTCAAGACAGTCTTTTATAGCTTGAGGAACTCTTTCCAGTGCATATTGGTAAAGTTTCCTGCCATTCATTTTTAAAAAAATATCACAAATGTTTTCTTTGTCGGGTTTATTTGATTTGCCCATGTATAACATTTCAGAATGCAAAAGTGTGTCAGAGCGAGTTTTATGAGCTAATATTCCAATAGGTTTATCACTTTTTTTGGCTTCTAAAACGGTAGCTCCAGCTCCATCAGCATAAAGCATGCTGTCTCTGTCATGCGGGTCGGAAACTCTTGATAATATTTCTGCTCCTATTACCAATATCTTTTTTGCATCTCCTGATTTTATGAAATAATCTGCATGAATAAGACCTTGTAACCAACCTGGACATCCAAAAGGTAAATCGTAAGCTACAGTGTAAGGATTTTCAATTTCTAATTTATATTTTACTCGTGAAGCTAAACTGGGAACAATGTCTAATTGTTTATCGTTAGGCTTTACATCACCAAAATTATGTGCGACAATAATATAATCTAAGTCCTCTTTATCAATGTTTGCAGACTTTATGGCTTCAACAGCAGCTTGATAGGCAATATCAGATGTATTCAAATTGTCATCTACATGCCTTCTTTCTGAAATAGTTGTAATTTCCAGAAATTTATCAATTATTTCCTGGTTAGTTTGTTCGAGTTTCTTTCCACTTGTATCATAAAATTCATTGGAAAGAAAATCTTCATTCTTAATACGTTTTGATGGGATGTATTTTCCTGTGCCTGTTATTACACTGTAGATAGTGTTATTCATATCTGTCTGTTTTGCTGCTAACGTTTTGAATAAACATCTGTATCCAAAGCTATAGTGTTGCGTTTATTTTTATTTGTTTGCTTGTTGTGTTTTTTAAATTTTTTTTAACAGAAAAATTAGCAAAGTAATTTTATTCAACTTATTGCCCTTCAAGCAAAATAATTTGTATGAAAAGAAGAATTCTAAATTTTATTTTTTAGAATAGTTCTTTCAAAATAATTAATATTTATTAACGACTGCAGTTTTATTAATCTTGTCGTCTAACGACTATCTTCTTCTTTTGGCTTAGCTTTTTTTACTACAATTGTTCGTCCGTCAAATTCACTTTCATCCAAGGTTTCAATGGCTGATAATGCCTCTTCATCATTTGGCATTTCAACAAATCCATAACCTTTAGAACGTCCTGAGTATTTGTTAATAATAATTTTCACAGAACTAACTTCACCAAATGCTTCGAAAGCTTCTTTTAGTTTAGGTTCTTCAGTGTTGAAATCTAATTTTGCTACAAAAATATTCATAAAAATAAAATTTAAAAAAGAATTATATAATTTCAGATAAAATAATTTTTCACAAAATTAAGTAATTTTCTTTTAACAAACAAATTAGTAAGTTTTTTTGTTTATGTTAGACAGAGAAAGCAATTTCATAAGAAATTAGTCTGAATGATAAATGGAGTGTGATTATTCTTTATAGCAACTCCAATTTTGACCGGCTGCACTGCCTTGTTTCTTCAACTCGCTTATGTAATTATCTACTTGATTTTCTGGTCCACAATAATCCGCTGGTTTATAACCTGAATTAGCTTCTACGCATACGGCACAACAAGTAACATCTTCTTTTGAGCAAGATGAAAATGCAATTAAAACAACTGCTAACAAGAAAAACAAAGAATGTGATTTTTTCATAGTTTTTGGGTTTTAGTTATTAAATATAATAGAAAAAATTAGTTATAAATATTCATCAAATATATGAATATTTGGGTAATACTAAAAATAATTAGGTAACAAGTATGATTGTAGTAGAGATTTTAATGTTTGTTTATGCGAGCAAAAGAAAGAAATAGTATTCTAAAGCTCAACACTCAGCTTTTCCCAGATAAGGTCCTTAAGTTTAGTTATTCCTTTTTCGGTAATTGAAGAAATAAAAGTGTATTGTACATCTGGTAATTCCTTTTGAACTTCTTTTTCGGTTTCGGCGATAAGTTCATCGTCGAGCATATCTGATTTTGTTATAGCCAGCAATCTTGTTTTATCTATCAGTTCGGGATTGTATTGTTTTAGCTCGTTTAACAAAATATTATATTCATCTTTGATGCTTTTAGTATCAATAGGAATCATAAAAAGCAAAATGGAATTGCGTTCAATATGCCTGAGAAATCTTAATCCAAGACCTTTTCCTTTGTGAGCATCTTCAATAATTCCGGGAATGTCTGCCATTATAAAAGATTTAAAATTGCGATAAGCAACAATTCCGAGATTTGGCTTCAGTGTTGTAAAAGGATAGTTTGCGATTTGTGGTTTTGCTGCGGAAATTACTGACAGAAGTGTTGATTTTCCTGCATTAGGAAACCCTACCAATCCTACATCGGCAAGGATTTTTAATTCCATGATTTTCCATTCTTCTATCGCCGGCTCACCGGGTTGTGAATACCTTGGCGTTTGGTTAGTAGAAGATTTAAAATGATTATTTCCCTGTCCGCCTCTTCCGCCATGAACTATTATTTTAGTTTCGTCATGTTCGGTGATTTCACATTGAAATTCGTCTGTTTCGGCATCTTTGATAACAGTTCCGAGTGGCACTTCAATAATTTGATTTTTCCCTTCAGCACCGGAGCTTAAATTTTTAGTGCCATTTTCGCCGTTTTTAGCAAAAATATGTTTTGTATAGCGAAGATGAAGTAAAGTCCATAAATTTTTATTTCCTTTAGCAATCACATGCCCGCCTCTTCCTCCATCACCGCCATCAGGGCCACCTTTTTGAATATATTTCTCCCTGCGAAGATGAGCAGAACCTTCTCCACCTTTTCCCGAACGGCAACAGATTTTAATATAATCAACAAAATTTTCGTTAGGCATTTTTATTCTATTATTTTATAAATGTCAGTATAATTTCTTCCGAGTCCATCGTAGTCAAGACCGTAGCCAACAATAAAATCATTAGGTATTTCCATCCCGATATAATCAATTTTAAAGTCTTTTACAAAAGCCTTGGGTTTAAATAAAAGAACAGCAATTTTTACTTCTGCAACTTCTTTAATGGCTAGGTCTTTAAGCAGGAAATCCATCGTAATTCCTGTGTCAATAATATCTTCAACAATAATAATTGTCCTGTTTTTAATATCTTCGTTCAAGCCAATTAATTGAGAAACTTTTGCAGTTGTTTTTGTTCCTGCGTAAGATGCAAGTTTCACAAAAGAAACTTCACAATCGATATTTATTTTTTTCAGGAGATCAGCACCAAACACAAAGGCACCGTTGAGTATTATTAAAAATAATGGATTTTTATCAGCAAAATCTTTGTTAATTTTATTTGCAATATTTTCAACAGATTTATCAATTTCTTTAGCTTCTATCGAAATTGAAAATGACTTATCTTTGACTCTTATTGATTTCATGTGTTTAACTTTGGTTATTTAACTGATTGTTTGATTTATAATTTCATTAAGTTAAAAATCTTCATCAGTACCTAACATGGAATGCCCTCCCGATATATATCGGGATTATTCTTCTCATTTAATGTACATTTGAACATGGGCATTTCATATTCTGAATTATTAATAATTTGCAAAAATAATTTTATTTTGTGAAGTATAACATAAAGTCCTATTAAAATTAAATCATAAAATCACAATAAATAGCAATTAACGAAAAAAAATATCATATTTTTGTAAAAAAAATTAACAAAATATATACAGATGAAAGCGAAAGTTAGTATAATCATGGGCAGCACTTCAGATTTGCCGGTGATGGAAAAAGCTGCTAAATTTCTTAACGATTTAGAGATACCTTTTGAAATGAATGCACTCTCTGCTCATCGTACACCTGAGCAAGTTGAAGAGTTTGCAAAATCAGCAAAAGCTAAAGGAATAAAAGTGATTATTGCAGGAGCAGGAATGGCAGCACATCTGCCGGGTGTAATTGCTGCTATGACTCCAATTCCTGTGATTGGAGTTCCTATTAACGCTTCGCTTGATGGAATGGATGCACTTTTGGCTATAGTTCAAATGCCTCCCGGAATTCCTGTTGCAACTGTTGGAATAAACGGAGCATTAAATGCAGGAATCCTTGCTGCCCAAATGCTTGGAGTTGACAATGAAATAATTTTTGATAAAACAGTAGAATATAAGAATAATTTAAAACAGAAAATTGTTACAGCTAACGAAGACCTCGGTAAAATTCAATACAAATTTAAAGTCAATTAAAACCTTGAATGAAAAAAATCCTAATTATTTTCTTTTGTATAATTGTCCAGTTTTCAACTCTGATAGCAGGAAATGAAAACAATCCTATTGGTGGTCGTTCTGCTGCTTTGGGAAATGCTTCAGTAACTTTTTCAGATTTTTGGTCAATACATAACAATCAAGCAGGTTTGGCATATTTTGACAATATTACTGCGGGTTTTTATTATGAAAATCGTTTTGGATTAAGTGAACTTAGTTTAAAATCTGGAGCTTTTGTTTTACCAACAAAATCAGGTGTTTTTGGTCTTAGTATGAATTACTTTGGTTATAGCCAATACAATGAGAATAAAATTGGTCTTGCTTACGCTAAATCTTTTGGCAAGAAATTTTCTGTAGGGATTCAATTTGATTATCTTTCAACTCATATTGCTGAAAATTATGGTAGTAAAAGTTTAGTAACTTTTGAAATTGGAATGATTGCCAAGCTAACAGAAAATTTAAGCATCGGAACACATTTTTATAATCCTATCAGTGTAAAGTTAAATGATTATAATGATGAAAGAGTTCCTTATGTTGGTAAACTCGGACTTGCTTATAATTTCTCCGACAAAGTTTTATTGAGTGTTGAAACCGAAAAAGAAACTGATATTGACCCAATACTGAAAGCAGGAATTGAATATAGATTGATTAAAGAAATTTATGTGAGAACCGGAATCACAACAAAACCTTTTGTTAATACTTTTGGATTTGGTATAAAATTAAAAAAATTGCAATTTGATTTTTCTTCTTCATTGCATCCGGTTTTAGGATATTCACCTCAAATATCATTTATTTATAATATAAAGTAAAGCATTTGTGAAAAATAATAGAAGTATATTTCTTTTATTTATTTTCCTGATTTCAGGAAACTTGTCATTATTTGCTCAAATTACAGATACTATTTCAGGAGAAAATCAGATTCAGCAGAAGATTGAAAACATTGCCGAAAATACCGATGAAGAACTTGATTATTCAGAACTTATTGAAGGTCTTGAAGAGCTCATGAAAAATCCTATTAATCTTAACAATACAAATGAAAGCGAATTGAAAAGATTAATTTTTCTCAATGATTTTCAAATAAGAAATTTGCTTGATTATGCTAAATATCAAAAGAAATTTATTTCTGTTTATGAGCTTCAGGCAATAGATGGATTTAATCGTGAAATAATTTATAAAATATTGCCATACATAACAATTTCGGAACCTAAGAAAATGCAGAAAATAAAATTAAAAAATGTTTTAAAGTATGGAAGAAGTGATTTGTTTATCCGTTACCAGAGAGTTTTGGAAGAGCAAGAAGGATATTCTGCTATTGACGATTCTACTTTAAATGCAAGTCCTAATTCACGTTATCTTGGAAGCCCCAATAAAATATATACACGATATAATTTTAGATACCGAAGAAATATCAGCCTAGGAGTTACAGCAGAAAAAGATGCAGGTGAGGAATCTTTTGGTGGAACTCAAAAAAATGGTTTTGATTATTATTCCGCTCATCTTTTTTTGCAGGATTTTGGCACTCTGAAAGCTCTTGCAATTGGTGATTATCATTTGCAATTTGGTCAGGGGCTAACTTTATGGACAGGTCTTGCCTTTGGAAAATCATCAGATGCGGTGAATATTAAAAAACGTTCATCAGGTGTTCGTCGCTATTCTTCAGTTGATGAAAATAATTTTATGCGTGGTATTGCTACAACCGTTGGTATTAAAAATTTTGAAATCACCGCTTTTTATTCACTAAAAAAAGTTGATGCAAATATTTCAGGCACTGATTCCGTTAACAGCGAAGAGTATTTTATTTATTCATTACAGGAAACCGGCTACCATTCAACTCCTTCTCAAATTGAAGATAAAGATGCGATAAAAGAAAATATTTACGGAACTCACATTGCCTATAATAAAAAAGGATTGAATGTTGGAGTAACCGCATATAAAACAAAATATGATTCCGAATTAAAAGCCCCAAGTCAATTGTATAATAAATTTGATTTTTATGGTGATGAAAACACAAATTTCGGATTTGATTATAGTTATTCCGCTAAGAATTTTAATATTTTCGGTGAAGTTGCCCGAAGCGAAAATGGTGGTTTAGCTTATCTTAACGGATTATTGATAAGTTTGGATTCGCGAGTTTCATTTTCTTTGCTACATAGAAATTATCAAAGAAACTATCAGTCGCATTATAGTAGTGCTTTTTCTGAAAGCAGCGAAAATGTAAATGAAAAAGGATTGTATATTGGAATGCTTGCAAGCTTAAGCAGCAAATTGTCACTCTCAGCTTATATTGACAACTTTAAATTCCCATGGCTAAAATTCAGAACTGATGCTCCATCAGGGGGAGTTGAATATCTTGTACAGTTAGACTATGATTTGAGCAGAAATGTAAATATGTATTTTAAGTTCAGGCAAGAAAATAAGAAAATTAATAATTCCGGCGATTTGAATGTTATTGATTTTTTAGATGAGAGAATAAAACAAAGTTACAGATACCATATTTCTTATAGAGTTTCTCCTTCAATAGTTTTAAAAAACAGGATTGAATATTCAAGATATTTGGTAGGTAGTGAAGAATCTGATAATGGATATTTATTTTATCAGGATCTTGCTTACCGACCTTCACGAAGACCTTTTATTTTTACTTTGCGTTATGCTATGTTTGATACCGATTCTTATGATTCCAGAATCTATGCTTATGAAAATGATGTTCTTTATGCTTTTTCAATACCATCTTATTATTACAAAGGAAGCAGGATTTATTTATTATTGCGTTATAAGATTACAAAAAATATTGACTTTTGGTTGAGATATTCCCAAACATATTATAGCAACAAATATGTTATTAGCTCCGGTTTAACGCAGATTAATGGGAATACAAAATCAGAAGTCAAAGCTCAGTTTAGAATTAAGATTTAGTCATAGAAGAATTATTGATTATTAATTAAGTTGAGTCTTAAATTTATTTTTTGAAACAGTGTCTCTTTATTAATTCCAAATTTTTCACATATATATGAGATAAATTCGATTGTATCTACAGGAGTTTCAGATAAACTTTTCAATCCACTTATTCCCTTTTCTTTGTATATATACTCTACAACTAAAGCACCCAAGATATAAGCTGATTTTGAATTGGGATATTTGATAATTTTAGTAAATACTGAATCTGTAATTTCAGGATATTTTTCTTTAAATTCTGGTAACAATTGGTTAAAACTTTTGTTTTTACTTCCACCAAAATAAGTTGTCATACCTTCTCCAAAAAAAATACCGGATTTAAAAAAAGGATCAATAATAAAATGTGCAAGTTCGTGCGGATAATTGAAAGTACCTAATCCCGAAAGAAGCATTCGCCCATCATGAAATGCTCGTCCATTCGCAAAGCCACTATAGAAAAAATTAAAGCCTATGATATAACCTAATTCATTAGGAGAATTACAAACAACATAAGTAATGGAGTCGAATTCTGTATCAAAAAGCCGAGACAAAGAATCAACAAAACCAGATGCTTTTTTTATTTGTTCATTATCAAGTTGCAAAGTAGGCTCAACAATATAATTAATCTTATTAGATGAAAATTTTTGCCAACCAGATGTTCGTTGGTCAAACAGATTGGTAAGATACATCTGACCATTTTTTTTATATATTCCGATTTCAGAAATAGCATAAGGATTATAGTTTGTTTTTGTATTGGTAGAAAGTTTATAATTAAAATTCCAAAAGGCAGTTGCAATACGGCAAAAATTATCTTTACAGTGAACAGAAAGAATATAGGGTTTAAGATAATTCAATAATAGTTTTGATGGATAATGTTGAAATATAGCCCCATAAAACAATGCATAGTTATTTCCCCAGCGTTTAATATCTTCCGGATTCCAATAGGTCCTGCGCACAGAATCATTATATGTGTAAAGATAGTTTATCCAAAACTCTATATATGGAATATAAGAAGGATTAATTGAAGTATCTGCTAATGAATGCAGGTAATACCGAGGTATAGTATCTTTATTTTCCTGACCTTTCAGTTGTATTGAATAAGTCAAAAGCATAAAAAGGCAAAAAAAACTAATGTGTAATCTTTTCATGGGTCTTATTGTTTGTTGCTTTTCTGATTAATGTATTTTC
>Ga0075123_10001954_pt1 | contig 10179 bp, 11 predicted proteins | sample AntAceMetag02UKX_FD_69808 | JGI IMG/M metagenome (GOLD analysis project Ga0075123, IMG submission 69808) | Saline lake microbial communities from Ace Lake, Antarctica - Antarctic Ace Lake Metagenome 02UKX | ecosystem: Environmental > Aquatic > Non-marine Saline and Alkaline > Saline | place... | reverse complement strand
GGTGTAATTTTCAAATTAATTTCCTCCAATCAAAATTTATGCAATTAAAATAATATTACATTTAATATAAACTTTTAGTTCTTAAAAATCAACAAAAAAGTTTCATAAAAAGCTTGATTTTTAAAAAATAATTAGTTAATTTTAAAATTTAGATAATGGTTTGTGCCGGCATTTTATTAATTAATTATAACTCTCAAATTAACAATAGATTATGGTTTTATGCCTTATTTGCTACAAAATATTAGAGAAGTAAAACGCCGTTGACGATGAAAAGTTTTAGATGTCAGTGGCATTTTTTTTGATGTTTCAATAATTTTATGTTTTGTCTAATATAAGAGTTCTCATGAAATATCCGTTTCAATTGGAGGAAAACCTATGTATGCGGTGATAATGGCAGGAGGGGTAGGGACGAGGTTCTGGCCTCAAAGCAGAATAAAAAGGCCCAAACAATTGCTAAATATTGTTGGCGACCGTACAATGATTCAGGCAACCGTAGATCGTTTAGATAATTTAATACCTCACGATAAAATTTATATTGTAACAACAAAACCACAAAAAGATGCGATCCCTCAACAACTTCCATTTTTAAAATCACAAAATCTAATAATTGAACCTAAAGGCAAAAATACCGCTCCATGTATCGGGTTGGCGGCAATTATTTTAAAACAGCAACATCCCGAAGCAGTGATGGCTGTTCTCCCCGCTGATCATAGGATCCTTGATGATGCTCATTTTAAAAAAGTACTATCTGCCGCTGAAATTTTGGCAATAAAGGAGGATTGCCTGGTCACACTGGGAATAAATCCAACTTTTCCTTCAACCGGGTATGGTTATATTCAAATGAATGGCAAAAAGGATGAAATTGAAGGAATAGAAGTTTACAAAGTTAAAACTTTCGCAGAAAAACCTGACCAAAAGACCGCTGAACGATTTTTAAAAAGTGGTGATTTTTTATGGAACAGCGGGATGTTTATCTGGAAGATAGATACGATTCTAAAGGAAATTGAAAAATCATTACCTGATTTGTACGATGGTCTGATAGAGATTGAAAAATATTTGGGATCTAAAAAAGAGAAAGAGGTTATTAAAAAAGTATATTCTCAGATAAAGAGCATCTCAATCGATTACGGTGTTATGGAACAATCCAATAATGTTTTTGTGTTGAAGGGTGAATTTCAGTGGAATGATGTTGGGAGTTGGGAAGAGGTTTATAAAATATTTTCAAAAGATTCCAAAAAAAATGTACTGATTGGCAACCATTTGTTGAAAGACTCAACAGGTTGTTTTATAGATGCACCGAAACGATTTGTTGCGGCAATTGGTGTTGAAGATTTAATTATTGTAGAGACAGACGATGCGTTATTGATCTGTCCCAGGGACAGAGCCCAGGAAGTAAAAGAGCTTGTAGATACTATGAGTCAAAAAAAATTGGACAAATATTTATAGCGAGGAAATAATGAAAACAGAAAATATCCTTCAAGCTTTTGAAAATTTAGTAAACAATTTATCAATTGATCTTCGTTATGAAAAAGGAGATTTTAACGGTGGACTCTGCCGTATGCCGGATAGGGATATTTTAATTGTAAATTCCCGGCTACCGATGGAGCAAAAAATAAAACTGATTGCTTCTGAATTAAATTCTTTAGATTTAAACCATATTTACATTCGTCCTGCTTTAAGAGAAATAATTACTGAAAAAATATAGACCATAAATAAAGGGAAGGTAATATGACAAACGAAGAGTTAGTTAACTATTTTGATGTGCAATTATTTTTGCCAGATATCCAGGCAAAAACAAAAGATGAATTATTTGAAGAGATTATTGATCAATTTGTAAAAGTAAAGTATTTCAAAAATAAGAATATTATTCTGGAAATGCTGCATCAACGAGAACGGCTGGGTAGCACCGGAATTGGAAAAAAAATAGCAATTCCTCACGGGAGAAGCACATCTGCCTCAGACATTTTGATAGCTTTTGGGAAGTCAAAAGAAGGCATTGATTATGATGCGATTGACGGGAAACCAGTTCATTTAATTTTTATGATCATCGCTCCGCCTCAAGATGAGAACAATATGTATCTCCCTATTCTTGGTAAAATGGTGGAAATATTAAATAAAACAAAAAACAGAAACAAATTACTTCAAGCAGAAACATTTGATGACTTTATTGAGATAATTTCAAAGGGGTAGAGTTTTGAAAAAAAAACAGTTAGATTTATTGGTAGCGCTTCAAGATCTGGACATGATGATTGATGAAATTTCTGAAGTCAAACGGCTGGGGTTTAGCGCTGACAGGGAAGAAGAACTATTAAAAGCACGGGGAGAGTTGGTATCGAAAATTAAAAAGCCATTATTATACAGTTACGAGAAACTAAAAAAGCGATATAAACGTGCCATAGTTCCAGTAAAAGAAGATAACACTTGCCTTGGCTGCTTTATAAGACTACCGACTTCGCTCTCCTCAATAGGCAGGACAGATGAGTCAGTTATTTATTGTGAAGGATGCGGGAGAATTTTGTATTGGTTAACTTAAGCTGATATCTGATTTACCTGCTTAAATATAATAAGTTTGTATAAAGTTAAAATTCCAAATAGCAAAAATCAAAATACAAACAAATTTCAAATTTCAATGACCGAAACGGATTTTTCTGTTTGAGATTTTGAATTTGATTATTGTGATTTATTTGAAATTTGGGATTTGTTATTTGGTTTTTTTATTTATTAACTTTGACTTCTGCAATATAATTTCTGCAAAATTTGATTTATTCATTATTTAATAACTCTTCAACTCACCAATTTCACTCTCAACCGCTGCAAGAATTTCTCTGTTTTTTACAGCCTCCATAATGTTGTTATGATCAACATAAAGTGGTCTGTCTTCGTGCAAATGATCAACTATTTTGCGTACGGCAGAATGAGCCGCTTGAGTGCCTTTACCCGGATTAAAATTTCTGAAATCAAGCGCTTGTGCTGCTGCTATAAATTCAATCCCCAAAATTCCAAAAGCATTTTCAATTATCTGTTTTGTTTTCAAAGCCGTATTCATGCCCATACTGACAAAATCTTCCTGATCCGCTGCCGCTGGAATTGATTGAATTGATGCTGGAGTTGAAAGGATTTTCTGTTCAACTATCATCATGTCGGCTGTGTACTGGCTCAACATGTGTCCTGAAAACATGCCCGCGCCTTTTGTCAAAAATGCTGGCAGTCCGACACTGAGCGCAGGATTTAAAAGTCGGTTTAATCGCCGTTCTGAAATAACGCATACCATTGTAATTGCCGCACCCATCATATCCAGGGGCACACTGATTGGCGAACCTTGAAAATTTGCTCCGGTTAGAACGATCCCGTCATCTGGCAGAAAAATTGGATTGTCGCCGACGCCATTCAATTCAATCTCAAACTGGCTGCGTGTCCAGCGGAGTTGGTCCCTGGCGGCGCCAATTACCTGAGGTGTGGAACGCATACTGTAGGCATCCTGAACTTTAACTTTTACCTTACCTGATAACAAATCAGAACCATCGATCATTTTCTTAATGTTTTCAGCCGAAGTAACTGCGCCCTGAAAACCTCTCAATTGGTGCAACCGAGCATCATAGGGTTTCATGTTTGCCATTAATGCTTCGAGAGTCATTGCGGCGGCTATTTCGGCTTGTTTTAAAAATCTTTCCGCCTCATAAATTTGAAGGCAACCCATTCCAGAAATGAGATTACTGCCATTAATGGTAGCCAGTCCATCTCTTGCCTGAAGACCTGGAACAGCTATTCCTGCTTTATCCAATGCCATATTGCCCGGCAATCGTTCTCCCTGAAAAAATGCTTCTCCTTCTCCCATTAACAACAAAGCAATCTGGCTCATCGGGGCAAGGTCACCACAGGCGCCAACGCTGCCCTTTTGGCAAACCACTGGAGTAACTCCTTTATTTAACATATCAACCAATGTCTGAGTAATCACTGGTCGGCAGCCAGAATGTCCGTGGGCATGGACGTTAATGCGCGCCAACATTGCTGCCCGAACTTCTGGAATGGGAACTGGTTCTCCAATTCCCGCTGAATGGTTGTAAATTAAATATTTTTGAAATTGCTTTACTTGTTCGTCCGTTAAGACAACTTCGGAAAACTCTCCAATGCCGGTGTTAACGCCATACATTATTTCTTTTTCTTCTATTTTCTTTTCAATGAACACGCGGCATTTTTTTATTCTCGCCAAGGCATCCGGGTGAAGCTCTACCTTTTCCTTCCCATAAGCGATATTATACACATTTTCTATTTTCAAATTTTTTCCTGTTATTTTAATAGCCATTTAGTCTCCAAAATATAATATTTTTTAAATTCACTTTTTGTGAACACTTTGAAAATAATTTGTTTTTACCAATCTTTTTAATTTTTAGAGTCAAGATTCTCTAAACGCTGTAATATTAAATGTATTTCATCTAACGATTTCAGGGTTGTCTTTACTGCCAGGGAATTCTTATACGACATAATTATTATTTTAACTGAAACTAAGAATACAGAGGATTCAAGAAGTAAGTCATGAGTAAACCCTTTGGTGAAAAGAGCCGCCGCAAATAACATAAACGTTATGAAAATAACAATTAAAGATCCAATATCATATTTTTTTCTAATAATACTCAACATAAGAAGATTCCTTTTTATTTAAACTTTCTGAAATATTTAGCAAGTAAAACAAAAATCTTCAAAATATTGTTAGCTTGTTAATTTAACAATTTTAATGGAAAATGTAAATTAAAAATCCAAAAAAACTAAACATAAAAACATTATCACTGTTGTAATTATAGCAGCTTTAAATAATCTCAAAGGTGAAATCCCGTCTTCAAAATATCTTTTTAAAATGGACCGACCAGCAGGATTCGGAGCATTTGCAATTACTGTTAACCTTCCCCCTGCAACCGCATCAGCAACAAGGACTCCAGGATTATAATGTCCTTCAGGGTAAAAAAAAATTGCCTTACAAAAATTCATGAAATAAATCTTGCATAATTCATAATTTTTTTTATCTTTTAGTTTAACTAAATATTATTAATAAACAACGGTAAAAAAATGTATCTAATGCTTTCACATTACAATTATTTCTTTCATCACTCTTATAATGGGTTTTGTCAAAATATGACATCCGAAAATAATGGAAGGTGAAAATAATAAAAATATATGAAATATGCAAGCTTCATTATTGAAAGATGATGGGGCTTGTTAGTAAAAATGAAATGATAATTATTAAGCAACACCATAATTAATAGGAGATTTCGTAATGGAAGTCATCAAACCCAGCATTCCCAAAGGCACGCGGGATTTTTTACCTGAACAGATGCTGAGAAGACAATATGTAATAGATATAATTAAAACAGTATTTGAAAAATATGGTTATCAGCCGCTGGAGACACCTGCAATTGAAAAATTAGATGTATTATCCGGGAAGTCCGGTGAAGAGGCTGAGCGATTGATGTTTAAAATTTTAAAGCGGGGAACAAGCATTGAAAAAGTCGGAAAAGAAATTAAAGAATTTTCAATTACAAAATTTACTGATATTGTTGATTTAGGTTTGCGCTATGATTTAACAGTGCCCCTGTGCCGCGTAATTGCCATGTACAGAAATCAAATCACCCTGCCGTTTAAAAGATACCAGATTCAACCGGTCTGGCGTGCTGACCGTCCGCAAAAGGGAAGATACCGGGAATTTTTTCAGTGCGATGCGGATAACGTTGGCAGCGCCTCAATGATGGCAGATGCCGAGACGATTGCCATCATCAATGAAATACTGGCGACGTTAGGATTCAAAAAATTTAAAATTAAAATAAATAATAGAAAAATTTTAACCGGTATCGTTGAATACTCCGGCGTAAAAGCCAGCCGGGGAATTGATGTTTGTATTGCAATAGATAAGTTTGAAAAAATTGGCATCGATGGAGTAAAAGGTGAACTACTTCAACGCGAAATTCCGGATAACGCAATTAACAAAATTTTGCCAATACTTGAAATTAAAGGTGATCCCAAAAATGTTTTAGAAGATGTTTCACAACTGATAAATATGTCTGAAGTCGGCACCGAAGGAGTCAGTGAAACAAAAGAATTGATTTATTATTTGAAAAGTCTGGGTATCGCTGAAAAAAGTTATGCTGTCGATTTATATTTAGCCCGCGGACTTGCTTATTACACCGGACCAATTTTCGAATCAGTAGTCGAAGAACCGAAAATCGGCTCTCTCACCGGCGGTGGCAGGTATGATGAATTGATCGGTATGTTTTTAGGCGATAATATCCCTGCAACTGGAACAACGCTTGGTATTGAACGCATTATTGATGTGATGACTGAGTTGAACATGATTCCTGATACAAAAACATCAACAAAAGTTTTAGTAACAGTTTTTAATGAAGAAACAAAAGACGCCAGTATTAAATTAGTTCAAAAATTAAGAATTGCAGGTGTGAATTCTGAAATATATTTTGAGAGCGGCGGACTCAAAAAACAATTCAAATATGCAAATAAACTTGGCATCCCTTACGTCGTGGTCATGGGACCTGATGAAGTTGAGAAAAATGAGGCGTCATTAAAGGACATGAATAGTGGGGAACAAAATCAAATGCCGGTCGAAAAAATAATTGATGTTTTAGCTGGGTAGTTCATCGTATCTCGAAAACTATTATTTGGATATTCAAAACAAAATGGTCTTGATATTTATAATTCTGTTATCTTTAAGGAGTACAATCATTTTATTTTAGCCTTATATTTACGGACTTTACGTGCCCATCCAATCCTTCCATTTTTCCGAATTTTGCTGCAACAGGTCCAATCAAATCCAATCCTTGTTTTTCGACTCGAAGCGTGGTTTGAATTTTGATAAAATCTTTCATACTCAAACCGCCTGTATATCGGGCTGTGGTATTTGTCGGCAAAGTGTGATTTAAGCCACTGCTGTAATCACCCAATACTTCAGCAGCGAGAGACCCGATAAAAAGAGAACCATAATTTTTTAACTTATGAATATAAGTATCAATATCGTTTATTTGCAATTCCAAATGTTCAGGCGCTTTTTTGTTGGCAATTTCGATAGCTTCTTCAATTTTATCAACAAGAATAATCAAACCATTATTTTCAAGAGAAACCCTGGCAATATCGACAGTTTTTAATTGCACAAGTTGTTTCTGCACCTCTTTTTCAACCTGAAGAGCACGTTTCTGGGAGTTAGTTATTAAAATCGGAATAGCATTTGTATCGTGTTCTGCCTGAGCCAGCAGATCGGAAGCTATATAATCCGGATTCGCCGTTTCATCTGCAATGATGAGTAGCTCTGTGGGGCCGGCAATAAAATCAATCCCAACTGCTCCGTAAACTTCTTTTTTTGCAGCAGTAACGTACTTATTACCCGGACCGACTATTTTATCAACAGGCTGGATTGATTTTGTACCATAAGCCATCGCAGCTATAGATTGAACACCACCTATTTGGTAAACTTCTGTGATACCACAAATATCCGCAGCAGCAAGAATCGCGGGATGGATAGCGCCATTTGTTCTTGGAGGTGAGCAAAGCACAATTTCTTCTACGCCGGCAACTTGTGCCGGAATAGCACACATCAAAACGGTGGATGGTAAAGGATAACTACCGCCAGGAGTGTAAATGCCAACCCGCTTGATTGGATAGACTTTTTGTCCTGTAAAAACACCGGGCTGTATCTCAATCTCGAAATCCTGAAATTGTTCTTTTTGCTTTTTTGCAAATCTTTTTATATTCGCGGCTGCAATTTTTGGCGTATTTATTTCATCCTGGGTCAGCCCGGATTTAGCATCGATAATCTCCTTTTTATCAACCTTTAGAGAAGTAAGACTAACTCCATCAAATCGTTCAGTATAATCCTTTACTGCCTCATCGCCGTTTCTTCGTACGTCGGATACTATGTCTTTTACTGATGCGAGTTCTTCAATTTCTTTATATTTAAAAAAATCTTCCCGTAAATCTTTAGACCTGATTATTTTCATTTTTTCCTTCTTCTCCTCAATTCATTGAGTACGTCTTCAAAGGTAACACCGCTTTTTTCAATTAATACAGTGAGAAAATAAAGCACATCAGCAGCTTCCCAGATAATTTCATCCCGAGTTTCAGCCTCGATAACTTCCTGTGCCTCTTCCATTAATTTTTCCCTGACTATCTCTTCAGTTAAAGTCGCTGTATAAGAACCGGCTTGCGGATTTTCGAACCTGCTTTTTATAACCTGGTAAAGTTCATTTAAATTGAATTTTTTTTCGCCAAAACAGGAATAACTTCCCAGATGACAGGCGACACCGTTTTGCTTGACTGTTGCTAAAAGCGTGTCACTATCGCAGTCAGTTCGGAATTGAATAAATTCTTGCGTGTGATTGGAAGTTTCTCCCTTCATCCAGAGTTTGTTTCGCGAGCGAGAAAAGTACCACATTTTTCCTGTTTCAAATGTTTTTTGAATTGAATCTTTATTTGAATACGCCAACATCAAAACCTGTCCGTCAGGATCACAGGTAATTGTTGGCAGTAAATCAGTTTTCCAATTTATTGATTCGATGAACAATTCTTCTAATTTTAGCTTTCCTGTATATATTGCCATACCAAGCTGGGCATGTACACCAAGTGCGGCTAAAATTTTTACTTCATTCACTGTTGTAATGCCGCCGGCAAGCGTAATTTTTTTATTTGATTTATGCAAAAGTTTTTGAACTGTATGAATATCAGTTCCCCGCAAACCGCCTTCTTTTTCCACACAGGTAAATAAAAACTCGGAACTATATTCCCCAAGTTCTTCCACAGCATCAAAAAGATTTAAACCGGTCTTATGTTTCCAGGCTTTGGTAACAATCTCCTGTTTATAAGCGTCAATCGCTATAATTAATTGCTGTTTTCCCACAGCATTTTTTAATTCAGATAAAAATTGGTGATTAACTTTATCGTCTTCAAATGCTTTTGATCCGATAATAATTTTAGAAGCGCCTATTGATATAATTTGATTTGCAGTTTCAATATCGTGTATGCCACCGCCAACTCTGCAGCTTGCAATACGACAAATATCTTTAATAAGAGTTCTATTTTCCCCTTTGCCCATCGCAGCATCAAGATCAATAACTGCAATCTCTCCAAATTTATTAAAGTATTTAGCCAGTTCGAGCGGATTGTCCCGCTCTAACATTTTATCTTTTCCTTGCTTAAGTTGAACTGCTTTTCCATCCATCAAATCTATTGAGGGAATGATCATCTAACACAAACTCCTTTTGTTTTTAAGTAACCTTTAATATCTTTCACTGTATATTCTCCATAATGCAATAGTGAAGCCAATAAAACAGCGTCTGCTTTTCCTTTGCTTATGGCTTCAAACATCTGGTTTAAAGTTCCGGCTCCGCCTGATGCGATCACCGGAATATTTACCAGGCTGGAAACAGTGCTATTGAGTTGTAAATCATAGCCTTGTTTCATCCCATCCATATCCATTGAGTTTAACAGGATTTCACCAGCGCCCAATTCTTCGCCCTTTTTTGCCCATTCAACTGCATCAATTCCAGTATCAATCCTACCACCATTTAAATATGCATGCCATTTATCGCTGTGCCGTTTGGCATCGATTGAAAGTACGATGCATTGAGAACCAAATATTTTGGCGCCTTCCGTTAATAAGTTTGGATTTTTAATCGCTGCGGAACATACCGCAACCTTATCCGCGCCAGCTTTTAAAATTCGCCGCATATCTGCCACTTCGCGAATACCGCCGCCAACAGTAAACGGGATAAATACCTCACGAGAAACTCGTTCAACAACATCGATCATTATTTCACGACTTTTGTATGAAGCGCCAATATCTAAAAATGTTAGTTCGTCAGCGCCCTGCTCATTGTACATGGCTGCCAACTCAACCGGATCTCCGGCGTCACGAAGTTCTTTAAATTTTATCCCTTTTACTACTCTGCCATTATCAACATCAAGACAGGGGATGATTCTTTTTGCTAACATAAAGCCACCCAATTGTTTAACAATTTTAAACCCGATTCCCCGCTTTTTTCCGGATGAAATTGAACGGCGTAAATATTTCCTTTTTCAATGATCGAAGGGTAAGTTACGCCATAAGAAGTTGTTGCTAATACGATATTTTCATTTTTTGGTTTTATGTAATACGCGTGCAAAAAATAGAAAAAAGAGTCGTCTTCA
>Ga0075123_10001953_pt1 | contig 10181 bp, 7 predicted proteins | sample AntAceMetag02UKX_FD_69808 | JGI IMG/M metagenome (GOLD analysis project Ga0075123, IMG submission 69808) | Saline lake microbial communities from Ace Lake, Antarctica - Antarctic Ace Lake Metagenome 02UKX | ecosystem: Environmental > Aquatic > Non-marine Saline and Alkaline > Saline | place... | reverse complement strand
CACCCCGATGCATCGGGGCAAACAAATTTATTTATCACGCAAAGCCGCAAAGCTCGCAAAGTTGTAATATCAAATTTTTTTTGGCGTTCTTTGCGGCTTTGCGTGAGATTTTTTTAAAAATATTTTTGTGAAAATAGCAAGGTTTTTGGGTGTAATAGAATAATAATCATCACTTAATCACATCAGTTCCCATAAATTCTCTTAAAACTTCTGGAACGATAATCGTTCCCTCATCGGTCTGATAGTTTTCTAAAATGGCAATAACCGTTCTCGGTAGCGCCAATCCCGAACCATTCAAAGTGTGTACATATTCAGGCTTTGAAGAAGGATCGGGCTTGAATCGAATATTTGCTCTTCTCGCCTGAAAGTCTTCAAAATTGCTGCACGACGAAACTTCCAGCCACTTGCCTATTCCTGCAGCCCATACTTCAATATCATAACATTTTGCAGCGGCAAAGCTTAAATCCCCGGTTGCTAAAGTGAGCACGCGGTAAGGCAATTCCAATAATTGCAAAACTTCTTCAGCGTTACCCAATAATTTTTCCAATTCATCATAAGATGTTTCCGGCTTTACGAATTTAACCATTTCCACTTTATCAAATTGATGAACACGAATTAAGCCCCGAGTATCTTTCCCGTGTGTCCCTGCTTCTCTTCTGAAACAAGGCGTATAAGCAGTGTAATAAATTGGTAAATTTTCCCCCTTTAACAGCTGGTCTCTCAATAAATTGGTAACCGGCACTTCAGCCGTTGGTATCAGAAACAAGTCATCAACCGCAACATGATACATGTCTTCTTCCATTTTAGGCAGTTGTGCAGTGCTAAACATGCTTTCGCGATTGACAATGTACGGCGGATAGACTTCTGTATAGCCATGTTTTTTAATATGCAGATCAAGCATAAAAAAAATAAGAGCGCGCTGTAGTCTGGCGCCTAATCCCACATAATTAATAAAAAAAGATCCGGATACTTTTGATCCTCCTGCCAGATCTATGATTCCTAATTTTTCTCCTACTTCCCAGTGAGCTTCAGGTTGAAAATCCATTTCCGGCAGCTTACCACATCGCTTCACTTCAACATTTGCTGATTCATCTTTCCCCTCGGGAACTGAAGGATGCGGTATATTGGGAATTCGAATATGAATATAGTAAATTTGTTCATCATAAGTTTTTACATTTTCATCGAGTTTCTTGATTTTATCAGAGACTTCTCTCATTTTGGCAATCACATCTGAAGCATCCTGTTTCTGTTTTTTCATATTGCCAATTTCTTCCGAAACTTTATTCCGTTGATGTTTAAGATCTTCCACTTCGATCAGAATGTTCCGCTTTTTCGAATCTAATTCGATCAATTTATCAACATCAGCCTTGTCGTTTTTTAACGCGATGGCATGTTTTACTTTCTCAACGTTATTACGAATATATTTAAGGTCGAGCATATACAATTCCTTTAAATAAAATTACTAATAACTTTCAAAATATAAAAACAAATAACCAACCAAATAGAATGTTTTGGTATTAGAAATTGGGATTTATTTGAAATTTGTAATTTGTTTTTTGGTATTTTTTAAATTTCTCATTATGATGGACATCGTTAACTTGATGGAAATGTTCCATCGCTAATGTATTGTAAAAAACTCACCACCTATTGTCCTTTACCGGCAATCATCGTATAAACCGTCCGCAGCATAATTTTCAAATCCATGCGCAAAGACATATTTTCCAGGTAAAAAAGATCGTATTCCAATTTTTTTTGAACATCTTCAATAGATGTGTCATAGCCGCCTTTTATTTGCGCCCAGCCAGTAATTCCGGGTTTCATTCGATGCCTTCGGGCATATAGCGGTATTTTGTACTTTAACCTTGTAACAATACGCGGTCTTTCGGGGCGAGGTCCAATCAAACTCATTTCATTGAAGAGAATATTAACAAATTGGGGGACCTCATCAATTCTTGATTTTCTCAAAATGTTGCCAACGCTGGTGATTCTGGGATCATTTTCTTCAGCCCAAACAGCCCCGGTTTCTTTTTCAGCCCTGTCCACCATTGATCTAAATTTGTAAATTTCAAAAATTTTATCATTTTGCCCCACTCTTTTTTGTTTAAAAAAAACCGGCCCGCGTGATTCTAATTTAATAATAATTGCAACTAATATCCAGAATGGCAAGAAGCCTACTAATACAATTATTGAAATAACAATATCAATTATTCTTTTGATTTGTTTTTCCCAATCAGGCATCATTTGGGGAAGAATTTCAATTAATGGAATACCATAGATTTGATTCGTTCTTCCGTATCCCATTACAATATCATAGAGATCAGGAACAATTTTTAATGTAACCGGTAAGTTATCGCACCGGGAAATGATGTTTACTACTTCTTTATTGGAACTCTCCTTTACTGCAATAATTATAACTTCTATTTTGTTTTTCAATGTAATATCTTTTATGTCTCCATAAGTACCGATTACAAAAAGGTTACGATAACTTTTTTTTAAATTTGCCCGGGAATGCGATATGAATCCTTTAACATTATATCCTAAAGCAGGCGCATGATTTATTTTATCATACAATTCGCGAGCTTTATCGTTCCAGCCAATAATTAGTGTGTTTCGTCTGCCAATACCATTTTCCAATAATTTTCTCTGAATAGTCCTTAATAAAATTCTTCCCAAGCTTACAAAGAACACTAACATTATCCAATAGGAGATAATTATTATCCTGCTAAGAGATGGAGGAGATTCGAGATCAATCTGAACATCAAATGTCGTAATAAAAATTATACCAACACCAATAGAAATTGTTTTCAATACAACTACAAATTCATCAAATCGAGATCTTGCATACCAGGATCGATAAAGTCCAAAAAACACAAAAAATAAAAACCAAACAACAAATAGAACGAGTGAAGGAAAAATTTGTTGATCTGGTGTGTAAAAACCCAGTTCCTGACGCAATATAATCCAGCAAAAGAATGTCAAATTTATTGTTATTAAATCACTAAAAAAAAGAAGTATTTTTTCTATTGGTTTGGGCATTTAACTTACGAATTTATTTTCGATTATTTCAATAATTCTTTTTGCTGTTTTACCATCCCATAAAGGCGGTATTTGCCCCTTCTTAAATGTACCTGATAAAATCTTTGAGCTCTCATTAATAATTTTTTCGGTATCCATTCCAACAATAACATTTGTTCCCAAATCCACTGTAACTGGGCGCTCAGTATTTTCCCGCAATGTAATGCAGGGGATTCCCAGTACTGTTGTTTCTTCCTGAATGCCCCCAGAGTCAGTTAATAAAAAAGCAGCATTGTCCATTAGATGCAAAAAATCCAGATAGCCTAACGGTTCAACCAGTTTGAAATTCTGCATCGATGTGACCCTGTCTCCGAGATCCATTTGCTCAATCATCTTTTTCGTTCGTGGATGAATGGGGAATACTATTGGAATTTTCTTTTCTATTTTTTCGAAAGCACTCAGAATTTTAACAATACTCTTCTGACTGTCAACATTGCTGGGACGATGAAGCGTTACCAGGGCATAAGATTTATGCTTTAACTTTAACAGATTTAATATGTTTGAATTTTTAGCCTTTTTTTGAAAATGAAGCAGTGAATCTATCATTACATTACCAACAAAAAATATTTTGTCATTAGAGACACCTTCTGTCAACAAATTTTTTCTGCCGTTTTCTTCAGTTACAAATAGAAAATCTGCCACCGAGTCGGTAACAATCCTATTGATCTCTTCGGGCATGTTTCTGTCAAAACTACGAAGTCCCGCTTCAACATGAGCAATTGGAATATGCAACTTCGCAGCAACTAGTGACGCTGCTAAAGTTGAATTAACATCGCCGACCACCAGTACCAAATCAGGTTGTAACTTCAGCGCAATTTTTTCAAGCTCAATCATTACCTTACCAGTTTGTTCAGCATGCGATCCTGAACCAACGCCGAGATAGATTTGCGGCTCAGGCATTTCAAGATCATTAAAAAATATTTTCGACATCTTTTGATCGTAATGCTGTCCCGTGTGGACCAATATTGGCTCAATTTTATTGGAAACTTGCATTAAGCGATGAATCGGTGCAATTTTCATAAAATTCGGTCTGGCACCAACAATATTTAAAATTTTGATTTGAGTTTTTTTCATTGAGTTTTTAAAGTATTGTAGGTTTTCATAATTATTTTTGTGAAATGTCAAACGTCAAAAGTGAAACGAAGAGGATTTTTATAATTATGCACGACTTTTGACATTTCACGTTTGACGTTTCACTGCGCTTTAGCACAAAAAGGTTTTACCATTAAATTATAAAATGCTCCGATAAAATTGTCGGAGCATTAAAAATTTTTGCTTAAATAATTATCTTATTTCTCACTATTAAAAATATCAGTATAGAATCCTCTTCCCGAACCCAACTTTACTATCTTATGCAAATCATTCTTAATATTTTTTGTTAAATTTCGTGTATCCACAATCGCTTTTGAATTATCAACTATAAATTGAGCGTCATATTGAGAATGATCCGCAGTGATCACAACAACATCGTGATTCTCGAGAATTTCTTTTGTTAGTGGCAACGATTTAAACTTTTTGTTGCCAACCTTTACTTCAGGTATGTAAGGATCATTATAATTTAATTCTTTTACGCCTCGCTGGAGTAGCAACTCCATTATCCTTAATGCTGGAGAATTTCGCCGATCATCGATATCTTTTTTAAACGAGACACCAAGCATTAATATTTTTCCATTCTGGAGCGAAGAGTTAACATTGCCCAACGCACGGCGAATATTGCCAACAACATAAAACGGCATATCTTCATTGCTTTCTGCTGCAAGTTCGATAAATTTAGTATGAAAATCAAACTCACGCGCTTTCCAGGCTAAATAGTAAGGATCAACTAAAATACAATGTCCACCAATTCCAGGGCCTGGATAAAAAGGCATAAATCCAAAGGGTTTGGTTGCCGCAGCGTCCACTACTTCCCAAATATCAATACCGCCCATGCGATCGCACAAACGTGCCATTTCATTGACAAGCGCAATATTCACACTGCGGAAGATGTTTTCCAACAATTTTTCCATCTCAGCAACGCGAGGATTAGAAACAACATGAACATGACTAACAACCTGGGAAATAGCTTTTTCAGCAAGTTCAGTACATTTCTGGGTAACGCCACCGACAACAATGGGAGTATTTTCTGTAGTAAATTGTTTATTCCCCGGATCAATTCGCTCTGGTGAAAATGCTAAATAAAAATCTTTTTCCACCTTAAGACCTGTTTCTTCCAAAATTGGTAACACGACTTTTTCAGTTGTCTGGGGAAAAGTTGTGCTTTTTAATATTATTAACTGATCCTTTCGAAGCCCACTGGCAATTCCCTTAGCAGAATCAATAATGTAGCTAATATCCGGATCTTTGCTGGGTGTAAAAGGTGTTGGCACACAAATAAATATCACATCAAGTTCTGGAATTGAATCGTAATTTGAATAGGCAACAAACCTACCACTCTTAAATACTTTTTCCCATTTTTCAGGTTTAACGTCATCAATGTAATTTTCACCTTTATCGAGTTTATCTTTTTTCCTGGGATCAATATCAATCCCAACAACATTAAAATCTTTTAACGCATACTCAACCGCAAGTGGAAGTCCAACATAACCTAATCCAATAATTCCAATTTTTGCACTCTTGTTTTCGATTTTTTCTGCTAAACTCATACATACTCCATATTTTTTAGAATTAATAAGTTAAAGCCAATTATAGTGAAGAATCTCCTCAATTTAACGGGTGAGATTCTTTGCTCTGTAAAAAAAACATGGTGGCTCAAAATGCCTTGTTATTTGCACATTCTCCATAGTCGAATCAATGCTCCCAAAAAAATGGTGCATCTTCGATTTATTGTATAAATCTGCCAAAGGATTGTACAAGAAATGAACTTGTTCGATAATAATTATTCTTCCAGCTTGTAATGATCTTTATAATATTCCAGATATTCTCCACTTTTAATTTTTTCCCACCATTCACGATTATTTTTATACCATTCGATGGTTAAAGTCATTGCTTCATCAAAAAAGTAGAGTGGATTCCAGCCTAATTGACTCAACTTCGCGCAATCGAGCGAATAGCGGCGGTCATGTCCCGGTCGGTCTTTAACATAAGTCATCAACTTTTTTGGTTTCTCAAGACCTTTTAAGATTAACTCTGTAATTTCTAAATTGTTTCGTTCATTTTTACCGCCAATATTGTACGTTTCACCATCAGCGCCATTATTCATAATAAAATCAATCGCATCGCAGTGATCCATTACGTAAATCCAATCGCGAATATTTTTTCCATCGCCGTAAATCGGCAGTTTTTTATTTTCAATTGCATTGGTTACAAAAAGGGGGATCAATTTTTCAGGATATTGAAAAGGACCGTAATTATTGGAACATCGTGTAACGATCACGGGTAAATTGTAAGTGACATAGTAAGAATATGCCAATCTATCTGCCCCGGATTTTGAAGCCGAATAGGGACTCGAAGGCATTAATGGATCCGTTTCTTTAAAAGAACCTTTTTCAATGCTTCCGTAAACCTCATCAGTACTGATCTGGATAAATTTTTTAATACCATATTTGCGAGCATTTTCCAACAAAACAAAGGTGCCGTAAATATCAGTTTTAATAAAATCATCCGGCGAACCAATTGAACGATCAACATGACTTTCGGCTGCAAAATTTACAACAAAATCGACATCCTTCATTAAATCACCAACAAGTGTTTCATCGCAGATATCACCTTTAACAAATTTATAATTTGACTTTTTTTCAATTTTAGTTAAATTCTCTAAATTTCCTGCATAAGTAAGCTTGTCAAGATTTACCACCTGAACATCGGGATGTTTTTCAAACAAATAATGAATGTAATTACTACCAATGAAGCCAGCGCCGCCAGTGATGAGGTATTGTTTCATGATGAATGTCCTTTTATTAATATAATGTAACTTATTGAAAATTAAACTTGATGTGAATAAAAAATTAGCATTTAAGGTACAAAATTTTAAATTAAAAGTCAATAAATTAATTGGCTTCTTTTTGCTTGACTTTGTGCCACAAATTAATTATCATTTTAAAAACAAACCTCGAATTTTATTCAAAAAGGAGCAATTTGTGGAAACCTACGGCTGGATCTCAATTATCCCTCCTGTTGTCGCTATCATCCTGGCGATAAAAACCAAACAAGTTTATCCATCTCTATTTCTCGGCATCTGGCTCGGTTGGACTGCAATTTACAACTGGAATCCATTGGTCGGATTACGTTATGCGCTTGAAGCTTCTGTGGATATTTTCAAAGACTCGGGAAACACAAAAGTTATTATCTTCAGCATGATGGTGGGCGCTCTTATTATTTTGATGCAACGCTCCGGCGGTGTTCAGGGATTTATAAACTGGGTCAGCCAAAAAGGATTGGTAAAAAACAGGCGTAGCGCTGCTCTTTTGCTCTGGTTTATTGGCATACTTATTTTCATCGAAAGCAACATGATCAATCTCGTTATCGGCGCTATTGGCAGACCGATTTTTGACAAATTCAAAGTGCCACGGGAAAAGTTAGCTTACCTGGCACACTCAACTTCAGCCCCGGTTTGTGTGATGATCCCGTTTAACGGCTGGGGAGCTGTTTTAACCGGGCTGTTAGTGGCACAACAAATTGACAATGCGTTTTTTATAGTTTTAAAAGCTGTCGTCACAAATTTTTATGCAATCTTCACTATTTTATTAGTCCTTTTTATAATTATTACACAGAAAGACTACGGGCACATGGCAAAGGCAGAGAAAAGAGCCAGGCAAACCGGAAAATTAATCCGTGACGGGGCACAGCTACTTGTGTCCGAAGAAACAATTGCTATGCCCGTAAAAGAAGGTGTTAAACCGCGTCCGATCAATATGGTTGTTCCTTTGGCTGCAATGGTGCTAACAGTGCCCCTGGGACTTTTGATCACCGGGGATGGACATATTACTCAAGGCTCCGGCTCGACCGCAGTTTTCTGGGCAGTGCTTGTTGGCATATCGACGGCGGGTTTTATGTATAAAGTACAAAATATTTTGAGCTTAAAAGAAACCCTGGATTTAGTAATGAAAGGAATAGGCGGATTAATTCCCATGGGACTGTTAATGGTCTTTGCTTTTACAATGGGCGCCACCTGCAAAGTAATGGGAACCGGCCCTTATGTTTCGGGATTAGCAACGGCGGCTATCCACCCGGTTTTAATTATCCCGTTAGTATTTATCATTGCCTGCTTTATTTCATTCGCAACAGGTACTTCCTGGGGAACTTTTGCCATTATGATACCCATTGCTGTCCCGTTAGCTCAAAACATGGGATTAAATTTACCGCTCATGGTCAGCGCAGTTATGGGCGGCGGTGTTTTCGGCGACCACTGCTCCCCAGTTTCAGATACAACAATTATCTCTTCCATGGCAACCGCCTGCGATCATATCGATCATGTGGACACGCAATTGCCTTATGCTTTGACCGCAGCAGGGTTGGCAGTAGTGTTTTATTTAGTGGTGGGAATGTTTATTGTTTGATAAAATATTATTTATAAATTTACCATCTCAAAATTTCATGCTGGTCACCAAAAATAAATTTGCCTTTTGATTGAGGAATACTTCTCAGCTATTACTATCGTCTTCAGAACAGCAAACATTAAATCCAGGCACATCCTCACCTCCTGGCAGCGTTTTTGATCCAGATCATACAAACCAACAATTTCTGCACCTGGAATTTGTTTATAATTTTGCGTATGAAACCTACCGAGATGACCGACACCAAAAATACCGATTTTAATTCTATGCAAAAGTTTTCCTCCCGCGTTTTTTGGAATTTGGCAAATTTATAAAAAAAAATTAATAGAAGCAATTTGTTTTTTGAAATATTTCTGTACTCAAAATAATTTAGACTCATACAATTTTTCCCTTGACATTTTAATAAAAAATTATAATATTGGATACGAATATTACGTGTCGTTTGTATGAGCGCATAAAATGAAAAATCGAATAATTGAGAAGGAAAAAGTTTCTAATATAAGAAACATAAATTCTGTAAAATCGCCATAAAAGTTTCTGTATATAGAAACATTTTTATTTCTCATATAAGAAACATTATTAAAAAGTTTCTATATGTAGAAATTTGTTTCTATATATAGAAACATAATGGCGAGGTGTTTTGGGAAGATAAACTATGTTAGCAGTTTATAAATCTATCAAAACTTTATGAGATGACAATGAAACGAGTAATTGTATTAATAGTAATATTATCAGTTTTATATTTCTTAATCGGTATTATAGCAGTACAATTAAAATGGCTTGACAAAGAATTATATTTAACATTATCTGCTATTATTGGAGGTCTCGCTTCTGTAAGTGGATTGTTATCATTCGGATTCAAAAGAAATATCTCAAACGAAGATATTGAAAATATAGAAATAAATTATTTTAAAAAAGTAGTTGATACATCTGAAAAATTAAAATTAAGGGAAACGGAATTATCAAGGAAATCAAAAGAATTATCCGCAAAACAAAAGCAATTAGAAGAATTAGAAATTCAAAAACAAGAGATGGAACTGTTAATCAGAAAAGTAAGTCTTGGTTTATTTATAAAAGAACAGTACAAAAATTGTCAAGATAGGACTGTTGAAATTATAAATAATGATAAAGAGTTATTGAATCTTTTAAATAAATTAAAATCTTTAAAAACAAAATTGACTCAATTAGATGAAGAAATCGAGCATAATGAAAATTTTGAATTGGTAGAGGAAATAATCAGTTTATCTAAACAAAAATATGAAACCGCAATTGAATTAAAACCAAATGTTTTCGGCATAAGTATTGATATTAAGAAATTGACAAAAAATATGACCGAGTTTCTAAGAGTAATTTATGGTATCAATTAAGTTCACTGCTAACCAAAAAATCAAGCCGACTGGAACAGCGATGCGCGAATTTTGATTTTCGGTGCTCGCAATACGTTTTTTAAAATATTGAAACACAGTGCGCCGTATGTTCCAGCGGCTTATTTTCACGAACCCCGCAGTCAACAAGCGAGTTATGCGCAATTAGGCGGGCAAAAAAGCAGCCTAAGCATAAGGAAGCTGATTAGTGGTTAGTAAATATAGAATTTTACATTGACAAAATCAATAA
>Ga0075123_10001951_pt1 | contig 10188 bp, 6 predicted proteins | sample AntAceMetag02UKX_FD_69808 | JGI IMG/M metagenome (GOLD analysis project Ga0075123, IMG submission 69808) | Saline lake microbial communities from Ace Lake, Antarctica - Antarctic Ace Lake Metagenome 02UKX | ecosystem: Environmental > Aquatic > Non-marine Saline and Alkaline > Saline | place... | reverse complement strand
TTCCTGACATACAAAATATTGACAAAGTTCACATATCTCTTATTGTAAGGGCAGCTCGATTAATTTGTACAAATGAAAAATATGCAAAATTGTGGGAAGATGTTTATTCTGATGAATGGCAATCATTTAATTTTTGGTATCCAGATGGTAATATGAAAATTAATTCTTATGGTCCAATTCATGAACATAATGTACGGGAAAACATTTTAAACAGTGCTAAAGATTTAAAAAAACAATGGCAAAAAAACTTTGCTGTATATGACCGTACATCAAATAATCGTGATACTGGCAATCGTAGCCAGCTACGTGCAGAAATCGATGCATATATAGCTCATCTCTATAATTTATCTCGTGATGAATTTGAATATATTTTAGATTCTTTTCCTGTTCTGCGAAAAAAAGAGCAACATGAATTTGGTGAATATATGTCCAAACGAAAATGTCTCGAAGAATATGATCGTATTGCATCAATTTTATAATTTGTAGAATATAGTTTTTTAGCTGACATAATTTATAAATATCGCAACAAGGAGTTTATATAAAATGGCAAAAATAGCTGACGTGATTAATTTAAAAACTGGCTATGCCGATTTTGTGGAGCTTAAAGATGCATTTGATGCGTCACAAGAGAATGCCGACCGCATGGCAATGTATCGCCCGACAAAAGCACACCGCACCGCATTTGAGAAATTGTGCCGTGGTTTATATCAGCCAAACGATAAAAAGTTTTATCTGTTAAGCGGTTCATATGGTACGGGAAAATCGCATTTGTGCCTAATGTACGCAAACTTTCTTAACAGATCCAGCGGCGATCCAGATATAGTTGGATTCTATCAGAATTATGAACGACTGGATGCTGAAACAACTAAAATGCTCCGCAACATCCGTAAAGACGGACAATATCTTGTTGCGATATGTGACTATCATTCAGGCAGGCGATTTGAAGATGTGGTACTCAAAGCAATTTTTGAAGCCTGTGAAAAAAAAGACCTGGATGTACATATTCAAACACAATTCGATGAAGCAGAACGATTCATCGCAAATTGGGAGTCAAAATCGAGCAGTACTGATGGACAGCAAATCCGAAATTTCTATCAAGATTTTACTGCAGCGCTTGAACGAGTCGCCCCAGGTATGACAATCGATCAGCTCTGTGAAGATTTGAACGATTATAATTCCGAATCGTTAGGCACTTTTCGCAGGGCATTTAAAGAAATGATGGCTGGTCTTGAGTTTCAGCCACAAGCAGGCAACCTGATTCCCATTGTTAGAAATTTAGTGCGGAGCGCTGCCTTTAAAGAACGATTTAAAGGATTAGCCATTCTATTTGATGAGTTTGGTTTTACTTTGGAAAAAGCATCCTACTCCAAGGATGTGCTCCAGGGATTTATGGAAACCATCTGTAAAAATGAACCCAATGTGATATTTGTTGGATGTATTCACAAAAATTTTAAAGCCTACGCGGATCGCTTCAGTCAGGATGATGCATCCGTAATGAGCGCTCGTATTACACCCGTGGATTTATTTAATGAAGGTATCGAAGAGATAATTGGCGCGATCGTGGAAACGGATAAAGAATCTGATATCTGGCTAAAAGAAATATTCCCAAAGACTGGAATTTTTGATCAATTAGTGCCGATTTGCAAAACGTTGAATCTATTCCCCTGGATCGAAGATATTAAACGAATCCGTCAGCAGGTGCTTGAAGATATTTATGGCGTACATCCCATGGCGCTTGCGTGTCTCTTGCGCTTGTCTTCCGAAATCGGTTCTAATGCGCGAAGCACATTCACATATTTTTCAGGCAAAGTTGGCGGCGCTGATGGTTCGTATGCAGACTTCATCGAAAAATCAGAAATTACAATTGGCGCAGGTAAACTCAATTTATATACCGTTGATCAACTGTTTACGTTTTTTAAACCTGAACTGTCTCAAAAAAATCCTGAATTAAGAGACCGTCAGCGACAGTTGGTAAACGGATATTATGCCAGTTTAGATACGCTGCGTAAGGTGTCGGAGCAAGAACTGTTTAACGAGCAATTTGATGACCACATCAAAATTTTACGGTCAATTTTGATATATCAGTTGTGCCAGGTTCCAACCACGTTAGAAGCTATCCAATTTGGTCAATATTGCCTGACAAAATCAGAAGGGAAGCAAGTCGAAAACAATCTCAAATTTTTAACCAAAACAGGTTCTGTGTTTTACCGTCAGCATTCAAAGACATACGAACTTGCATTGGGCGTCGGCGAAGATCCGTATGATTTAATCGAACGATACATCAACGACCCATCGTTACACCCTGATGATTTGGTTGCATCGTTTCTAAAAGAAGCAGGGAATCGGCAGGAATTGGAATTCTTGGAAGCCAAACAATACAACCTGCATTTTAGTGAAGATAAACGGTTCAAGCGCTATTTTGTGCCAGCAAAAGACATTGGCGACAAGTTGTGGCAGAAAATAATCAATGACTGGGAAAATGATTTTAATAGAGTGAAGCGCAGCTTTGAAGGCGCGGTAGTGTATGCGTTATGCGAAAACGAAACCGATATTCAATTAGCAAAAGATGCGATTAATGACATTCCTAAATCGAATTTTGCATTGGCTGTTCCACATAGCGCCCAGCCGTTTACGGATACACTGTTACGCGTAAAAGCTTGTTTCCATTTTCTTCCACCGAACGAAGCGGAAAAAATCAGCGCTCAAACAGAATCACGAATGCGTGACATTTTGGAGAATCCCGAAGATGGTTTCCTACCCAATTTAAAGCGGATATTACGCACCATTGCTGATGGTGATGAAGCATGCTGGTACGGTCAATACGGTCGGATTATTGTGGATCGGCCGCAACAAGCGCACAAGCCAGCCGATATGCTGTGTGAAGCGCTTTATAAAGAGCGATGTCTCATCAAACATCCCGATTTAAATTATATTCATGATAACCGCTGGCTGACAAACCGAAATAGCGCACTTAAACAAGCAGTGGATATTCTTCTAACTGCAGAAAAAGTGTTCATTGATAATGGAAATCCCGATAGTCATGGGCAGAAACGATATTTAGAGAAGGTATTATTTAAGGGCGCGGGAGCGCTAAAAAAAGTAGGTGAAGATGGTAAGATTATTTATTTTGATTGTGATTGCAATCCACAACATATTTCCGATGATTTTCCAGCATTGAAAAAACTCTGTTCACAAATGCAGCAATTAAATGCAAGCGCCATGTTCCCAATTGGAAATTTTATCAATGATATTAAATCAAGCCCGTATGGTGTTGGGGGCCCAGCGTTGGTTCTTCTTGTTGCTCATGTCGTTAGAGCTTTTGGAGAACGGTTGAGAATATATACTGATACAACAAAAACCAACGAGTTTACATTTGGTAGCTATGATGACGTTGTTCAAATTGTCAATGATCCAGCGACAAAACTTGTTTTCGAAATACGAGATATTTCCCCAGCCAAAGTAAAGCTAATCGACGGCATCGCAAAAGTCATTCACGCACCTGCTCTGAAGTATGGCGAAACGCGTACCCTGAAATCTACTTATGAATCATTAATTAATTAGTGGATTAACCTTCCAACTGTATCCAAAATTATCGATCTCCATGAAAGAGATGCCCAAAATAGGTTGCAAAAATTAAAGGATATTTTAAATTTGGCAGGGCGAAAAGATCGGTTCGATTTAATGTTTGATTTACTCCCATCTGTTTACGTCGTTGATTTAATTGGAACTGAATTGATTGAAAATGATGTTGAGCTCGTTTGCACAAATTTTACATCGGATGTTCAATTATTAGAATCAGGATATCATCAGGTAAGAAACAATATCGCTGAATCGATATCTGAATTATTTGGTACGAAGGGCGACATGGTTCAGTGTGAAAAGACAGTGACCGCGTGGTATCAGAATCTTAATCCAAATCAACGTGATTCATACAAATCTAATTACGAAGATGCCCAGGCCTTTCTGCGAAGACTTGCAGACAGCAATAATAATTTTGAAATGAAGATACTAAATTTACTACCATCTGATTATGGCTTTGGTGCTGTTAAAGATTGGACAACGCTTTATGTCACTGATTACGTTGCCAAACTGAAGCAGGCAAAGTTGCACATTGATGAAGCCAAGCCCGATGTGACTGCCCCGCACATTGAATCAAAAGCGTATGAATTGGAAAAAGACGATACATTGGAAGTTGAAATTCCTGAAGGCACAAGTCAGATTATTTATACTTTGAACGGAGAAGATCCCAAGCAATCGAAAGAGTATAAAACCACAACGGAAAAAATCAATTTTGCTGACTTTATCGGAGATAAATCCAGCCTGCGTGTAATTATGCGGGCTGTTGACGCCGATGGCAATGCCAGTGATCCAGTGCCCATTGAATTAATCAATAAATCAAAGGAATATGATATTGAAATCCAAAAGAACTTATTTGGCAAAGAAACAGGTAAATTTCGATTCCCTGAAAATGAAAGAGGATTGGTTTCAGTAATCAGCTCCATAATGAAGCATGCAGTTAAAAAGAACTTTATGGGTTCTACGAAAGCCCAGGAAGTAATTAAAACAATCGAAGAAGCATTAAGCAAGAAACAATATAAATGAGTGGTCGAATGGCAGCACTCCAAATATTTCATATCCGAACATACGATGGAAAAATTACAGAAAATATAATTCTGGTAGAAACAGATCGTGATTATACAAATGCCTGTTTGAAGATCAGATCATCACATTATACGAATGATTCGATTAACATTTGGGTTCGCCAACAATCGCATTATGTTTGGGTATGTAATTACGCTGACCAGATTTTAGTTAAATATACAGCGAAACAGATGACACCACGAGTATTATTGAGCGAAAAATGGGATGTACAGCTACCGTTATGGGTTGATGATGATATCGTAATTAACGAAAAATTGCTGGACCTGGACATTTCAAAAACTGATAATAAGCGCTTTGAAAATATTTTGTTGGTGCACTATTTTGGATCAATCCTGCAAACAGAGCGAATGGATGATAATAATCTGGCACAAATAGTAAATAGCATCACAGGGATTCATAGTAAAGATAAATTTGATACTCATCCAATTTTAATAAATTGTCTGAATGAAAAAACAAAATCATGGAAAGAAGTTACAACAGTTCAATGGGTAAAAGATGTTTGCGATCGCTTGACAGGTGATTTGGAAAATTTATGGAAAGAAATTACGCTCTGGACTATTTTAGGTAACTATCCAGCCAGATTGTTGGAATACGTCGTCACTCCGCAGGTCGCCACTTATTTGAGACGAATTCCTTTAGCTGCGCTAAAAAGTCTTTCATTGAATAGAGTAGCTGAAGAACAAGCGCTCACACAAATAAAGCTTTACATTGATGAGATGAAATCATCGGTAAAATCAATTGTTGAATTACGAAAAGTCATAAATTGTTTTTCTGGAAAAACGATTCAGGAATATCAATTCCTATTGGATTTGTTAAAAGACGCCAAATTAACGTTGCCCCAGGAAGAAATCGAACACATAAAATCGAAGTTTAAGACATGCTCTGGTACCAATGCTGCCAAGTTTAGCATATTAAACAAATTTTTAGATGTTCCTAAACCATCAATTCCTAAAATTGATGAAAAATGGGATACTGAAAAATGGATACGATGGACGTTCGATGAATATATTGCCTATAGAAATTGGCAGACCCAAAATAAAATATTTAATACAGATGTAGAAAAAGTAACTAAATTATTTTCTGATTGGTATATTGATCAATATGCATCAATCCAGCAAAATTCAGAATATAGCCTAATTCACTGCCTACAGAACTGGACAAGCGAAATAAATAACGATTCATTGTCGTTAATAATATTGGTCGATTCACTGCCGTTGACATATTGGGATTTATTCAATTCTGAATTTAAAAGGGCAGGATTTTTTAGACACGACTTTCAATTTAAATTTGCTCCCTTGCCAAGCGATACGTTTCATTCAAAACCGCATATTTTCAGTGGAAATTGGGATGTCTCAGAAAAGGACTATAAATCAATTTTGCAGCATCGAGTTGAATGTGATTATCAGAAGAAGCGATTTGTATATCTCCATAACCTTAAATCATTATCAGAACTTGAGCCGCTTGAAGAACCATCCATAATCGTTTTTAATTTTCTGGACATCGATGAGATACTTCATTTAAATGTCGAATTGAAAGATAGTACCTATGAAGATGAAATTTATCGCGTCGTGGCGCGATTAGCTAATTCGGCAGCAAAGCTAATGGAAGGTTCATCCCAAAATAATTATAAAATGAGTGTGTATATAACAACAGATCACGGTGCGACCAGAATATTAAAAAAAGAAACTTCTTCATTTGATTCGAAATTAGTAAAAAAGCTTTTTAGTAACGAAAAGCAACGCTTTGCTGTTTTGGAGAAAAATGAAATATCCAAGATTCCTGAAAATCTATGGGCATTAGGCTATAAATTTAATAATCCATTTCAAAATCAAGAACAAGTCTATTTTATCCCGAGTGGTCATAATACTGTTAAAGTAAGCCAAAAGGGCAGTGGGCATACACATGGCGGCGCATCGCCTGAAGAGATTATTGTACCAACAGCAATATTTAGATTGGAAAAAGCAGCTTGGCAAAAAATTGGTGCCAGATTCATTGATTTGTCAGTGGATCCACAAACAGGCAATGTTTTATTTTATATTCAACGGATTGTTCCTATTCGGCTGGAAATGCAAAATCCAAATGATGTAGAAATTAAGATTACTAATATAGAGATTCTTTGCCCAAGCGTTGACATTAAAGGCAGCATGCTTCCAAGCATTTCAAAAAAGAGCACTGCCATCGCTGAAGTAAATTGTTATTTTGATAAATCAGCATTAAAAGAAAAAGATTTTATTATTCGCGTTGAATATCAAATTGTAGATGAAGAGAGAAGTTTAGAGTTAACTACCGCTGCAGAATATAAATCTGCTATGTCAGGTGGATTTAGCTTGAAATATTTAAAATAGAAGGGTGTAAAATGAATTCATTTGAAATAAAAGCACGTGATTATTATGGCGAAGTAGTAATCAACAAAGGTCTCATGTCAAAGGCAGGATTTGGCGCCAGGGCTGTTCCTGTTTACGTTGGCGAATGGATTATTAGCCAATTTATTGAAAAGGATGATTTAAACGATGAAGGTCGCGGGGAAATAGTAAGAATAATTTCATCTTATCTTCCACAAAAAGCTGATAAGAATTTGCTCTTAAATCGATTAAAGGAACAGGAAGAAGTTAAAATTCTTGACGATTTTCGGGTCAATGTAAATTTGGCTCAGAATACCCATGAGTTAAGCATTCCGATTCTTGATTTAAGGAATGAAATGATCCAGAAGGGAATTATTGATGATAATCCGATGCTTCTGAAAACAGGAATGTGGGGTATCGGGACATTACGATATGTTCCACCTGATGGTGATGATGTTAAGAAAGGCCAAATTTGGATGGTCGATTTTAAGCCTTTCCAGACTGCTGGAGTAGAGCTGGAATATTTTAAAGACTGTCGTAAACATTTTTCTCTGCAGGAATGGATTGATCTCTTGGTTTCAAGTTGTCAATTTAATCCTGAAATTCATACACTCCCACAAAAAATGCTACTGCTTAGTCGTATCATTCCGCTGGTACAACCAAGAGTAAACACAACAGAACTTGCGCCAAAAGGCACTGGAAAATCATTTGTATTTGATAATATCAGTCGCTATGCAGCGGTTATCCCTGGCGGAAAATTATCAGCGCCAGCATTGTTTTATAATAGTGTCAGCAAACAAATTGGTTTAATACCGCGTTATGATGTGCTAGTCGTTGATGAAGTCCAAAAAATCCACACTGATGCTGCTGGTGAATCAATGGCGGCATTAAAAATGTATCTTGAGAGTGGACGTTACAGAAGAGCGACAGGTGATATGGGAACTTCTGAAGCTGGATTTGTTATGTTAGGCAATATTACCCTTGGACCGAACAGACTACCTTTATATGAAACCGACGGAATATTTAAAGAATTGCCCACCGCTTTACAGGAATCCGCATTCATTGATCGTATCCATGGATTGATTGAAGGTTGGTATATGCCGCGAATAACAAAAAATACACCTTCTAAAAGTTTAGGTTTTAAGGGAGATTTTTTCAGTGAAGTTTTACATGAGTTAAGGGGGAATTTACAATATGCAGATTATGTTTCACAAAGCATGCGATTGCCTGAATGCGATGATATGCGAGATAACAAAGCAATTGGTCGTTTAGCAGAAGGATATCTCAAACTTCTTTTCCCTGATCTAAAGTTATCGGATGATGAATTTATCGAGTATTGTGTCAATCCTGCAGTGAGAATGCGCCAGCAAATTCGTGATGAATTGGCAAAAATCGACCAAGAATATAAATGGGTAACAATTAAAAGCGAACTTCCAGATGAGTATCAGCTCATTCATCCATCAGATAAACCAGAACAAGAACCTGAAGAAACGCAAATTGATCCATTATCACCTGATAGAGAACCCATGGAGACAACTGTCGATATTCCTGAAAACAAGAAAGGCATATCATATACAAAACTTTTTCGCCCTTATATGTTAGGAGCCAAATCCATACGAATAGTAGATCCATATATAAGATATGATTATCAAATCCTAAATTTTGTAAATTTCTGTGAAAGCATTGTACCACCGAATGTGAATATCCAATTACAATTAACAACTGGGGCAGATACTCCTGAGCAAGAAATTGAAATAAAAGGCAAACTGGAAGAACTACAAAAAAATCTTATTACGGATCGCATTATCTTAAATTTCGCGTTCGACTCTACTCAACATGATCGTTGGATTGAGACCGATACCGGATGGCGTATTATACTTGGACGCGGCCTGGATATTTTTCAAAAACCTGAAGGCAAATTTAATTTGGGCTTTATTGACCAAAACAAACGAAAGTGCAAAGCAACGACTATTACGTATCTGAAGAAATAATACAATTAATAATATCATTTATTCATTAGATTTGATTAAAGACTTCAAATGAAATTACTGCGGACAACAGCAATGTTATTAAATTTACAGTTGCGTGAAATCAATTTGTCATGTTTGATTGTCGTTCATTTGTTTGGAAAGTAAAAATAACTGTTATTGATTTGAATTTATATTACATATGCTATGTTGATAATTATAAAATGAATTTTTGGGCAACAACAAATACTACTTGAAATGACAACATTAAGAATGTACATCAATACATAAAAGCCAATGAAAAATCAATTTTGAGTCAGGAACATTCATTAAGTAATTATGATTTATCGGTTCAGGTTTCCAGCTTAATCGGTGGAGGTATCGGACATGGTATCGGCGCTTCAATATTTATTGCATTTTTGTCTGCTATCTACAAACGTCATCTTAAACCAGGATTGGGTGTCTTGGGTGATATTTCGGTCAGTGGAGCAATTCAAAGATCAGATAATTTTTCTGATAAGTTAGCCATGCTTTCTGAAAATGGGGCAAAATTAGTTCTCACTCCAATGGAAAATTTGGCAGAGATGCAAAACATACCACCTACTGTTTTAAATAACACAGATGTAAACTTTTTCTCGAATAGTCAGATGATTTTGCAGAAGGCGATTTCGAATGAGTAAATTTATTTCATTTAGTTCCACCAAAATAAAAATGACAATCGAATACACAAACTTCGAACAATTTAGATTCACTCAAACGCCTGGTCTGGCTATATATGATTTAGGAGATATATATGAAAGAGCTAAAAATGAGAACTTTTATAAATAACCATTTTTATTATTGGGGATTTATTGATGGGGAATATATTGGAATTCCAGATCCTGGTAATAAATTAACAAGTCTTCAGGCCAAACTGAGAAGAACTCAGATTTACACTGGAAAAAAGAATGACTCGGGTCAGGAGATATACGAAAATAATATATAAAGTAGAGATTTTCGCATTTTTATAAGTTGTTAGTATGTAATTTATAATCAGAGTTCAGTCGATTAAAAACTTTACATTTGGGATATCTGGATGCCAGATGTATTTATCAGTCATTCCCAGCGCGGCAAGCCGCACCCGTAATAGAACACGGATGACACGGATTAAACGGATTTTCACAGATTTTTTATTTTGCTTTTTTCTACACAAAATGTTATCTTGATTACTATAATAA
>Ga0075123_10001950_pt1 | contig 10190 bp, 9 predicted proteins | sample AntAceMetag02UKX_FD_69808 | JGI IMG/M metagenome (GOLD analysis project Ga0075123, IMG submission 69808) | Saline lake microbial communities from Ace Lake, Antarctica - Antarctic Ace Lake Metagenome 02UKX | ecosystem: Environmental > Aquatic > Non-marine Saline and Alkaline > Saline | place... | reverse complement strand
GGAAAAATTTATTAAATTGGCGCAAGCCCCGTAATACTACGCATTACGGGGGGAGTGATTCCTTCTGATTTATTAACTTATTTTTCCTCTATTTCTGTCTAAACATTGGGGACCCCCTCAGCTTGATCCCGCTGCGAATTTGAAATTAATAAATCAAATCAATTAATTAACTTTAACTTTTTATTACTCATTTATTGGAGGTGTTCTATGAGACACTTAACCAAACTTTTTGTTTTTGCGGTTGCCGCTTTGTTTTTAACTTTGGTATCTTTCAGTGCAGACAGCTTTGCACAAAATGGCAGCCACGGCGCTGGCTTTGTTGATGAAAATGGAGACGGCTATAATGACAACGCTCCCGATCACGACGGCGACGGAATCCCCAACGGACAGGATCCTGATTATGTTCCTTTAAATCCAGATCGGGGCAATCGTTTCGGTGGTTTTATTGATGAAGATGGCGATGGCATTTGCGACAGATTTCAAGATGCTGATGGCGATGGAATCCCAAATTGTGAAGACCCCGATTATGTTAGACCACAGGACGGAACAGGAAACAAATTCGGTCAAATGGGCAGCAAAGGTCATGGACAAATGGGGCGTGGTAACGGACAAAAGGGTAGTGGTTTCAGAGGCGCTGGTTCTGGACAGGGTGCTGGCACAGGCGAATGTGATGGAACAGGTCCCAAAAGAATGGGCGGCAGAGGTCGTTCAGGTAAATAATTTTAAATATGCATCAAAAAGCACGGCTTTATTTAATAGATAAGCCGTGCTTTTTTTTTATTTCATTTAAAACAGAGATGCTTAATTCAAACAAAATAATTTACTTGCTTTTTCAAAGGCTTTATAAGTTCGACTCGCTAATCATTTTTTCAGCAACGAATGGTTAAGATAATTTATCGTATTCAATTCTCTTTTTAATAGTACCATCAGAGACCTTAAACTTTTCTTGCAGCCAGCTTGAGACATATTCATTAAACATATCTGGATTTGATTCTTTGTCAAAGCCACTTTCCTCTATTAGCTTGATAGCTTCTTGATACTTTTCTTTTAAGTGGTGTTCAGGTACTAATATTAAACCTGCGAAACAGTAAGCATGCCATTCAAGAAAACTATATTGTTTTGGATCAATGTTTTCTATTATTTTTATCCATTCATCAGTATTTGAAAAATGTACGGAATTGTAAAAGTCTGCGTGTAAAACCATGTGTCCTATTTCATGCGCCAAAGTAAAATAGTATCGATTTTCATACTTTTCCCAAATATTATAATCTACACAAATCTCTTTGAAATCATTAGATATAAATCCATCGATGTTGTAAACATCTCTTAATGAATTAATTGGGATAATATCAATGCCAAGTTTAAATTCGATTATCTTTTCTATTGAGACGGGGATTTCATCGTTTGTATTATAACGATTGAGGAAATCCAAGGCTCTGATTCTAATTTCTTCATAAGGTAAATATGGAGCTTTCCAATTTTCGATTGTCATAGGTCACTCTTTTTTAATTATCTCAATTAAAGCTTTCAGTTTTTCTTCTGAAAGCTTTTGCCCCGAAATAGTTCGCAATAGGGTTGGTAAATGCGGGAGGACTTCTTCGTCGGACATTATTTGAGCTGGAATACGCCCTGCACTTATTGCAGCCACAGTAAAAAAATTACCCCATTCTTCGGACTGTTCTTCTAAACCTAATGAAAGAGCCAAAGATTTTAACTCTTCATTGTTTATTGGCGGTGGAAGTTTACCTCGCTCCATTCGGCTTATATTCCCTGGATCTTTTTTAAAAGTTCTACAATAAGCTCTCAATGTAAATCCGTTTTTTTGTCGGAGCTCTTTAAAAAGTTCACCAAACATTGATGATGCCATTTCATTCTCCTCGTTTTGTTTATTTGTGTTGTATTAAACATACAACAAAAAAATTTAAAAATCAATAGAAATTTTATAATTTTTTTGAAATGTCAATAAAAAAATATACAACATAATTTTTCACCTTAATTCATTGTACCTGTTTGGTCGAATTTCTCGACAAATTGGTCGAGTTTATAAAAAAAACATTTAATCTAAACAGAATATTATTTACTTAAAATATAATATGTTAAGCGCAAAAATTAATGTTGTTTTTTTGTGGCATACCAATTGCCTGATCAAGTGATAATATAAATTACTAAAATATAAATGAAAGGTGATTAAAATGAAAAAGCAAATAATTTTTTGCTTAGTCTTAATAAGCGCTTTTATTTCAATATCAAATATTTACTCACAAACTTCTATTTCAATTTCACAATCCCTGGCTTATTTTTCCAATTCCTTTTATAATTACAAACAACTGGCAGATGTGAATGATTACATCGGGTTGAAAACAAGTCATATTTTTAAAGGTGAAACTGTTCAATCAAGAATTTATTACCAGGGTGATCTTAACTTTTTTAAAACTTATTCGGACAGACTTTATCACAACCAGGCAATTGGCTATGATGGTTATTTAGTGAGTTCAGACAATAAGAAAACTTTGTATTTTGGCGGCAACTGGAAATTACACGATGGTCGCGATATTTATGATTATTATGATTACCACAAATTACAGTGTTATGTCAACTCAAAAATCTATTTCCGTCCCAACCTGATCGGTAAATTCGGCTACATTTTGAATAATAGAAATTATTCTGAACTTCCTGAATTCAGTTATTGGGAGCACTATCTTTATGCACAGTTGAATACGTTTTTTCAAACAGGGACTTCGATTACGTTGATTGTCAATTACGGACTTAAAAACTATGTTCCATTGCAAATATCATCCAACTGGCGTAATCCAGAATTCTTTGAAATGCCCAGTGTGGATCAATTGGTAAGTAGTATTAAAGTTGCTCAATCAATCGGTAGCAAAACTTCTTTTAGTTTGAAATATTTGAACCGACTCAATCCTGGATTGGTGGCTGGTTCTGCCGCGGTAATGAATACTGATGATCTCTTTACAGAAGACGAATTGTTTGATGATCGCTACGGATACCGCGGACATGAATTTGCAGTGAATTTCACTCACTATTTACCTGCTTACATTAAACTGGAATTAGGTTCAACTTATTATTTAAAAGATTATCACAACAGGCAGATTTACGATTTTGAAGGAAATCTGGATATTTCAGGCGATAAACGATCTGACCAGCGTTCATTAATCTGGGCAGGCATGAGTCGCAGTTTTGCAGTCAATTGGGGAATAAAAAATATAAAACTATCGTTGCAAGGCGGTTATTTGAGGAATGATTCCAATGATAGCTATTACCAGTTTGAAAACTATTTCGGTTCTTTGGGACTTCAGTTTCAGGTGAAATGAGGATTTTAATATTACCTAAAGTGAGCGATTTTTGAATACTGCACATCTGATTAGTGGGGATTCCTGCATTCGCAGGAATGACATGGCACTTAAAAGGGAAATTGTCATTCCGGCTGAAACGAAGTGGAATGCCGGAATCTCCCGATTCTTTGCTACAAATCGCTCAGATTAGGTATTAAAATAAATAATCAAATAAGGAGAAACAAAATGTATAAAAAATCTATTTTAATTGCGTTAGTTATTTTTACTATGTCAAGTTCCCTGCTGCAGGCACAAGGTTATGGCAGAGGGCGAGGGACTGGTAAAGGCTCAAATTTTGGTACGACTTGTGTTCAAATGCCGAAACAGGATGTAAATGAAAAAGAAAAATCCGCTTTGATTTATATGCGGGAAGAAGAAAAATTAGCCCGCGATGTTTATTTAACTTTGTATGATAAATGGAATTTTATTATTTTCAAAAACGTCGCCAATAGCGAAGATAAACATACAGATGTGATTGGGCAATTTTTAGACAAATATGAAATAACTGATCCAGTGAAAAACGATGAAGTTGGTGTTTTCACCAATGTTGAGTTGAAACAATTGTACGATAATCTTGTAGCAAAAGGTGAATCATCTTTATTGGAAGCATTCATTGTCGGTGCGACTATTGAAGATATGGATATTTTTGACTTAAATGAGCGTATTGTCGAAACAGATAATGATGACTTTAAATGTGTGTTTAATAATCTGAAACGAGGATCAGAAAATCATATACGGAGTTTTGTTCGCCAGATAAAAAGAAATGGCGCCACTTACGAAGCCCAACATATTTTGCAGGAAGAACTTGAGAAAATTTTGAGTGAAGTACCTGGTGGAAAACGAGGTCAGGGAAGCAGGAAAAGATGGTAAATTGGACGTTGCAGTTCAATCTTTGATAAATTAGGGAAATTAATTGAAGTTGTTTTTTAAATTAACAAAATGGAGTTTTGGAGTGGTGGATTGTTGGATATTGAGGGTTTAACGGAAATTGAACAATCATATTGCTCCAATACTTCATTAGCGGTAATAATTATATTAAATTTTTTATCTGCATCGGCTTTTGTTTCTAATAATGTCATATCAAATTTTATTTGAACGACGATTCGTGCTAAATTATCTATTTTTTTATCTTGGTTTTTTATTCTTCTTTAGTTGCCACTTTTTTAAATTCATTTTGGAACATAATTTTTTTAAATGTGCTAACAACCACCGATATCTTTTTTTAATTTGAAATTTATTTAAATTCGCTAAAAAAACAGTTGACAATGGAAATTTTTTTAACTATATTGGTTAGTGAACATTAACTAACATAATGAGACAAAAATAATGACTACTTTTACTCAAAGACAAAAAGAGATAATAAACGTTTCAATCAAGCTCATCGCTGAAAAGGGAATCCAGCAGTTAACAATCAAAAATATTTCCAAAAGTTTGGGAATTTCAGAACCAGCGATTTATCGCCACTTTGAAAATAAGCTGGATATTTTGCTGGCTATTTTATCGAACTTCAAAGCCATTAATAAAGCTACTGTCAAGCGGATTTATTCAGTTGACAGGTCAGCTGTTGAGCAAATTGAAATGATGTTTTTGACACATTTTAAACGATTTGCCGAAAAACCAGCTTTGGCGGCTGTTCTTTTTTCGGAAGAAATATTTCAGAACGATAAAAGATTATCGGCGCAGGTTTCAACAATTATGAAATTAAGCCAGGAAGCGATGTCAACTCTCATAATAAAAGGTCAAAAGAATAACAAAATTAGGAAGGACATTCCAGAAGAGCAGCTTTCATTGATCATTTTGGGTGCACTGCGGTTGATCGTAAAGAAATGGAAATTATCTGATTCCTCGTTTGACCTGGAAAAAGAAGGTACAGATTTGTGGATGTCGATTAAAAAATTGATAGAATCCGTCAAAAAGACGGCGGACGTTCCGCACTGATGAAACTGATTACGCGGATCATCACGGATTTTAATAAGTATATTTTGAAGATATCTGCGTAAATCAGTGCGCTCCGTGATATCCGCGTTCTATGGGGGGAGGAGAAGAATCAATTTTTTTTAAACATAAAAGTTAGTTAGCATTAACTAATATAATATTTGACTTAAATTTGAAGGGCTTGAAAAATGGAAAAATTATTAAACAATCTCTTAAAATATCCCTGGCTAATTCTGGTGATGTTTTTGATTTTGACAGTTGGTTTTTTTAAGGTGATGAAAAGCGACTCCAGAATGGAGACTGATCTGGATGAATATATGCCCCAAAGTCATCCTGCTTTTGTGTACAGCAACCAGGCAGAAGAATGGTTTAGTATAAAAGATGGGATTATTATCGCCATTGAAAATCAGGATGGAATTTATAATTCAGGAACGATTCAAAAAGTAAAAGACTTGACTAAAGCGTTGCAAAAGATGAAGCAAATAAACAAGGGTGATGTAACTTCTCTTTACACAGCGGATAATATCATCGGTACTGAAGATGGTTTGGACGTGAAAGCGTTTTTTAAACGGACGCCTAATACCGATGAAGAATTGGAGAAGCTACGTACCAATGTTCGCAATAACGAAATGATTTTCGGGCGGCTGGTATCGACGGATGAAACTGTAACGGTCATTGTCGCTGAAATAGAAAATGATGTATTTTCCCAGGAGTTTTACCAGCAGATTTTAGAAATGGGAAAATCTTTTGAAGGTCCTGAAAAAATTCACGTTGCTGGACGTCCAATAGTTGAAGGAACCATGGCGTTGTTGGGTCCCGCTGATATGAAACGTATGGTTCCCATTGTTGTTTTTGTCATTATTCTGGTTCTGCTGATGGTTTTGCGAAGTGTTAAAAGTACATTTTTTACACTGCTGGTTGTTTTGTTTAGTACGGTCTGGGCGTTTGGTCTAATGGCAGCTTTGGGAATTCCTATTTATGCGGTTTCAACTATGATCCCAGTTATGCTTATCGCTATTGGTGTGGCAGATGGAATTCATCTTTACAGCCATCTTCATCTGTTTATGATTAAAAATCCTGATGCTACAAAAAAAGAAGCCACGCTGGACATGATTCAAGGAATGTGGAAGCCAGTGGCAATGACTTCGGTTACCACAGCGGTGGGTTTTATTTCCCTGCTGACTTCACAGGTTTATCCCATTAAATACTTTGGATTGTTCACTGCATTTGGTGTGATGATGGCAATGGTGTTTTCCCTGGCGCTGATTCCAGCAGGTTTGATGGTCTTTGGCTTGCCCAAGTGGAAAAAACAAGAGGAAAATATTGAAAAAAACAAAGGCAATTTTGCATCAACTTTTTCAGCAAAAATTGTAAAATATAAATACGCAACAATTATTATAACCGCAGTTGTCATCGTTCTTTCGATTACAGGAATTGGAAAAGTGTGGATCAATTCCAGCTTTCTGGAAAAGTTTGAAAAAGACAGCGATATTGTGATTACAGATAAGTTCATTAATGAGAATTTTGGTGGTACATCGACGTTAAACGTAATATTGGATTCCAAAGACAAGGATGCTTTCAAAAATCCCGACATTCTTAAAGCGATTGATAGCATGCAGGACGATGTTGATGGAAAACTGCAAGTTGTTGGTAATTCATTTGCTTTGACCGATTATCTGAAGCGAATGAACAAAGTTATGCACGCTGACAGCGAAAAGTATAATATCATCCCCGAATCGCAAGACCTGGTCGCCCAGTATTTGTTGCTTTATGAAATATCAGGCGATCCTGAAAATTTGTGGAAGGTAGTGGATTATGATTATAAAAAAGCTAATTTGACTTTTCAATTAAAAAGTGATAATTCAAAGGCGATCAACAGCGCCATTGCGGTAATTGAAAAACACATTCCAGAACTCAATGAAAAAAATGTTGAACTCAAATATGCTGGCTCTGGTTATAAAGGGCTGGTATTCACGGATTTGATTTTGCAGGGTCAAATTCTCAGTTTGTTGATGTCGCTGATTGCCATCATAGTTCTATTGTCTGTTATGTTTAAAAAATTCGCTGTGGGATTGATTGGCTCGGTTCCGATAATAATTACAGCAATCATCAGTTTTGGTGTGATGGGATTGTTGAATATTCCGTTAAGCACAACCACGGCGCTGCTTTCCAGCATTGCTATTGGAATCGGCATCGATTATGCGGTTCACTTTATTGAGCGATACAAAATATATGCCGCAGAAACAGGGGATAAGGATTTAACAGCTCAATTAACAATGCATCATTCAGGCAGGGCGATTATATTTAATGCGATAGTGGTTATCGCTGGATTTCTAGTGTTGCTGTTTTCAGTTTTTCCGCCTAATCGTGCTTTGGGAGCGTTGGTGTCTTTGAATATGTTCACCAGTTTTTTGGGAACGGTGACGATTATGTTTATTATTCTTTATAAATCAAATGTTTATTTTAAAACACGCCGATCAAAAACTCACACGGATAAAAAAAAATGAAATGAAATTTGTATAAATAAGTTACACGCGGATTAAAAAAGCACTCAGAAATTAAATCATTATCTTTTACTTCCGTGGGATTCTTTTATCCGAGTGAATAAAACTAGAGGAGATCTAAAAATGAAAGTAAAATATTTTCAACTCGTTTTAATGGCAATTTTAATTGCTGTACCGACTTTAATTTTTTCTCAAGCAAAAATCACTGGCTTGAAAATTATTGAAAATGTGTACAACCGTGAAACTGGTAATGACATGCAGAGCGATCTGACCATGTCGCTGATCAACTCTCGCGGCGATCAACGGGTACGCAAAATCAAACAGTTCGTCAAAAATTTTGGCAACATGGAGAAAAAGATCATGTTCTTTGTTTCACCTGCTGATGTGCGAAATACTTCTTTTATGAATTGGAGCTACGACGAAGCTGGCAAAGACGATGACCAATGGATTTATTTGCCCGCGCTTAAAAAAGTAAAACGAATTTCCAGCGACAGCAAGAGCGATTATTTTATGGGCTCGGATTTTACTTATGATGATCTGGGCGACCGTCATCCCACAGAAGACAACCATAAATTGCTGCGTGAGGAAAAAGTTGATGGCGAAGATTGCTACGTGGTGGAGAGTATTCCCAAAGATGAAGAATACACGTATTCCCGAACAGTTTCCTGGATCATCAAAGACAAATGGATCGGGCTGAAAAAAGAGTTTTACGATGAAGACGAAGAATTACTTAAAACTCTGACTGTTAAAAAGTATGAAAAAATTAAAGGCTATTGGACAATACTGTCAAATGAAATGCACAACGTTCAGAAAGAGCATACAACCAAAATGGAACTCGCTAATGTTAAACTTGATACTGGCATTCCCGCGAACAAGTTTAGCGAACGAATGATGAAGAGAGGTTTAAAATGAGAAAGTTATATTTTAAAATTTCATGGGTGGTCTTTGCCCTGTTTATTTTTATAAACGGGGCGAATGGACAATCACTGAATTTCTCGGGTTACGCCCGCAATTATATAGGGATGTTATTAACAGGAAACAATGATTATGCCATTATTCAAAATACATTTAATTTGAACATTGAGCAGAGTAAAGATAAAGTGGCTTTCAAAGCAAATCCGTATATTTACCAGTATCCGAATCAGGAAATGGAAATCGGGTTGCGTGAAGCCTATATGGACATCTATTTTAATACGGTGGATTTGCGCATTGGAAAGCAGCAGATTATTTGGGGAAAAGCAGATGGCGTGTTTATCACTGACATTGTGTCTCCCAAAGATTTGAGTGAATTCCTGCTGCGCGATTTTGATGAAATTCGCATGGGAATTACTGCGCTAAAAGCAGATTATTACCTGGGAGACAATACTTTTGAATTTGTTTGGACGCCAAGATTTACAGCAACTCAAATGCCTGATGAAAGTTCAATTTGGTTTCCCAAAATGGATTTTCCTGTTTCACCAGTTTTTGATTATTCACAAAACCAGGTAGAAGCAAATTTGGAGAACAGCGAAGTCTTTGCCAAATATTCAGCGCTTACTTCTGCCATCGATTTTGAAATAATGGGCGGTTATATGTGGGACGATGATCCGACTATGCACATCACAAAAACAATTGATCCGCAAACGCATAAACTGACCGGGCTGACAGTAACTCCCCGACATCATCGTTTGGGATTAGCTGGGGGTAGCTTTAGCTCCACACTCGGCGGTTTCGTTTTGCGCGGTGAAGGCGCTTATTACAACGGTAAATATTTCAATTCCGAAGATCCAACACTTGCGGATGGCACAGTAAAGAAAAATTATTTCCATTATTTGATTGGAATGGATTATACATTGTGGGGTATAAGATTGAGTTCACAGTTTATTCAGCAAGCAATTTTGGATTATGATGAACCTATAAAAAATGATGAATATGAAAACACAATGACCGTCCTTGCGAGTAAAGACTTTTTACGGGAAACGCTGCGGCTGGAACTGTTTTCATACATCGGTTTGAATAATTCCGATGCGCTGATTCGTCCCAAAGTAATTTATAATTTAGCCGATGGATTTGAATTGCTGCTGGGCGCCAATATTTTTGTTGGCGATACAGGCAGGTTCGGGCAGTATGATGATAATGATATGGTTTATACGAAGGTGAAATATAGTTTTTAATAGTAATATATGGAAAAATTTGATCACTATTCAGCGCTATTCTGGAAGCAGATTTATGAAGATAAACTTTTATCTTTCGTTGATAAATTTGACCAAAAGCGTTTGACTAAAACAGTGAATTCATTTTTGGAGTTTATGAAGCATGCTTGATCTGAAGCAAATTGAATCATTTCATCCTGAACCATTGCGCGTTATTAAAAAAAATCTTTTAAGAAAATATTTACAATACAAAATTTTGGACATTA
>Ga0075123_10001948_pt1 | contig 10196 bp, 4 predicted proteins | sample AntAceMetag02UKX_FD_69808 | JGI IMG/M metagenome (GOLD analysis project Ga0075123, IMG submission 69808) | Saline lake microbial communities from Ace Lake, Antarctica - Antarctic Ace Lake Metagenome 02UKX | ecosystem: Environmental > Aquatic > Non-marine Saline and Alkaline > Saline | place... | reverse complement strand
CGAAGTCAAAGCCTACCAGGATAACGGTGAGCTTGTAATTTACGGCAAAGTAAAGCGAACCGCCGAGCAGTGCTGTGACGCAGTCACAGGCCACATTGATATAGTAGTCCTCGACCCGGCCGGCCGAGTCGCCGACGTAGTCAGCACCCTGTTTAGCCCGAGAAACATCCCAAAGGTCAGAAGCCGAAGCTCGCGATTCTCGGCAAGACTGCCCTTTACTGAAGACGAGTTGTCCGGAATAATACTGACCTACCACAATAGTCTCGATGGCGTCGATTCAGCCGCTTACAAAGGGGCGCTGTTCGTATGCCGGCATAATCAGGCCATTCCGGAAGAACCGGTTCTCAGTGCACTTCAAGTCAAAGCAACATCAAGCGGATCACTTACCGTTTCTAAGCCACTTGTCGATAGCGGCCGCCGATTCTCGACCGCTGTTGATCGCGCGAACAACTAACGAAGCCCCGCTGACACTATCGCCGGCGGCAAATACCCAAGGCCGGCTTGTCTGATAGCCATCGACCTTCAAATTACCGCTGCCGTCAAGTTCAAGCCCCAGCTTCTTGACCAGGCCATCGTGTGCAACGTGCACAAAACCCATCGCCAGCAGCACAAGGTCGGTATCAAGAACAAATTCGCTGCCTGCCACCTCGTTTATCTTCCACCCATCAGATTTCCTCTCCCATTCCACCTTGCATCCGTGCAGCTTCGCAACGCGAGTTTCATAGCCCGAGAACTTCTTAGTCATCACGCCCCACCACCGCTCACAGCCCTCTTCCTGCGAAGACGACGTGCGCATAATCCGAGGCCACATCGGCCAGAGCGTATCGGCGGGCCTCTCATCCGGTGGCTTCGGCAATATCTCCAACTGGTATATCTTCCTGGCTCCCTGGCGACGCGCCGTCCCGACGCAGTCACTGCCCGTGTCCCCGCCGCCTACGACTATTACCGTCTTGCCTTTGGCCGTCACCAACTCCGACTCATCCGTCAATTCACCCGACCCAAGCCTGTTCTGGCCGGTCAAATACTCCATCGCGAACATGACGTTCTCATACTCCCTGCCCTGCACTCCAAGATCTCGAGGCTGACCCGCCCCCATCGTCAAACAAAGACAATCAAACATCTTCTCAAGGTAATGAACCGAAATATCCTCTCCTGCGCAGATACCCGTCTGAAACTCCACACCCTCTGCCCTCAACTGTTCCAGCCTCCTTTCGATGATGTGCTTTTCAAGTTTGAAATCCGGAATCCCGTACCTCAGCAATCCGCCGAGTTGCTCATTTTTTTCGAACACCACTACGCCATGTCCCGCCCGCGCCAATTGCTGCGCAGCCGCCAGACCAGCAGGTCCCGACCCAATCACTGCCACCCGCTTGCCCGTCTTGGTAGCAGGCGGCAACGGCTTGATCCAGCCCTGTTCGAAACCTCGCTCAACAATTTTATACTCAATGTGACGAATAAGAACAGGCTCGTCATTTAACGCAAGCGTACACGAGGCCTCACACGGCGCAGGACAGATTCGCCCCGTAATCTCAGGAAAATTGTTCGTCGAATGAAGATTCCGGCACGCCTCTTCCCACCGATCTTTGTACACCAACTCATTGAAATCCGGTATGCAGTTCTTCAACGGGCAGCCCGTCCCGTGACAGAACGGTATCCCGCAGTCTGCGCACCGGCCCGCCTGTTGCCGTATCTGCTCGGGGCTCAAGGGCAACTCAAGCTCTCTAAAATCGTGCACACGCTCTTCAACGGGCCTATGACCGACTTCCTGCCGCGACAAGTTCAAAAATGCCTTTGAATCACCCATAGAAAACCTCCTCTGTCGCAGGAGTTGTTTCCGTGTCACGGTGCTCGGCCGCACGCATCCGCTCGAGCGCCCTGCGGTAATCTATGGGGATAACCTTGACGAATTTCCCGACCATGTCCTGCCACGCATCGAGAATAAACTTCGCCCGATCGCTGCCGGTCCATTCGAAATGTCGCTGGATCAGATCGCGCAGCACGTCCTTATCCTCCTGGTGCCAGACGCTTTCCAACTCAACCATATCGAGATTGCACAGCGTATCGAATAACTGCATCTCGTCGAGCACATAGGCAATGCCGCCGCTCATACCCGCTGCAAAATTACAGCCTGTCTGCCCGAGCACAACCACCGTCCCCCTGGTCATGTACTCGCACCCATGATCGCCGAGCCCTTCGACAACTGCCGTCACGCCGCTGTTGCGCACCGCGAAACGCTCGCCCGCCATCCCGTTGATGAATACCTCGCCCGCAGTCGCCCCGTAAAGCAGGGTATTGCCCGCGATAATATTCTCATGCGGCATAAAAAGCGATTCTTCAGGCGTCCGCACAACGATTCGCCCGCCCGATAGTCCCTTGCCGAGATAATCGTTACTTTCACCTATGAGTCTGAGTGTGACCCCGGGACTCAGAAACGCACCGAAACTCTGCCCCGCCGAGCCGCGGAACGTAATATCGACAGTACCGTCGGGCAATCCTTTGGGCCCGTACCTGGTGACAATGCGGTTGTTCAAAATAGTCCCCACCGTTCGGTCCGTATTGTGGATGGCAAATTCCAAATTCGTCCGCTCCCCATTCTCGATGCCTACCTCGGCTTGTTCCAGAATTCTCCAGTCCAAATGATCAGCGGTCTTAATCGGCGGCGCATTAGTCTGCCTCAGCGCCGTTCCTTCAATAACATCCGGCCGATGGAACACCGTCGAAAAATCAAGTCCCCTGGCCTTGAAATGTTCTATGGCGTCCCGCGTGCGAAGTCGCTCCACCCGACCTATCATATCCTCGAATTTCCTGAAGCCAAGCTCCGCCATAATCAGGCGAACTTCCTCGGCAATAAAGTACATAAAACGCTCGACGTATTCCGGCTTGCCGGCAAACCTCTTTCTAAGTTCCGGATCCTGCGTCGCTATTCCGAAAATACACGCCCCTTCGTGGCATTTTCGCAACAGCCCGCAGCCCAACGAAACCAGCGCTGCCGTAGCAAAGCCGAAGCGTTCGGCCCCCAACAACGCTGCAACCACAATGTCCCTGCCTGTCTTCATTTGCCCGTCCGCCTGAACCCTGATCCTGTCGCGCAGGCCGTTGATAAGAAGAACCTGCTGTGTCTCGGCCAGGCCCAACTCCCAGGGACATCCCGTATGCTTGATAGAAGAAAGAGGGCTCGCCCCCGTCCCCCCGTCGTGTCCGCTGATTAAAACCTCGTCGGCGTTACCCTTGGCCACCCCCGCGGCTATTGTCCCCACACCAATCTCGGCCACCAGCTTCACCGATACCTTCACTCCCGGGTTGCTGCACTTAAGGTCGTATATAAGCTGGGCCAGATCCTCGATCGAATATATGTCGTGATGAGGCGGAGGCGATATCAAAGTTACACCCGGTGTCGAGCAGCGGATATCTGCAATCTCATCGGTCACCTTGTGCCCCGGCAACTGCCCTCCTTCGCCAGGCTTGGCGCCCTGCGCCATCTTTATCTGCAACTCTTTCGCATGGGCAAGGTAATTGGCAGTGACACCGAATCGGGCGCTGGCGATCTGCTTGATAGCGCAATTTTTGGAATCGCCGTTCGGTTCGCTCTCGTACCGCAGCGCATCTTCCCCCCCTTCGCCCGTATTGCTCATAGCACCTAAGCGATTCATTGCAATGGCAAGACATTCGTGCGCCTCTTTGCTTATCGAGCCGTGACTCATCGCGCCGGTGCAAAATCTCTTTACGATTTCTTCGGCGCTCTCGACCTCATCGATCGCCACCGACTCGCCCGCAGCAAAATCAAAAAGCCCGCGCAGCGTACACAGTTTTCGCGACTGGTCGTTTACAGCCTTCGAGTAATCGGCATAAGCAACCTCGTCGTTGTTTCTAACAGCGTGCTGAAGCCTCGCTACCGTCGTCGGGTTCCAGAGATGCTCCTCACCGCTGTGTCGGAAATGATATTCGCCGCCAAAATCCAGATTGAGCGATGCTGGCGACCGCTGCCCGAATGCCGATTTGTGCCGCGAAAGCGCTTCGTTCGCGATTTCCTCAAGCCCGATTCCTTCAATCCGCGAACTCGTACCCGTAAAATAGCGGTCGATCAAACCACGACTAAGACCGATAGCTTCGAAAAGTTGAGCACCGTGGTAGCTGCGAAGCGTCGAGATGCCCATCTTGCTCATCGTCTTTAAAATTCCCTTTTTCACCGCGGCGATGTAATTGTCGGCAATCTGTGTCGGCTCGATCTTCGAAGACAGTTCCTCACGCCGATGCAATTGGTTCAGTGACTCGAACGCCATATAAGGATTGATCGCATTGGCGCCGAAGCCGCACAAAAGGCAAAAGTGCATCACCTCTCTCGGCTCGCCGCTTTCGACAATCAAACCCGCTTCCGACCGAAGCTGCCGATCGAGCATCCCATGATGAACCGCCGCCGTTGCCAGTAGCGACGGTATAGGCGCCCTGGTTTCCGAGATATCACGGTCACTGATAATTATCAAAGAAGCGCCTTCTTTGATAGCTTGCTCCGCTGAATCGACAAGTGAATCCAGCGCCCGCCGAAGATTCTCACCGGCCTCGGAGCAGCTTATGTCATCGCCGGTCTCGAAGACCGCTGAGATAGTCGCCACCTTAAAGTCCTCGCGTGTCACCGTCCGCAATCGTTCGAGGTTCTCATTGGTCAATATCGGATGCGGCAATTTGAGTTGCCTGCAGTGACGCGGACTTTCCGACAGAATGTTGCGGCGTTTGCCCGTGAACATCATCAGGCTCATAACCAAACCTTCTCGCAGCGGATCGACCGGCGGGTTGGTCACCTGAGCGAACAATTGCTTGAAATAATTGAACAGCAGTTTCGGTTTATCCGAAAGTACCGCCAGCGGCGTATCGTTTCCCATCGAACCTATCGGTTCCTGCCCGTTCACCGCCATCGGCGTCAAAATCATCTTCAACTCTTCGGCCGTGTACCCGAAAGCACGCATTCTCTGATCTATCGTATGAGGGTCACTGTCCACGAGTTTGGGCGCATCAAACAGGCCGCGAAGCTCGATCCTGTTCTCATCCAGCCACCGCCGATAAGGCCGCTGGCGGGCGATCTTGCTCTTGATCTCATTGTCGGTAATGATTCGCCCTTCCACCGTGTCGACAAGGAACATGTGTCCCGGGCGCAGCCTCCCTTTTCTCCGGATCTTCTCCGGCGAAAAATCCACCACCCCCGCCTCGCTTGCAAGAACGGCCACGCCATCGGTAGTGACAACATACCGACAGGGCCGCAGCCCGTTGCGGTCCAGTGTGCCCCCGATTAGTCGCCCATCCGTAAAGACCATCGCCGCAGGCCCGTCCCAGGGCTCCATTATCGACGCGTGATATTCGTAAAACGCACGCTTGTCCGTACTGATATGATATCTCTGCCCGAACGCTTCCGGGATCATCATCATCATCGCATGTGGCATCGAGCGCCCCGACCGCACTAACAACTCCAGCACATTATCAAAACAAGCCGAGTCACTGGCATCCGCTCTAAGAAGCGGAACCAAATCGCCGATGTCGTCGCCGAAGGCTTCGCTCGACATCTTCATTTCGCGCGCCCGGATGCGGTTGCGGTTGCCGCTAAGCGTATTGATCTCACCGTTATGAGCAATAGAACGCAATGGCTGAGCCAATAGCCAGTTGGGAAACGTGTTCGTGCTGTAGCGCTGGTGAACAATCGCAAGAGCCGACTTGACCCGCTCGTCGGCAAGGTCAGGGTAATAAGCGAACAACTGCCACGCCATGAACATACCCTTGTAACAGATTGTCCGACACGACAGCGCCGTAGGATAAAAATCCTGACCCTTCTCGCCGAACTTCTCGGCCACCAAACGTTCGGCTCGCTTTCTCGCTAAGTACAAACGCCGCTCGAGAATCTCACCTTCAAGACCTGCCCCGTCGACGAAAATCTGTTTTATCGACGGCTCCGCCGCCAGCGCAATTTGGCCCAGGCAGTCATTCGAAGTGGGCACGTCCCTCCAGCCCAGGACCTTCATCCCATAATGACCAACCGCAGATTCGAGCACCTCGTCACAAAGCCGGCGCATCTCAGCATCTTTCGGACCAAACACCACCCCCGCACCGTAACGTGACAGCGCCGGCAGTGAAAAACCAAGCCCGTCACATTCCGCCAAAAGAAATTCGTGCGGTATCTGAAAGAGAATCCCCGCACCGTCACCGGTTATTTCATCCGCACCGGCCGCACCGCGATGATGCAGATTAAGCAATGTTTGCTTGCCATATTCAATGATAGAGTGGTCGCGCTGGCCGGAAATATTGACAACCGCACCGATTCCGCACGCGTCGTGCTCACGCCTGCTCTCATATAGACCTTGATCACTTAAATTACACACCATAAAATTCCCATTTTGCGAACTTACTATCCGACAAACTGCTCTTGCCGGCAAACAGACGGTCCCATTAGTCTGGTCCACCTTAAAAAGCCCCTTTCAAGTATAGTCTACACCAAATAACGGGCTTTGGTGTGGATGTTCTCGTAATAGATAACATAAGTTCTGCTAATAAGGCAAACACTAATGCTAATATCGGCTCAACTCAAGCCGTCTCGCGAAAATCGCATGTGGCCAACGACGATGAGGCTTACCCCAGCAGGTCACCGCCATTCGGCGCACCGCCCAACTGAAAGCAAGCCTCATCCACAACCCAATACTAACCGAGTTGTCAACAAACCATTAACTATCGTAGTAAAGATGGAACTCGTACGGATGCGGCCGAAGAGCCATCGGATCTATTTCCTCGTCGCGTTTCCACTTAATCCACATCTCAACCAGGTCGTCCGTGAACACATCGCCGGCCGTAAGGAACTTGTTGTCCTTCTCCAAAGCATCGACGGCATCGCCCAATGTTGCGGGAGTCTTGGGAAACTTCGCCAATTCCTTGGCGCTCATCTCGTAAATATCGCGATCCAGCGGTTCACCGGGTTCGATCTTATTCTGTATACCGTCCAATGCCGCCATCAGCATCGCAGTCCATGCAAGGTAGCCGTTGCAGGTCGGGTCGGGACAGCGGAACTCCAGACGCTTGGCCTTCGGCTTCTCCGAATACATCGGGATACGAACGCCCGCCGAGCGGTTGCGCTTCGACATTACCAGGTTCACCGGAGCCTCGAAGCCGGGAACAAGACGACGATAAGAATTCGTCGTCGGAGCAGCAAAAGCCAGAATAGCCGGCGCGTGTTTGAGTATCCCGCCGATCGAGTACAAGGCGATGTCACTGAGCCCGGCGTACCCGTCCCCGGCAAACAAAGGCTTGCCGCCTTTCCAAAGCGAAAAGTGCGAGTGCATCCCGCTGCCGTTGTCCTCAAAAACAGGCTTGGGCATAAATGTCACCGTCTTGCCGTTCTGCTTGGCCACGTTCTTGATGATATACTTGTACCACATGAACTGGTCCGAAATTTTCAGCAGTTCCTCGAACTGCATATCGATCTCCGACTGACCCGCCGTAGCCACTTCATGATGGTGAGCTTCGACAACGATGCCGACCTTCTTCAACTCGGCAGTCATGTCGGCCCGCAGATCGCAATAAGTATCCGTCGGGCTTACCGGGAAATAGCCGCCTTTGAAACTGGGTTTGTAACCAAGGTTCGGCTCTTCGAAACGCGCCGTGTTCCACGCGCCCTCGACCGAATCGATGCGGTAGAAGCCGGTGTGCTGATTCTGCTCGTACCGAACCTCGTCGAAGATAAAGAACTCCGGCTCCGGCCCGATGAAGCACGCATCCGCGATGCCCGTTTCCTTAAGATAAGCTGTACCCTTACGCGCAACGTGACGCGGGTCGCGAGTGTAGTCCTCTTTCGTGATCGGATCAACGATGTTGGCAATCACACTGATGGTCGGATCCTTGAAGAACGGATCCATCACGCCCGTGTCCGAATCCGGCACGGCCAGCATATCCGACATGTGAATCCCCTGCCACCCGCGGATCGACGAGCCGTCGAAACCGACGCCGTCCTCGAAAGTGTCCTCATCCCAAGTCTCAATCGGGTAAGAGCAGTGCTGCCACGTACCCAACAGATCGCAGAATTTCAGATCCACCATCTCAGCCTTGTTCTTCTTCGCAAATTCAAAAAACTCTTTCGGTGTCATTTTTTACTTCCTTTCAAAATCTGTTGACTTTCAGTATTGTTTCAATAGCCGAGACTACAAAGACACGATTGACCATCTTCTCAGCTTATTCATTCATAGCAAACAATCAACCCTTCAAAATCCTTAGATTCACAATCCAGGCCCGTTCAGACCTCAAAAAACAACTCGCAAGTCTGCACAACAGGCCAAACGGTAACATTTTCTTTGTAGCAATACGTGTACCAGAAACCGTAAAAAAATTTAACACTATGGTAAAGCAGCACTTACATAAAATAGATTAAGGTCGGCCCCGCCCCAAATACGCGACAACTTTGTTGCAAACCAGAACTATGCGACATTATTGTAGTCTTATTGGGGTTTGCGATTCACCGAATATAACACTAATAATGATCTCATATTAACCGATTGCCTCTTCACCCTTCTCGCCGGTTCGAATTCGGATGCACTGCGGCAGATCGATAACGAAGATCTTGCCGTCGCCGATTTGGCCCGTCCTTGCGCCTTCGGTAATTGCCTCGATTGTCCGTTCGACAAAATCGTCGTTCACCGCAACTTCGAGCCTGACCTTCTTCAAAAGGTTCACCTCAAACTTGATGCCCCTATAGCTCTCCTCATAACCGTGCTGTTCCCCGCAGCCCAGGGCGTTAGTCACCGACAACTTATAAACTTTGGCCTCGTACAAAGCCTTTTTAACATCCTGCAGTTTGTGCGGCTGAATATATGCAGTCACAAGTTTCATTTTTTAGCTCCCTGTATATTCGATTCCAGAAATCGTTAACTCGTACTGAAAATCTGAAAGCCCCCGTAGGCTTCCATACCATGCTCACCGATATCAAGCCCGCGAAGTTCTTCTTCCCGGCTGACCCTGAGCCCGACGGTCAAGTCAATCAGTTTGAATACGACGCCCATGGTGACAACCACAAACACTACCGCGCTTACACTGCCTACCATCTGTATACCCAACTGCATCGGGTTGCCGCTATAGATAAAACCTTCGTTCGCCAATCCCAAAGCCTGTTTGCCGAAGATGCCGATGCAAAGTGTCCCCCAGACACCGCACATACCGTGAACGGGAACAGCTCCCACAGGATCATCAATATGAAGTTTATCGAGCAGCTCCACTCCCAGCACAACAATGATTCCAGCCGTTGCACCGATCACCAGAGCCGCCCACGGCTCAACAAAAGCACACGGTGCAGTAATAGCCACCAGGCCCGCCAAAGCCCCGTTCATCGCCATCGACAAGTCAGGTTTGCCGAACCTTTTCCAAACAGTAATCATCGCAAAGATTCCGCCCAATGCCGCCGCTAAGTTAGTGTTGAGCGCCACTCTGGCGATATCGAAACCACGATTACTCACGCCCAGCGTCGAACCCGCATTGAATCCGAACCAGCCGAACCAGAGAATAAACACACCCAGAGAAGCTAACGGAATACTGTGAGCCGGTATCGCTTTGGCCCTGCCGTCGACAGTGTACTTCCCTTCCCGCGGCTTGAGGATAATAGTACCCACGAGAGCAGCAAAACCGCCGACAGTGTGAACAACTGTCGAACCGGCAAAATCGGAAAAGCCCATATTGGCCAACCATCCCCCGCCCCATATCCAGTGCCCAACAATCGGATAAATCAGGGCCGAAATAATAAATGAGTAGATCAGGTAGCCGATGAACCTCATTCGCTCAGCCATACCCCCGGCCACAATTGTCGCCGCCGCCCCGCAAAAAGCCGCCTGGAACAACCAGAACGCATAAAGCGGAATGCCGCTGGCCGTCGGCTCCAGACCCGCCAGGCACCAGCCTTTCAAACCAAGGAAACCATTGCCGTCGCCGAACATCAGCGCATAACCGACAAGGAAAAACCCCAATGAAGCCATGCAGAAGTCGAGAAAGTTCTTCGTCAGGATGTTACAGGTATTCTTGGCCCGGATAAACCCGGCCTCAACCATCCCGAACCCCGCCTGCATAAAGAAAACAAGGAACGCGCCCAACGAGCCGGTTATGGTCCTGACAAAGTTGCCGCTGCCGGCGAACGTATCGCGTACCAAAGCGGCCTTCTTCCCCGCCCTTCTCGCTACTTCTCCCAC
>Ga0075123_10001947_pt1 | contig 10199 bp, 12 predicted proteins | sample AntAceMetag02UKX_FD_69808 | JGI IMG/M metagenome (GOLD analysis project Ga0075123, IMG submission 69808) | Saline lake microbial communities from Ace Lake, Antarctica - Antarctic Ace Lake Metagenome 02UKX | ecosystem: Environmental > Aquatic > Non-marine Saline and Alkaline > Saline | place... | reverse complement strand
TCTTCGCTACAAAGACAAGGTCTGGCGGATTGCCATGCGCAGAGCATACGAGAAGACCGATGAATTCAAAGACACATACCGGTGGCGTGCAGGTATAGAGGCAACCATGTCTGAGTATGATAGAAAGACAGGTGTTAAGAACCTTCGTGTCCGAGGGATGAAGGCGGTGCGATTCTGTGCCACCTTAAAGGCAGTTGGCATCAACATCTTCAGGGCAACGGCGGCCAGGAATGCGAAAATCTCTCCAAAACCCATCCGGAAATGGGCACGTTGGTGTGCCTGTCGTCTATGGTTCTATGTGAAAGAACAATATTGTGCTCTTTTGAGCAATTTGGATAAGCTATTTTCCGAATCTACGTTTTCAACCGGTTTTTCGTGTAGATCGACTATCTGACTTTTTACAGGCATATCAAGGTTGATACATTCGTAAAAAGTCGTCACACCGGTGAAAACCGGTGTCCAGATTTTATGTAAACATATGAAATATCTGGATTCCGTCTTTCGACGGAATGACAAATCTGAAGGTTCTTCGGCTTTTTACGAGTTTATCAAGGTTTACTGTTAGAAAAATATCCCCACGCAAGAGTGGGGGAACGAGGGAACCCTGAACCTTTGAACGGTTACTATTTTCCTATCTCGCTCATACAGACATCTACAACAAAAGATCCCTCCTCTGTCTCAAATGGGATAACAACACTTGGACCACTTAAAATATGCTTGATCGAGTGACTTTTGCCCGAAACTACAGTAGGGATTGCGGCTGAGACAGTTAAACCGATCGACTCCAGTTCTTTTCTGGCCACACCTGAAACCATATTTGTAATCTCACCCACAGCATCTGTAATATCGCCATTGACCTCCTTTATCTCTTCCCCTAACATGTTTGATACAATCTTCAATATGGCTCCCTCAGAAAAGCTCAGGGCCATTGAACCGGTTACTGCGCCTGTAAGGCCTATGATACCGGAGACATCACCCCTGGCAATACTATCCTTTTTAAGATAAGGCTTACCATGCTCCGGTTCGATAAAGGCCATCGTCTTCAGCACGCTAACCGTCCCATTTAAAAATGGATTTATAAATCTGACATCCATCCTTTTCCCCTTTCATCCTTCAACCTAAAACCTGATTAGTTATATCTTATCTATAATTTTTTCGATCTTTTCATTCAGAACCTCGGCGGTAAAAGGTTTTACAATATAATTACTGACACCCGCCTTAACCGCCTGCACAACATTCTCTTTGAGAGCTTCCGCCGTAACCATCAGGAAAGGCAAACCACTCAATTCATTATCCACCCTTACAGCTTTGAGGAATTCAATACCACTCATATTGGGCATATTCCAGTCGGAAATGATGAAATCCACCTTCTGTGATTTTAATATCCTCAAAGCCACCACACCATCCTCGGCTTCGGTGATGTTATTATATCCGACCTGTTTTAAAAGATTTCTAATAACCTTTCTCATCGTGGCAAAATCGTCAACTACCAGTATTTTCATATTCTTGTCAATAACCATAAACGCACTCCTCTCATTCAGGTTGTTTGGGCTGTCCCGACACGTCGGGATTAGTTTTTAGCCTAAACGCCCACTTAATTCAAACAGTCCTTCCACGTCCAATATCAATCCTACATTACCATCCCCCATTATAGCGCCGCCGGAAATCCCTTTGGCGTTTTTCAAACCTTCACCAAGGCTCTTGATCACTACTTCCTCTTCATCTAAAACCTCATCTACCAGCAAACACTTGGCTCCGTGTTCACCCTCAACCACCACCACTATGGCTTCCCAGGGATTGGTGTGATCCGGCTTTATATCGAAGATCTTATACAATCTTACCAGGGGCAAAATCTTTCCCATAACGTTTATTGCTTCACCCCTGCCAACTATATTGTTATAAGATTCCTTCACGGGACGCGACAACTGTCTGATTGCGGTGATAGGAATAATATACTTTTCACTGCCCACCTTTACAATCAGACCTTGAATAATGGCCATGGTAAGAGGAAAGTTGAGCGCAAAGGTGGAGCCTTTATCAACTACACTGTCAATCTCTATCTTCCCCCGCAGTTTTTCCACGGCCTGTTTCACCACATCCATCCCGACTCCACGACCGGAAATATCCGTCACCTTCGCGGCAGTTGAAAAACCGGGGAGAAAAATCAACTTATAAATATCATGATCCGAAAGATCGTCTGAGCGGTTGACAAGTCCTTTCTCGACAGCCTTTTTCAGTATTACGTCCTTATCCAATCCCCTTCCGTCATCCGATATTTCGATTACAATATTACCTCCTCTGTGAAAGGCCCTGAGCTTTACCATGCCCTTTTCCGGTTTACCAGCCTTTATACGCGCTTCCGAAGAATCTATCCCATGATCTACGGCATTCCGTACCATGTGTACAAGCGGATTATACATCTCCTCCACCATATTTCTGTCCATCTCCGTATCCTCACCTTCCGTGACAACACCAACCTGCTTCCCGGCATCTCTGGACAGATCCCTGACAAGACGGGACATCCTCTGAAATGTCTGCTTGATAGGCACCATTCTCAAGCTGGCAGAGGTTCTCTGGAGTTCCGATGTAATAGTGGTCAGACGGGAAACATCTCTGCTCAACCTTATATCGGAATTTGATAGAATAAATGAATTCTGTTTGATCATCGACTGTGTAATGACCAGTTCACCAACCGTATCGATTAAATCATCCAGCTTTTTTATATCTACCCTTATCACAGCGGTATCTGCGACCTGCTCTTTCTGTTTTCTCAGGGCCTGTGACACCTGCTTCGGAGTAACCTTACCTTCGGACATCAGGGCCTCCCCAATTTTTTTAGGAGGAATCGATTGTTGCGCAGATTCAAGTCCTTGATCAAGGTTTTCCTCTGTTATTGCGCCGTCTTCGACCAGCATTTCGCCCAGTTTTTTTACTTCCACGGTATCCGGGGTGCCCTGTTCAACACTTTTTATCCGCCTTCTCAAGGCAGCCAGATCAATCTCTAAAGGTTCAGTCGGTTTGCCTTCCATCTCGTTTTTCAGTTTAACAATCATTGCCTTCAGGGCATCGGCTCCATCAAGAATTATATCTATAAGCGGGGAACTCACCGATAATCGGTTATTTCTCACGCTGTCCAGAAGGCTTTCCAGAATGTGGGCAATGCCTTGAATCGTTTCTAAATTAAGAAACCCGGCCACCCCCTTGATGGAATGAAACGGTCTGAAGATGGCATTGACACAATCCGGATTCTCTGGATCCTGCTCCAGGTTCAATAGATTCACCTCAATCTCATCAATGTATTCCAGACCTTCAATAATAAAATCCCTCAACAGCGACTCGTCCTGTGTCTCGTCAACTGTTTCAGGCGCTTGGGGTTCCTGCTGAGAAATTTCTGCTGACTCTTCAACCGGAAGCTGTTCTTCTGCAATCACTTCACTGGATATTGCCCTCTGCTCTCCCGTAAGAACGGCAATCGACTCCATAAAACTTTCAATATCACCTTCGTAACCACCGGTGTTTTTAAGGCTGTCACCTATCTCTTGCATCAGAGTGATACCCTTCTCAAAGGCGGCGAATCCCGCTTCTTCATCCTCTATTCTTTCAAGAACGATCTTCTCCAGAAGATTACTCAATCCACTGGCCACCCTTTTCAACCGATCTGTCTCCAAAGCCTCTGCTTCTTTTATCAACCCATCCAGCCTGTTAAGAAACTCACCTGCGGCAGGCACATCGATTTCCCGGCCATCGAGAAATAAAAAGTCGGAAGCTATACCATCAATTGACTTTATCAAAGAATCATATTTCATAATTCACACCATCTGTCATTATTATGGTTGTTTAGACTGAAGGCATTTAGGTTACAAAAACTAGCAGTCTACAGCCTATCAAAACAGTTCACACCATCTTTACTATTTCTTCGGCGACACGGTCCAACGGCACCACCTTATCTACAGCGCCCAATTTTATTGCCTCTTTCGGCATTCCGAAGACGATACATGATTTTTCATCCTGGGCAATTGTTTTAGAGCCGGAGCGCTTCATCTCTAAGAGCCCCTCCGCGCCATCTGATCCCATACCGGTAAGAATAACACCAATCGAATTCGCCCCCGCATATTGGGCGGTCGATTTGAACAACACGTCAACCGCTGGACGCTGATGGTGAATCATCGGGCCATCCTTGATCTCAACATAATACCTGGCACCGCTTCTCCTGAAGATCATATGGTAATTACCCGGAGCAAGCAATGCAGTCCCGGGATTTACAGAATCATTATTTTGAGCTTCCTTCACTGTGATCTGACAAATTTCATTTAACCGCTCCGCAAAAGCTTTTGTAAAACTGGCCGGCATGTGTTGCACCACCATTATCCCGGGTGAATTCGGGGGCATTTTGGACAGGACATTTTTTAATGCCTCTGTTCCTCCAGTAGAGGAGCCTATGGCAATAACTTTATTGGAAGTCTTTGAAAGAGCTTTCATCCGTTCAGGCTTTGTAGGGGCAGACACTTTATCCGAACTTTTTTTTGTCATCCTCACCCTTGATGCGGCCCTGATCTTGTCTGCGAGCTGGGGGATCATATCTCCGACAGAATAGGAACCTCCAGGTTTTCCAATAACCTCCACAGCTCCGTTCTCCATAGCCTCTAACGTCAACCTCCCTCCTTTTGGTGTCAGGGAACTCACCATGATCACGGGCAGCGGATAATACCTCATCAGCTTCTTGAGAAAGGTCAGGCCGTCCATTTTCGGCATTTCAATATCCAGCGTTACCACATCCGGCTTAATCTTTAAAATCTTCTCCCTGGCAATAAAGGGATCAGGGGCTGTTCCTGCCACTTCAATATCGGGAAATCTTGAAAGCTCTTCGGAAAATATCTTCCTGACAATAGCGGAATCATCAATAATAAATACTCTTATTTTTTTCAAGGTTACACTCTCCCATTAATATCAATTATCACTCCAACTTTTTCACCATCCGAGTCAAAATCCATTCTGTAGGCATTTTCCCCCGAAGACGGGCCGGAATATTCCGGTTTAAATGCCGGGATTGACAGATTGAACATCTCCGAATTGTCAAGCTTGCCGAAGAGATTACCGGCAACCATATTAACCGCCTCTTTTGAGCAATCCTCAATGTTATGCCGGGTTATTTCACCTTCCTCCAGATTCAGCATATTTTGAACCATCGTTCTCACCATATTCCTGGAAAGCAATATCCGGATCTCCCCTCTCGCGGAACCTTCAAACTCTATGAGGGCCTCCATATCATATCCATCGACTTTACCATCCGAAGGCTCGAGAAATATATAAAACATCTTCTCAAATACCTCAAAAATCGAAAGCCTCGTCATCTCCGCTATCTTCTCCATATTTTCCTTCATAATTCACCCCTATGACCTTATAAAGAATCCCTCTGATTTCCTCAGGCAGAAAAGGTTTTCTTATAAAACCCTTCACCCCCAGATTGAAGGCATCCTGCATACGCTCGTCGCTGCTTTCCGTGGTTATGGCTATAACGGGAATATCTTTAAGGAGATTGTCGCTTTTCAACCTCTCAAATAATTCAAAGCCACTCATTATCGGCATATTTATGTCTGATATTATTACATCCACCCAGTGGCCTGTCAGCGCCTCCAGCGCCTCCACCCCGTTGCTCGCCTCGATACATTTATCCATCTTGAAACCTGAAATCGAGATAACTTTCTTTATGACGGCACGCATCGAGTTTGAATCATCCACGATCAACACATTGAAAGACATGATGGCTCTCCTTTATAACTCCTTGATATGACGTTTGTTGGAACTCCTGACCATAACCTGGCCGGTGGAAATATCCAGATTGACGCTTCTGTTATAACTACTCCCCGTGTCTTCGCCGTCTATCAGGACATTGTTCCTCCAAAATATTTTCCTCAAAGCGGTTATGTTTTTCTTGCCGATCTGGAAGTGGTTCGCGTTGTCCAGGATGCGGGCCCCGCCGGCAATCTTCACTTTCATTCGTTTCTTTTGAGCCCCCAGCTCGTAACAAGATTTAAACAGAAGGGGTATCCCCGTATCCGCGAACATCGCCGGATTATTCCGAGCCTTATGTAAATCAAGCAATGAATCAGGAAGCATGAAGTGCAAAAGCCCCCCCACCGTTGCCACGGGATCATAAACAACAACAGCGATACATGAACCGAGGGCATAGGTGATCAGCGTATCCTCAATGTTTCCACTCACCTTCAGATCTGAAATTCCGACTATAAGCTTGTTCATAGAAATAACCTTTAAAGTATCAAGGATTCGGCCTTTTCTCTGCAAACTATTTACGATAGACACTCGGTTCGATATAGTTAAACCGGTGAGTTATACCTGTCAGGCTTTCAGAATGCCCGATAAACAACCAGCCGCCCTCTTTCAGGCAATCATAAAAGCTATCAATCAGCCTCTTCTGGGTCTCTTTATCAAAATAGATCATAACGTTTCTGCAAAATATGGTGTCAAAAGGATCTTTAAAATGAGGCTTTTCCATAAGATTGAATCTCGTAAATTTTATAATCTTTCTCAGGGCCTCTTTCACCCGATAATGTTCCTCCCATTTCCCCTGGCCGATTTGAAAATATTTCCGAAGCAAAGATCCGGGGATACTCTTGACACGCTCACTCGAATAAATACCTGCCGTAGCGGTTTTAAGCACTTTTGTAGAGATATCCGTCGCCAGTATCTGTGTATAGACATTCTGGCCGTTTAACGCCTCTTTCAATGTCATAGCCAGGGAATACGGCTCCTCGCCCGTTGAACACCCGGCACACCATACCCTGAGCCTGGGGACACGGCTGTGGCGGGAAGATGATTCTATGATTTCGGGGACAATCTGGCGGAACCTTTGGAAATGGGCCTCCTCCCGGAAAAAACTGGTAAGGTTCGTGGAAAGGGAATCGATCATTACGACCAGTTCATCCGCCCCCTCTTTTGCTGTAACAAATTTAAAATACTCGGCAAATGACCTGAAATTTCCATCTCTCAAGCGCTTGCCCAGGCGGGCCTTCACCAGTTCCTTTTTGCCATCGTGGAGATTGATCCCGTATGTTTCATAAACAAAACGACTTATCTTTACAAAATCAACATCTCTCAGTTCGACTGTCATGACCATCTAACCAATCTATCCGAGCCCAATCAAGAGGCCTGAGCGTGTATCGCTGCTGCGTTCATACAACCACTCACGGATCGATCAGACCACTCTGACTCTTTTTACATCTATTTAAACTACCTGTAAATATATCCCCAATAACTCAGCCGGGCCTGCGCGCCCATCTGTAATTCCCATTCCCCATGTCGGAAAATTCCATTTTTTCCCAGAAACCTTTTGCTGTGTCTCTTACCCTGTCTGCGATAATCTCCCGGGCCGTTTCCTTGAATAAATCCACCGTCTGCCTCGCATAATCGTGCCTTTCATACTCCGGGAAAATGTTGATGTTTTTGATTATAAGCCTCCTGTAAGCCCGCCTCAACCTGACCTTGCCGACCCGGGCACCTCCAATCTCGATGTTTACCCAGCAGTAATTCGAATCCCCTTCATGTATGTCTTCCATCTTTATGGTCAGGTTTCCTTCCATTCATTCACCCTCGCCTCACTCAAAACCCTGGCAAAAGGCAAGTACATTTTTACCCAGATCCCGTTGATAATAGCCGCCTTCAAGGACAGCGAACCTTCGACCATTACACAGCTTTTTGGAAAACTTTTTAAGCAGGCGGCCGATGAGATAAAAATCAAGCCTCTTCAGTTTTTTACCAAAGTCCTTCTCATAGGCGTCAAAACCGGCCGATGCGGCGATCATGTCAATCCCGTCGAGATCCCTCAAGTTTTCTTCAATCTCTGCAAGATAGGCCTCTCTGTCGCCCGATAACGGATTCAAAATCCTGATCTCCGGATATTCGGACAGGGTATCCATATTCCCGTCTCCCGTGTGCGTGTCGAAATCCAGAACATACGCGCTCTTTATCCGGCCCTGTGACCTGAGTTTCAAAAGAGCGATCCCCATATTGTTAAAATAGCAAAATCCCCAGCATGAGGCGCGGGAGGCGTGATGACCGGGAGGCCGTATGCAAGCGAACGCGGGGTCTCCGCCAAAGCCAATTTCCGCGGCGGATATGGCGCCGCCCGCTGATAGAAGCGCCATATGAAAGAGTTTCTCATCCTGCCTGATGTGGCTCACGTGATCTTCCCTGTGGGCACGCAGGACATCTTCAATCCCGGCCTCCACAGGTTTGATCACGGAATAATCCCTTTGCCCTGACAGAAGATTCATGATGCTTTCCATTCTGCCTTCCACGGCCGCCATATCTCCGGCGGCATAGCTTGAATCCCTGTAATCTTCATGAAAGACGATTTTCATTATAAATAACTTTACTCTTTCTGACGTTATCAAGCGACACGTCGATCAAATGTTTTGCCCGGATGGTTATTGGCTTGCCATGTCCGGGATAGATAGCGGCAATATTTCTTTGAGCGATCCTTTCAAGAGCGTTTACGAAACCCTCTTCATACGAACCATTTGTCGTGCTAATGATCAAATTAGCGTCACCCGAAAAGATGACAGCATCTTCCGCGCAATACAGGCAGATCGAGTCGCTGGTATGCCCTGGCGTGTGTATAACCTCGAGCCACCTGTCTGCCAGCTTCAGTGTCTGTCCGTCTCTCAAGGCATGTTTCACCCCATTGAACGGATGAAAGGCATAGGTCTCCGGGTCAAATTCATCCCTGACAGCCGGCAGAAGGCTTGCATGGTCATAATGTCCGTGCGTCAACACTACCTTTTCTATCTTCTTCTTGCCCACCCCGGTGTCGATCTGCTTTATCTTCTCAATGATCGAAGGATCCCTGCCCACGTCTATAAGGGCATTGACATCTTCTATGGCCTTCCAATCACCCAGAAGAAGGTAGACGTTGGATGTGTAGATACCGGAGTCCTTCGTAAGATTCATAATTTTCATAGACAAACGTGTCTTACCCTGTTGTTGATGCCTCTCTTATGCCCTCTGAAACAGCTGCACGTTCGAGATTACCTGCTTGAACAGGTGTGCCGTTTCCCGCGGCATTTTCTGTGTCTGCTCGGTTACAAAGAACCCTTCCGGGATAAGGGATTTGTGGAACATTTTGATGACATCAATACGCTCCGGCTCATGCAGATGAAGCAGAACATTCTTGCAGACTATCAGGCCAAAACCGTCCCGGATCGGTTGCAATGTGCGCAGATCATGTTTTTGAAAAGATACACATTTCATAAGCTCGTCTGCAATCTGAAAATGACCGGGCTTATTGTTACCGGTAAAACTCTTCTCAAAGATATCCTTCGGTATCCTTTTTACCGTCTCTTCCGGATAGACTCCCTTTGCGATAATATTTCCAAACTCATGACTCTCTTCATCGAGGTCCGTGGCGCATATTTGCAGCCGTTTAAATTCATAATACCCCAGAGCCTCCTTAAAGATTATAGCCAGCGAGTATGGCTCCGGCCCCATAGCACACCCCGCGTCCCAGACATTAATATGACTGTTTTTTTTAAGCTCGGGAATAACATGATCCCTGATAGCGTGAAGGGCCGGAAGATCCCTGAAAAAAAATGTAAATGCCATGTATGGTCATACCTCCTGTTCTGTTGTTAAGGGACAGCGCCCTTTTTTGATATATTGGCCACATTTGCTCTTGCTTGCTCGGCAAAAAGGGCGCTGTCCCTGTTTTATTCGATCAAAAATCCTTAAAATCAGCATCGCCCGCAAAATCATCGTCCATTGGGATTATGGTTTCGGGATTCATGATCTGCTTAGTCCTAGTCTTAGTCTTTTTGACATTGTGAACCGGCGCCTTTGGAGCGGCTCCGGCTACCTTTTTACGTTTGCCTTTGCCATTCCCGTTTCCGTTTAACCTGAAAGAGGCAAGCATGCTGTTGAGTTCCTGTGCCTGTCCGCTCATCTCCTCGGAGGCCGATGCACTCTCTTCAGCATTTGCCGCATTCTGCTGGGTCACCTTGTCCATCTCGGCAACAGCCTTATTAACCTCCTCAATTCCCTTGGCTTGCTCGCTGGAGGCCACATCAATCTCGCCGACGAGCACACCAACTTTGCCGGAGCTTTCGGCTACTTCGGAAAACTCCGCATTTGTTTTTCCGACCAGGTCCGACCCACCTGCGACCTTCTTGACTGTGCCTTCAATAAGA
>Ga0075123_10001942_pt1 | contig 10212 bp, 8 predicted proteins | sample AntAceMetag02UKX_FD_69808 | JGI IMG/M metagenome (GOLD analysis project Ga0075123, IMG submission 69808) | Saline lake microbial communities from Ace Lake, Antarctica - Antarctic Ace Lake Metagenome 02UKX | ecosystem: Environmental > Aquatic > Non-marine Saline and Alkaline > Saline | place... | reverse complement strand
AAGAAAATGAAGAAATCATCTCCGGAATAGCTGAGAAATTTTCTTTTCAAGATAATTCCAGGAAAGTAATTATTGATAATAAGAAATCTCTAAAGACACAAAGGATAAAAGAAAAATTGGAAAAATTAAAACTGGATAAAAAATCAATTTATAAAATAATCTTAAATTACTCCTTAGAGGATATTGAGGAAAAATTAGACCTGCTCGAAATTAGGAAGAACGTAGTAAATCCCGCCGGTTGGTTGGTTGCTGCCCTACAAGCTAATTATCTTAATCTGGAATCATACAGAGAAAAAAATAATGAGAAAGAAAAAATAATAAAAACAGAAGAAGTGAGGCCAGAGAGTAAAATAATAAAACCAGAAAAATTAAATCTCAAAAAGAAGCCAAAAGAAGAAATAAAAAGATTATCCCGAGAAGAAGAATTAGAATGGATAAGAAAGATAAGAAATACTGTTTTAAAGTAAATAGTTATCCCATACTCAAAATTCGAGCAATCCGCTGCAACCTAAATTCAATTTTATTCATAGTTTGTTTTTTCATAATAATTCACTCGGTATTAATCATTGAATATTTTAGAAAATAGGTGTCCCTATTTTATTTAATATTATGAAAAAAGACCTCCCGAAAGCCTTATAAAATAAGGCTTTCTGCTCACATCCAAAATAAGCAACTCTAAGCTATGTTATATGCGCATCTTAAAAATACGAACAATCACTCCAGACAACCTAAAGAAACGCCGCTACGGCAATATTTCGTTAAGAGCCTTATTTTACAGGGCTTTCAGGCTGCTAAAAGTGGGGTTTTTAGCCCTTTTTTCCTTATTTTCTCCCTATTTTAGAACCATTACCAACATTCAATATAACAAAAAAACGCAGAAACCCTTATATTTTCTACGTTTTAGAGTCTTACTATTTTCCCCCTATAAAAACTGATAATCCTCTAATTCTATATATATTGATTTCTCTTGTTTATACTGTATCTTGTAATGACAGAGGGGAAATGGCGTAAAATCTGTGAAGAAATAGCTTCCTGTAAGCCTTATATAATAAGGGTTTCAGGAGTGGGCTTCCTATTTTGATTATATGAGCAAATTTCGCCTCAACCTATGGTTTTACCCTCGGAAAATGAGTGTTTTTTGACCTATTTTTGCCCTCTCAAAATTTAAAAATGGCTTCCTGTAAGAGTTACAGAGTTTCGGGGAAGCCAAAAAAGGCTAAAAAAAACGTCGTAATTACCGTTTTTTCGAAAATTGAGGCCCATTTAAAGGCTCTCTACGTGCGTTTTTAGGGCATCCCTGAAGGGGGTCTGAAAGCCTTGTAAACAAAGGGTTTCAGAGAGGTAAATAGGAAACAGAGAACTGTCCCTGTTCTTTTCCTGTTCTTTTTAAAGATTGGACCCCTTATCTTTACTTATCATTCCAGGCCATTCTTACGAGATATTAGACTACTATTGTATTACTTTTTCCTTAACACTAATTACAAATTCTGGAGAAAGCGTAGCTATAAGTTCTTTTTTTTGATTATAAAAATCTAAGAAAAATGTAATATTTCCTGGGTTCTCAAATTTGAAATCACCATTAACTAATGAAATAACAATTTTGCTAAAAGGCTTAGTTTTCGATTGGGGTAAAACACTATCAACTAATACTGTTTCTTTTTCATTATATTTCATTCGTATTTTAAACTTAAATACTTCCTCATTGTCTTCGGTTTTTACTTTCGCATATATCCCAACTCTTAATGATTTTGGCCACGTATTTTGATTAACAGGAGTTACTTGGAACTCAATAGAATCATCATAGATACCCATAAGAGATTGTTTATTACCCAATTCTTTTCTAATATCATCACAAATAACAAAATTCAATAACTTCATTTCTAATCTCCTCTATTCTGTGCTTGTTACAAGCCTGACTTCTTTAAATACTTTCTCTTGGTTATTGATATTCTTTTTCTCATAATACCTATAGAAAAGTGCAGATCTAGATGTTGCTACTATACCACCAGCTTCAATAAAATTTTCCTTGCAAAAATCTATTTCCGGCAGCAATTTTTGTATTGCCGCATTTATATGTATTTTCTGAGCTTCATTATAATCATATTTATTTTCTGCTACTTCTAACAACCATGGGAACAGTTTGATAAATCGCATCAAAGCAGTACCTGCAGAAGAAGGAATATTAATTCTATTTTTCCATTTAGTAAGTGTGCGTTGAGGTATTTCTAATGCTCGTTCAATTGACGACATACTCATCTTATTATCAAGAAAACCATTTAGAATATTCTCAACACTTTTTTGTTTTAATTTTTTAATCGTTTCATCTATTAAAGGTTCATTCTGATTAAAAAAATCACCTCGGGATCCACATGTAGAACATATATTTTCATGTATTTCAATATTATCTTGACCTCCAAAAGGTTCCTTTATTAAAATGCTTTTTTTCTCGTCTATAATATCTATAGAGCCGCACGCTGGACATCTCTGTTTATTCATGTTTTTCCTCCAACTTATTAATTAGACCTGCTTTCTCCATGGCAAGATATATTGTCATATTTCTATTACCGGATAAATGAAAAGATTTAATAAGCCATTTATTGGTTTCATCATTATGCATAAATGCTATATACCCCAATTTATACATAGATGTAAATTCATAAGCATCAACTTTGATTGGCTTATTTTTATTTGGATTATTCTCCCAATCTTTAGTATTAACAAAAGTTAAGTTCTCCAACCCATCATTCTGAATGAAATCTAAGAGCTGTGACTTAGTGTTTAAATTAAAATCATTTCTTGCATTTTCAAGAACATTATTTATTGGAATAACATTATCTCTATCATTTTTACATGCTTTTTTGAAATCCGCATACCTATAATACGACATTTTTACCTCAATTTCAAGTATTTTATACTTAAAGTAACAAATATATCTTAATATTGATACTTAATATGCATTTCTTAATTAAAATAGGAGTACATCCTATTTTTTTCTATGGTTTAATTTTCGTTTTTACGCGGCCTTTCTTTGGGACGTCGATCTACAATAATACCTAAAGCCTCAACCATCTGGTTAAGAAACTCTCAGTTCCTATTATGGGTTTTACGTTAAAAGTTACCGAATTACAGAAATAGTTTAACCTTCTCCTGTCATCTTGCAGAAGTGATATCAATAAAAATGGTTGTCTGTCATTATTAATCTCCGTAATCTATATTATAGATTTGCGGACTCTTTTTTTAAAGCCTTTTTTTTCAGGGCGTTTTCCCGGCGTTTTTGGTACATTTCTCGAATCCAAACATGAACAGGAGCCTTCCATTGCTGTGATTTGTTTGAAATATTCTTTATTAAGCTTATCGGATTTAAGCCCATCTCTTTAGCCATCCGTATTGTTTCTTCATTTAACCGACATTTCTTTTTTGCTTCAGCCCATTGGGTTTGTTTTTTATTATTATTCGCCATCATTCAACTCCCCAAAATATATTAATTATTTAATTACCATCTAATTACCAGTAGTTTATTTAACTGCTAAATCAGAGTAACAATAGTGACAGCTATTTATCAATTTTCTTCTTAGGTCTTACTTCGGTTTTAACTTAAAAATCTCTTAAGCTGCCCTTCGAGGCTTTCTGTATGCTGTTCGCGGCATTAAAAAATCCTCCACTAATAGTTTATGCTACTAGTGGTTTTCCATCAAACAAAGAACCGTCCCCTGTTTTACTTTCTGTAAATAAAATCAAATCTTATTGACCCAACCTTTAAAAATAAATTTATACAATGCCTTATACATAATTTCAAGTGCCTTTTCCCAGTTTGCGTTTAAATTATCCTCCATCTCCTCATCAGCATTATCTGTTATTACCCGGAAAGAAAAGCTTTTTATTCCATTTAATTGTGCTATCTTTAAGACTGCTGATGTTTCCCAATTGCATGCTATTGTACCTAATTTATGGTGTAACTCTTGACGAAGTTCTTTATTGTTTACATCCTTTTCCCCACTGGCGGTATTACCTACCTTTATTATAGTTCCCATATTTTCCCTAGCCCAATTTGAAAATTCTTTTAATACTTTTTTAGAAGAAACTTCATTCAGTACTGTACTTGTCTTTAAATCATCCGGCATTTTAGTTAAATCATCACCTGGACAGACATCATATTCAAATGAGTATTCACCACAAACAATATCATTAATGTTTAATTTTTCTAATAAAGACCCGGAAGCACCCACATCAAATATAAAGTCAGGTTCAAACTTATCAATAATCAATTGTGTTGCTGAAGCACATTGTATTTTCCCTGCACCTGCTTGTACAGCTATTACTTCTACATCTTTTTCTTTTCTTGATGAAATTAACCTACCTGCTAATTCAGTTTCATTATGTAAGTTTAATATTTCTTTGCAACTTTGATATTCAATATCACAAGGACATATAATGCCAACTTTAATTTTTGAATTAATCATAAAAAATACTTAACCTCTTAAGAATTATTTTAATGATGCTAATATTTCTATAATTAACGTTTAAAGAAAGAATTGAACTCAAGTTTTATAAATTCACATTTCTACGTTTTAGATTTTGTTGATTTGCAAAATCCTATTTCTCCCATAAAAATATTTACAAAAGGCTAAAAAGTTACAGAATTATTGAGCTGACACTTCCCCTGTCGCATTCAATATTTCTATAAATTCATTTAAAAATAGTGCATTACCTCCCAATTCTATAACCATTTTCTTAAGTCTCCTATCATTAGTGACTAATATAATCCCTTCCTTGATGGCCGTTTCCCCAATTAAAGCGTCTTCGACATGTTTAATATTTCCTTTTTTAATTTTGTTAAAAATAATGCCATCACCAAATTTTGATTCGTCATATCTAGAAACATCATATGCAGCGGAGGTAGTTGGAATTAATATAGGTCTAATTTTAACCATAAATATATTTAATCTTGCCCTTTTATCTACATCGCTACATCTATTAATTTCATCAATTTGAATATGTGTAATATAAATTTCTACTTTTTTGTAATTTTCATATTTAATAATATCTGATACTTTTAACTTTTCACTAATTATATCGTCAAAAATATTAGTATCAAAAATATATTTTTCTTTAACTTCTTCTTTTTTTAAATCATTTGTCGAACAATTTCCTGACATATTGCCTCCTATTTTTTATATACATATGTACCTTTTAATTCAGATTAAGTCAGAGTTTTGGATATAAGTATAATAATTTATTTTTTGTATATGAATATATCCAAACTCTGGTAAATGGTGAATTGGCAATATTGTCTTGGATGTAGTCCACCATTTCTGGAAGCCAATGATTTTTTGATATTTCTGGTTGTAATGAATAATAAGCTAATAAATCAATTTTATTTGTAGCTGTGTACTTTTTATTAAATATATCTTTAATTTCTTTTAGAAAAGAAACACCGAAAAAAGTAACGCCTTCAACCCGAAACATGGGTCCAGTATATGCACCCCGACGAATATTAAACCATTTTATTTCGGGACAAATATTTATTTCTATTTCCTCTTTTTTTATTTGCTTTTCATTCAAATTTAATAGAAAATTAATTAAACTAGGTATCGAGTTTTTTCTTTTAGTCAATGAAAGTTTTTCATTGAAAGCAATATAAATTAAAGCATGTTTATATTTTTGAATAAATCTCATTCTTTTACACGAGGGTAATTTATTTTTCTCATCATCTAAAAGATGTTTAAGGGTAGTTTGATTTGAAGTCATTTTAGCAATGGAATTATTTAGGAACTCTACTAATTCAAAACTTAATTCCGATCCATTTTCCAGCTCACAATATATATCTGGCTTAGGAGGATCTTCTTTTTTGATTGATGTTACATTAATTTTATAGGGGCATATCTCTACAAACTTTTTGATTATTTGGGTTTCTCTTATTCCTTGGCTTAATTGGTTCAAAATATTTCAATAATACCTATTCCAATATAAACATTTAAATGCTCAGAAAAATCGAAATTTCTTTACCATTTTAACTTGCCATGCTTGTTGCATAATACGGCGATGGCACCGTCGGGTATGCTCGATATATGTGATAGAAAACGGCTTTTGTTTTTTCATATACATCATTCTGATTGTAACATTCTACAGGTAATCCGGTTTTTTCGTCCCACAGGAAGTTTTGAATGAGAACTTTTACCCCATCTCTGGTAGGCTCTTTATCTTGCCATTTATATAGATGTTTTAATTTATCTTTCAATTTATGAAGTAAATTTTTTGCTACTTTCTTTATTTTCTTTATCTCAACAGGCTTTAAATCTGATTTAACTAAAAGATCATAAACCGCCAGCGTCTCTTCATCCAGTCCTTCTCGCACAGCTCGGCTTTCCTCTTCGTCAAGTTCCTTAACAAATTTCAATAATGCCTCAAAGGTGGCTTCAATATTTTGGCGGTCTTTTTCTTTGTTATACTCATCAATTATCTTTTCATAGTGTTCTTGGAAATCTGTCCGAAGCGGATTTCTTTGGATGAGCCGTTCCAGTTTTTTCTCAATCACGCTTTTCAGGTTTTGAACAGTGGTATTTTTAGCCTTAGTGTTTTCAAATTCTGCCCTCAAGCGGTCAAAGTCAATTTTACTTATATCAAATGGTTTATTAGGTTCTTTAGCTTTGCCCGGCTTAACATCAATAGAACTGTCAACAATTTCATGCAATTTTTTAATGATATCGCTAATATCTGCTATCTCGATGTCCGTTTGTAAGCTTTTGTAAATAATATTTATCGCGCTGTATTGATTGCGAAAATCATTTACACCGGGAATTGTCAGGCAAGCTTTGAATTTAATAAATACTTCACGACACATGACCTCAAATTTCTTTCTTGATTCATCATTCTCGTTCACCACTTCTTTGGCCATGACAATGGCTTTATTTCTTTCAAATCCACTTGTGTTAATAATTGCATCAAGCGGTGCATTTCGCTCATTGAGAAAATCAATGACCAAGTCAACCGTTTGTTTAAGTTCATCAAGTAACTCTTCCTTAGTTTTTGTTGGATCCACTTCATCCGGCCCTAATCCTCCAGGTCTGCCCATATCGCTTGTACCGGCAAAAGTAGCCAGTGCTTTTCGTAAATTTTTAAGAATACCGCAATAATCGATAACAAGTCCATTATTTTTATCGCCGTTTACTCGGTTAGCGCGGGCAATCGCCTGCATCAATGTATGGGCTTTAAGCGGTTTATCCAAATAGAGATTTGCCAAACTTGGTACATCAAATCCGGTCAGCCACATTGCACAAACTATGGCAATTCTAAAGGGGTGTTCTTCTTTTTTAAAAGCAGAATCCACATCAATTCGCGTTCCATCAGAGAGTTCAAATCCATTCTTGATAAGTCGCCGATGTGGCTTGATATCGAAACCCCATTTTCTAAACTTCTCTACCTCGCCTTGCTCTTCACTTACAATGACTGCCATCTTTGTCTCTTTCATCCAGATGAGTTGATTGGAAAGATGGTCTTTTTCTTCTCCAGTTGCCATTTTCCAGGATTCTCTGATTTCTTCTGCTTTTTGATCCCAGTATTGACTAATCAATTCATGCATCCGTACACAGGTTAATTTATCGATACAGACAAACATCGCCTTACCGGCTTCCCAGGATGTTGTATAATGTTCGACAAAATCCTTAGCGATTTGATTGAGACGTTTTTTCGCGGTAACGATATGATACTCGCGCTTTAACTCTCTTTCCAGTCGCTGGCTTACATTAATATCATTCGTTTCAATTTCTTCCAGCTTTTCGGCAATCCGCTCATTAATATCATTGGTAGCTATACCTAATGTATCGCCTCGTGAATCGTAATAGAGCGGCACGGTCGATTTATCTTCAACCGCCCGTTGGAAATCATAGGTGGAAACATATTTACCAAAAACCTGCATGGTAATCTGATCATTTTTAAATAACGGCGTTCCCGTAAACCCTATAAAGTTAGCGTTTGGCAAAGCATCGCGCATATTTAAGGCAAGTTTGCCGTATTGAGTGCGATGCGCTTCATCGGTAATCACGATAATATCATCACGTTTAGTATAGCCTTCATCCGGATCAACTTCCTGGTTAAATTTTTGAATGGTCGTAAAGACATACGCTTTTTGTTGACTCATAAGTTCTGCCAAGTGTTTTCCACTACTGGGCCGGCAGGGCGTTTTGTCATTATCGGTAACACCGCATCCGGCAAAGGTTTTATATATTTGAGTATCCAGACCATCACGATCGGTACATATTAAGAAGGTATAATTACCGCCGATTTTACGATGCACTTTAGTAGTAAAAAACACCATGGAATAACTTTTTCCGGCACCTTGTGTATGCCAGAAAACACCAAGTTTTCCTTTGACTCTATTGGGATCCTTTAGAGTTTTAATGACTTGGTTAACCCCCAGATACTGGTGATTTTTTGCCAGCACTTTTATTTGTTTTCCGCTGGAATCGTCATAGATAATAAAGTTTTCAAAAATATCCATGAATTTATCCTTTTCGCAAACACCTTTCAACAGAGTTTCCATATCTACTACACCCTGATCGGATTCTGATAAACGTTTCCATTCATGAAAATTTTCATAGCCGGCGGTGATAGTACCTATCTTAGCCTTTTCACCATTGGCAAACATAACGATCGCATTATGATGAAAGAAGTGTGGAATCGTGTCTTTGTAATCAGCAAAGTTTTTTTCATAAGCATTCTTGAGATCTTTATGGATATTTTTACACTCCACAAACAAAAGCGGAATTCCGTTTACAAATCCTACAATATCAATCCGACGACGATATAAATCACCCTGTACCCATAATTCCCGTACTGCCAAAAAATGATTTTTTGTTGCTTCATTAAAATCAAATATCTTTAGTCTTTCTTTTTTAATTTCTCCGTGTTTACCCTGAAAAGTAACCGGTACACCATCCTTAAATAATTTATATTTATCAAAGTTGGAAGAGAGCATTGACTGGCTCTGGGAGTAATCCACTACTTGACGCACGGCTTCATCATAGGCGGTTTCAGGCAAACCTGGATTGAATTCTTTTAGCGCTTGTCTGAGATAACGCGTAAGCACGACTTCCCGATCGGAGTTTCTGCCCAATAGGCTGTTAGGCCCAAATGTTTCCTGGTTGTAGGCATATATCGAATCCCAACTAAGTTGATCGTGCAAGTAATCGGAAGTTGTTTTTTGTACTAAGGTATCTTCACCATAGCCGAAGGGCGTCATATTCCTCCTCCATTACCCATTTGTCGCTCAAAAGCCTGCCGAACTAAGCCCATTATATAGGGCAATTCATCCAATGATGAGAATGCTACCTCAACATCACCATTTCCCCATCGACCAAGACCACTAACATCTTTACATTTACCCCTTGGATCACTGATGTCAGGAAACCTCATATTTAAAGAAAGGCGTAAACGCTTTGCTTGTGGTACGACATCAACAAAGTTCGTTTCAGCCTTATAAGCTACATAAAATTTTAAAAACTCCTCATTAACTACCGGGTCAAGACCTAAGACTTCCTTGCGAAATGCTTCAAATAATTCTTGGCCAACACCGCTAAGAAGATGAGAATGATCTTTAATAGAGTATTCAGCCTTCAACTGCGTCCGGGGTCGATAGGTATCCAAAATACTAACATCTAATTTTGGCACCTGCCAGACTGAAACCGCCATTTCACTTAAACATTTTGCACGCGCTTTAATCGTATCAACATTCCAATGTTCAAGCTGACCTAATCCTTGATTTAATTTAAGAGGGCTTTTCTTAAATCCACCCGACATATTTCTTTTCTTTATAAAAGGATGGTCACTGTATTCTGCATTATAACCAGTTAATGTCAGGTTACCAAGTGTATGCAGCAATACTTCTTGAACATGTTCCCATTCTGGTCCAAGCACATCTCGCCATTCTTTTGATAGGTTTTTATTCTGTGGCAAAATGTGCTCAATGGTATATTCACCTACCGCAACCCGTTCCTTACGATCATAATTCTCTAACCTTCGCAACCAATAACTGCGGCGGGAAAAATTATAAAGATCACGCGTTTGAAGTTCATTTTTAAATTCTTCATCTTGAGGAAAACGCCGATAGGAGGGCAATAAAAGAAAATGAGCTTGAATACTTTCCAAATAGCGGTCTTTTTTCAATGCTTTGGAAAAAGTTGCAAATGTTTTGTTTAGAGAGTTAGTAGGGATTGA
>Ga0075123_10001939_pt1 | contig 10222 bp, 10 predicted proteins | sample AntAceMetag02UKX_FD_69808 | JGI IMG/M metagenome (GOLD analysis project Ga0075123, IMG submission 69808) | Saline lake microbial communities from Ace Lake, Antarctica - Antarctic Ace Lake Metagenome 02UKX | ecosystem: Environmental > Aquatic > Non-marine Saline and Alkaline > Saline | place... | reverse complement strand
ATTATTATATTAAGGGGAGGTTGGGAATGAAGAACAATGCATTGAAATTATTTTTATTCGTAGTTATACTATTTAGTGTAAGTAGTCTTTCAGCTGCTGTGGATGTTGTTGACATGTTTATAAATGGTGGTGTTTTCATGTATATCATCTCATTTTTGTTGGTTGTAATGATCATACTTGGGATTATTAAATATTGGCAGCTTTCTATAAAAGAGAAGATCAACACACAGAAATTCTATCTTAAATTAAAAGGTTATATAAAAAATAACCAGATAGAAGAAGCTATTCGCATTTGTGCTCAGTTTAAGAAGACCACTATTGGTTTTATCTTTTGGAATGGTCTGCTGGGTTACAATGACGGACGTAAATCAGGAAAGAAAGGTATTGAGTTAAAACAACACCTTCAAAACTCATTTGATGAAGCAGGTTTGCAGTCGATTCCACACGTAGAAGGCGGACTCTTCTGGTTCGATATTATTGCTCAAATTTCTACACTTTTAGGACTTTTGGGAACAATTTTCGGTTTGGTTCAAGCTTTTGATTCACTTGCAAATGCACCGGAAGCAGATAAAAGTAGACTTCTTACTGAAGGTATATCAATGGCAATGGGAACAACAGCCTACGGTCTTATCGTAGCAATTCCAACAATGCTGATCAAAGGTGGACTTCAGTCAAGAGCGGATAAGATTATTAATGATATTGATGAATATAGTGTAAAAGCAATTAATCAAATTACATATTCAATGAAGGATTAGCTTTATGGCTTACGGTCCATCCCAAAACAGATCACGTTCTCAGAATGAAACGAGAGAACCGAATCTAATCCCAATTATGAACCTGTTCATAGTTATCATTCCTATGCTGATGACTATAATGGTAACAGTTCATCTGGCGATGATCGAGATTACTCTTCCATCTGAATCTGCCGGTGGCGGTGGTGGAGATGATGTAGCACAAGAAGAGCAGATAGAGGATATTCCCAAAATAATTACGCTTGCCCTTTTCCCGGATAGATTTGAGATCAAGGTAGAAGGTATTGACGATGTTCTCAAGATATCTCAATTGTCTTATGGAGTTTATGATTATTTTAGTTTGGATAAAAATATTGCTCGGTTAAAGGAAGATAATGAAAATCAAGGAACAATTGAACTTCTTCCCGATCCATCTGTAAAATTTGATACTATGCTTAGAGCTATTGATATCTGTAAAAGTAATAATTTCCCGAATATCAAATATCTGACATCTTCGACGAAGTATTATAAGGCTAAATAGGAGCAGATTATGAATACATTGTCCGTTAAGGTTAACCGTACATCAGGAGGTAAATTCAAACAAAGAGCAAGAGGTAGTAAAACTAAAGACCTTAACATTACTTCCCTGATCGATATTCTGACGATCCTGCTGGTTTTTATGATAAAGAACATCTCTATGGATTCTTCTCAGAAAAATTCTCCTGAGGGAATGTTACTTCCCACAACTATCACGACCAATCAATTGATTGAGAGTGGGAAAGCTGTCATCCTTAAGATATATCCTGATAGAATTCTTTATGGATCAGAGAGCATTAGAGTGGGCTCCGTTCAGGATTTCCTGAATAAACCTGAAATTAGAAATTCTCTTCTCAGACTTTTACAAATGGAAGCAAAATCAATTACTACTGCACATAGTAAGCCTTGTTTGTTGATCCAGGCGGATAAGGATCTACCCTGTAGATATATAACGGAATTTATAAAATTCAGTGCACAAGCTTCATTTGCAAATATCTATTTTTCTGCGATCCATACAGATAATAAAGATGAAGTTCTGGGATTATAAGAGGTGCCTATGGCTGATAAAATATTAAATTTGAAATTAAAATACAAAGACAAATTACTAGATATTGCAAGGCATAAAAGAGATTTTTCTAATAAGTTCTATATTGGAAATGACCGTGACCTTTTCTGGCAGATCCTAGATAAAGCTTTCCCTAGAAGGTATAATCTGGTCACTAAATCCGGCTCTTCTTTCAAAATGCATTTACGCGATGATATGAAAGTTACCGTAAAAAAGGATAATCAGGAATTGGGAATAGATGATCTGCGAAGAGCTAACCTTATGAAAGGTAAAACTCTGACTCTGGATCCCACAACCACAGGTTTTATCGATTTTGGCGGAGACTGGGAAATAGAGTATAATTTCAGTAAACCATATTCGTATGTTCCTTCTGCTCAAGAGATCAGTATTGCCAAACAATTTGCAAAATTCCCTCCTGTTACACCACAGCAGAAATATACTCGTATCTTCGTAATTTTAGGACTTGTAGTTTGCTGGATTGCACTTTATATTGCAGAAAGTACTTATGTCCCTCCTGTACAGGTGAATTTTGCTGAACGTATGCAGCGCATTGAGGATTTTGCTACTGAAATTCAACCGGATTTTGCTCAGGAAGAAGTAGTTGAAACTGAAGGTACAACTGATACACAGGTCGGAAAATCCAGAGAAGAGATGGAAGAGGAAGTTACACAGCAGGTTGAGCAGGCACAGGAAATGACTTCTGCTCAATTCGAACAGGAATTCGGGTTATCTCTTAATGTTGGTGCTGGTATTGCTGGAGGAACTGGAACAGGTGACTTTAGTAATGAGCTGCTGGAGGTTACTGAAGTAAGTGAAATTGTAGCAGCAGGATCAGGAGGGCCAGGATCTGGTTCCGATGGACCTAAAGCTAGACATGGAGCATCTGATCTTGATATTGCCGGTTCCGGAGGATTCGATCTCGAAAGTTCGGGAGACGGTCTTGGAGGACTTGGTGATGTTGAAGGCCTTGGTCTGGATCTGGGTGGAACAGGCGGTTTTGAAGAAGTAGATATGGCCAGTCTTGGTGGTAATGTGGGTAGTTATAATATTACAAAAGTGCAAAGCAAAGCCCAATTTTCAGCTGTTAAGAAAAGATTTGCCGGAATCAGAATGGTTTCTGAAGGCTCAATAAGGGTTAAACAGACTACTTCACCTCAAACAAAATCATTGATTGCTGATATTGATAGAGTAGTTGCTACCTATAAACCGCAAATAGAAAAACTTTTCGGTGTAGAAACTATGATGATGGATATGTACGGAACCTTACAATTTTCTATGATCATTAACAAGACAGGAAACGTAGAAGCCGTAGACATTGAAGCTACAGAAGGCGGTTATTTTACAGATTCATTTCTTGCTAAATGTCGTGAGATAATTTTGAATTGGAAAATTGCTGTTAAGGATCCGGTTGGTTACAGTTTTAGAATGAAATTTATGAAATAGTAAATATTTATAAATAGCCCTTCTGTTATGGAAGGGCATTTTTTTTATAATTATGAAATATTACCAAATTGCTTTACCAATCAATATAAGTAAACTTTACATTTATAAATCCGGAGAGGAGATTAAAGCAGGTTGCAGAGTGCTAGTCTCTTTCAATAATACATTTCATACAGGTATTATCTGGCAAGAAATACATGAAATTGATGAGAAGATCAAATACAAGGATATTTTGGAAATTGTTGATGATGAACCCAGAATATCTAGAGAACTGTTAGATCTGGCTTTATGGATCAGTAGATATTATCATTGTAGTTTGGGACAAGCACTCTCTGCCATGCTGCCGTCTGCTTTCAATATCCAGCTGCAGAGAAAAATAAGATTAACTAATAATAACAATAATAAATCTGAGAATAAAATAATACAGCAAATTGTAGAAGAACTTACTAATGAATGGTATGATATAACTAAGTTAAAAGAAAAACTGCAGGTTAAAACTTCTAAGTTTAATACTATTATAGAACAGATGGAAGATAATGGAATTATTGAAATCCAGAGAGTATTTGATGAAAAGATCAAGAAAAAGTTCGCAAATTTTTTAGTATTAACAAAGATAGATACAATACCATCCTTAACAGCGAAGCAGACAGAAGCATATCAATATATGAACAGCATATCATCTGATTTTCCGCTGGCCAGGATAGCAGATAAATTCAGTTATGCAATTGTTAAAGCATTAAGGAATAAAGAACTTTTAACCATAGAAGCACGTGAGGTTAGAAAGCAGTATTTTACTTTCCCAGAAAAACACGCTAAAAAGGATATCAAGCTGACATCAGAGCAGGAAGAAGCAATCTCAGCTATAGGTAAATATGTTGAATCAGGAAAATTTCACCCTTTCCTACTTTTTGGAATCACCGGCAGCGGCAAAACAGAAGTATATATTGAGGTTATAAAACGTGCCTTGAAAAAAAGTAAAACCACTCTCATGCTGGTTCCTGAAATTGCTCTTACGCCTCAGATGGTAGACAAGTTCTTCAATGCTTTTGGTGAAGATATCGCAATTTTACACAGTCACCTAAATGATCGTCAACGTTGGGAGCAATGGAATAAAATTAAATCCGGTAGAAGTAAGATCGTAATTGGGGCGCGCAGTGCTATTTTTGCCCCACTAGAAAATATCGGTGTTATTATTGTTGATGAAGAACACGAAACAACTTATAAACAGGAGAATATACCACGATACAATGGGCGGGATATCTCTATCCTGCGTGCAAAAATGAATAATGCTGTTGTTGTTCTGGGAAGCGCGACTCCCTCTTTAGAAAGCTGGAATAATGCAAATGCAGATAAATTCACACTCCTTAAATTATCTCATCGTCCGCTTTCCTATCAACTTCCCTCAATTGATATAATTGATATGAAAAAAGAGCCAGATCCAAAACTTCTCCTTTCCGTTATCTTGAAGAAAAAGATCGAGGAAAAATTAAAGCTTGGACAGCAGATTATTCTATTACAGAACAGACGAGGTCATTCTTCCTTTGTGCAGTGCATCTCTTGTGGTAAATTATTTGAGTGTCCACACTGCGATATCTCAATGAATTTTCATAGCAGTTCACAGGAGCTGATCTGTCATTACTGTGGTTATAAAACAAAAATGCCCCGGAAATGTAACGAATGCGGCAGCTATATGTTCGCTTTTGGTGCTTCAGGAACTCAACAGATCGAAAAACAACTTAAAATTCTTTTTCCTACAGCAAGAATATTGAGAATGGATTCTGACAGTGCAGGGAAAAAGGACAGCTATGACTCTATGTTCAGAAGAATGCGCGAGGGTACGGTCGATATCCTTTTAGGAACGCAGATGATCGCTAAAGGACTCGACTTTGAGAATGTAACTTTAGTTGGAGTTATCTCAGCTGATATCGGCTTGAACATTCCAGATTTCAGGGCAGCTGAAAGGACTTTTCAGCTGCTAACTCAAGTAGCAGGCAGATCGGGTAGAGGAGAAAAATCTGGTGAAGTAATAATTCAAACTTATAATCCTGAGCATTATTCTATTACCAATGCTTTAAAACAGAATTTTGAATCATTTGCCGAAATGGAGATGGATATGCGGAAACATTTGAAATATCCACCTGAATACAAACTTGCACGCTTTGTTTTTTCACATAAGAATGAGCAATATTTAAAAGAAAGAATAAATAAAAATACTCAAGTAATAAATGAACTGAAAAAGTTATTCAAACCAGAACAGTTAACTATTCTGGGTCCTATCGATGCCCCAATGGTTAAAATACAGAATAATTACCGCTATCATCTTATACTAAAAGCAGATAGCGTTAAGATAGTTTCGGCAGCTGTCATTTTCTTAAAAGAAAATCTAAAAATGGGAAGTACAATTAAACAGGTAATAGATATCGATCCGTATAGTTTGATGTAAAAAAGCTCCTATCAGAATCAGACAGGAGCTTTGAACTATAAAATTTCAAGTTCTATTCCATACTTTCCCAGTTGATTGTCTCTTTCCAATTGTTGACTTTATCGATATATTTCACAAATAACTCAGATGTCTCTTCTGGCGATAGCAGTCCGGTTGCACCGAAATAACCATCCTCATCGCGATATTCCACCGAGAATCCATCTTTTGAATAAGCTGCCTGGATAAATCCATCATTACCGGATAGTGTAATAAAGAAATTATCATCATCAAGAGTAGTCAGGAGTTCTTGTAGCTTGGCTGTGGAGGGATCTTTAACTATCTCACCCGAAGCCATTTCAATAGTATACTCTCTGTGATCAACTTTAGCAGGAGCAGAGGTCATGCTTTCCATTTCTAAAGAGTAATTTTCAAATTCTACTTTCTCTACAGTAGAAATACCAAAACCTAATGCTTTCCATTCAGAATTATCCAGACTGCTTAAGAGAACAGCACATATCTGCTCTTCGTCAGCACACATTTTAAAGTAAACAATTGTAATAGTTACGTTCTTATTCATGATATTTTCTGAATTATAGCGAATTTCTTTGATCGTCCCATCCCAGCCATTTACCATAACTGCAATTTCCTTTGCCTGTTTATCTTCGAAGAAATTTTCATTAATAGCGGGAAGCAGCATGCCGCTGGCATGTTTCTTTAATAAATTCACATCGGAAGTTTTATAAGCATTGATGATATCTTTTGCTATCTGTTCTATTGTTTCCTGAGCCATGATCATCTGACACGTTAATAAGATCATCAACATTAACACTACTAATCTTTTCATAATATACCTACTCCTTGTTTAATTTCATATTCAAATTCAAAGAACAATTTCAAGCCGTCAAGGTATTAATAACTATGTAAGCAGTTAATAATAAATTGACTTAAAATAGGCACTCAAAAAAATGAGCAAAGTTCATTTAAGTGTTATAATGCTATGTTTTAGCAGTTTTACTTGACGGAAAATTTGCAAAAATAAAGTGATAAAGCCAAGTTTGTGGAGGAGTAATGGATTATTTCTTAACTGAAGAGCAATTAGAAATAAAAGAAATAGCTCGTAAAGTAGCGGAAGAAAAAATCAAGCCGGTAAGAGAAAAATATGATGATGGACACGAATTTCCCTGGGAGATCGTTGAAGTATTTAAACAGACAGACCTATTTGCTGTACTAGTCCCGGAAGAATATGATGGAATTAGTGGAAAAGTACAGGATGTTGCGATTATCACAGAAGAATTCAGCCGGGTTTGTGGTGGCATTGGTCTTTCTCTGGGTGGTTCAGGTTTAGGGATGTACCCGATCCTTATTTCCGGTAGTGAAGAGCAGAAGCAAAAATATTTACCTCGCATTGCTAATGGAGATATTCTGGCAGCTTTTGCCCTTACAGAAGCAAATGCCGGCTCAGATGCTGGTGGAATGGAAACTACAGCAGTTAAAGATGGTGATCATTATATCCTGAATGGTACAAAACAATGGATCACTAACGGTGGAGAAGCTGATATATACACGGTTTTTGTACTTACTGATAAATCAAAAGGAGCACGTGGAGCTTCCTGCCTGATAGTAGAGAAGGGAACCGAAGGTTTCTCATTTGGAAAGAAAGAGAACAAAATGGGAATACGCGGTTCAGTGACCAGAGAATTGATCTTTGATAATTGCAGAGTTCCAGTGGAAAATCTGGTTGGCCGTGAAGGGACCGGTTTTATGGTCGCAATGAAAACACTGGATAAATCACGTCCTATGGTTGCAGCACAAGCGATAGGAATTGCACAAGGTGCCTATGAAGAAGCTGCAAAATATGCAAAGCAACGTCATCAATTCGGCAAACCGATCTCAGCATTTCAGGGTATTCAGTTCATGCTGGCCGATATGGCAACTCAGATCGAAGCTGCCAGAGCACTGGTTATGGCAACAGCAAGAATGATCGATTCAGGTGCAAAAAAATACGCAAAAGAATCGGCTATGTGCAAAGTATTCGCTTCCGATGTAGCAATGAAAGTTACTACAGATGCTGTTCAGATATTAGGTGGATATGGTTATATGAAAGAATATCCGGTAGAAAAAATGATGCGTGATGCTAAGATAACTCAAATTTATGAAGGAACGAACCAGGTTCAGCGCGGTGTGATCGCTTCAAATTTATTAAAGGAATTTTAATTTAACAGGTATTATGAAAATACTTTTTCATATTTGTTGTGCGCCGTGTTTTGCGGCGCCTTATTTTCATTTAAAAAAAGAAGGGCATGAAATCCATGGATTTTGGTATAATCACAATATACATCCCTATACAGAATACAGGAAACGTTTGGAAACAGTTGAAGAATTTGCTGAAAAACAAAATTTCCCGCTAATTGTAAAAGATGAATATGACCTTGAAAAATTCTTGAGGAAAGCTGCCTTCAGGGAAAATGAACGTTGCCGGATATGTTATTATGACAGATTAAAATATACTGCTATTGTGGCTAAAAAAGGTAATTTTGAGGCTTTCTCTACAACTCTACTTTACAGCAAATTTCAAGATCACGCTCTCATAAAAGAGATCGGAGAATCACTTGCGAAAGAATACGGCATTAAATTTTATTATAGTGATCTCCGAAAGTACTGGAAAGAAGGTATTGAGATTTCCAAAGATATGAATATGTATAGACAGCAATATTGTGGTTGTATCTATAGTGAACGGGACAGATATTTAAAGTGATAAGGGAAAAAGGAGCATTTATGAACAATGTGAATACCTTTAAAAAGATGAAAAAAGACGGACATAAAATAGTTATGGTAACTGCTTATGATTATCCATCCGGTAAATATGTACAGGAAGCAGAAGTTGATATTATACTTGTCGGTGACTCTCTGGGCATGGTTATTCTAGGATATGAAGATACGCTCAAAGTCACTCTGGATGATATTATTCATCATACCCGGGCTGCCAGGCGTGGTGCTGATGATACTTTCATAGTAGCAGATATGCCTTTTATGAGTTATCATTTAAGTCTGGAAGAGACCAAAGAGAATGCTGCAATGCTTATAACGCAAGGTGGGGCAAATGCTGTAAAACTGGAAGGTGGAAAACCAAGCAGACTGGAAGCTATCAGAGCAATTGTTGATTGTGAAATTCCTGTTGTAGCTCATCTTGGACTTACCCCGCAATCGATAAATGCCTTAGGCGGATATAGAGTGCAGGGAAAGAAAAAAGAGCAGTTTAGTACGATCCTTGAGCATGCAAAAGAGATAGAAAAAGCAGGTGCATTCATGCTTGTCCTGGAAGGAATTCCGGAAGAACTGGGCAAACAGATCAGTGAAACTATTTCTATTCCCACAATTGGTATTGGTGCCGGCAGATACACTGATGGTCAGGTTCTAGTTTATCATGATATACTGGGGATGGCAGATCTTAAACCAAAATTTGTGAAGCATTATGCCCAGCTGAACCAGGTAATACCAGCTAGTATTAAGCACTTTTCAAAAGATGTAAAAGAGGGAAAATTCCCTTCCGACGAATACATATATAATCCCATAAAATAAAGAGGTAAAATGAGTTCTGAAAATTCAAATTTTAATATGACACCAGATGAGAAAATTGCAGCTGTTACAAATTTAAAACAGGATATGGAAGAGAATTTTGTCCAGTTAGGACAGCTATTGTCAGATATTCGCCGTACCAAACTATTCAAATTCAAAGGTTACAAAAATTTTAAAGAATTTGTCGAAAATGAATTTAATATGAGCGGCAGCTTCGCTGCTAAAATTATTAGTAATTTCGATCTGTTCATTCGTGAGCTTGATGTGGATGAGCATTCCGTAAAAGAGATTGGACTTGATAAACTGAATTTGATAAAACCGCTGGTAAAGCAGGCTGAATTCAACGAAAAGGATGATTGGATAAAAAAAGCTCAAGAACTTCCAACCTCGGAACTGCGGGAAGAGATCAAAGAGATCCGCGAGAATAAAAAGAATAAAGATAAAACCATGAAGGATGTTTTTATTGAACAATACGTAGAGAGATTGGTAACTTTTTTCAATTGTAACAGAAAAGAACTTAATTTTAAACTTGCACTTTATTTCCAGGATGAAGATCTGGAAGAGATGAGAGCGATCATAAAAAATAAACAGAGAAAATTTGAAGAGACTGATCAGCTGTAATGTGTTGTCTCTCTGAGGAAATCTTACAAAGGCGTTCGAGGAAGAGTCAACAATACTTCAGATTCTTCGAGGGGAAAGCAGGGAGAGTCTCTCAGAAAGACGAAGTATTGTCGTCATTCCGACATAGAGTAGATAATCATTTGGAGGGGAATATAGCAGCTTGATAATTTGATTTTTTATTTATCAAAAAGAAGATCAAAGGAGACAAAAATGCAACAGCTAAGAATTTTATGGGTCGATGATGAAGTTGAACACCTGCGCCCCTTTATACTTTTTCTAACCGAACGAGGTTATAAAGTAAAAACCGTAAGTAACGGTTCAGATGCTATT
>Ga0075123_10001937_pt1 | contig 10224 bp, 16 predicted proteins | sample AntAceMetag02UKX_FD_69808 | JGI IMG/M metagenome (GOLD analysis project Ga0075123, IMG submission 69808) | Saline lake microbial communities from Ace Lake, Antarctica - Antarctic Ace Lake Metagenome 02UKX | ecosystem: Environmental > Aquatic > Non-marine Saline and Alkaline > Saline | place... | reverse complement strand
ATGTTGAGAAATATTATCTTGAATAGAATCGCGTATAATGGCACAATGTTCATATTGTTTATCTGGTTTTAAAATCTGTTCATAGGGGATTCTAGTTAAATCAACAAGAAATTCATTTGGTTTCAAACACACTTCTTCATTCTGGTGCGTAGAAACATACGTTAATCGTTCCACATGTATGTTTAATTGACGTGATAAATCTTGTAAATCCATGTATATATATATTTTATAATTTTATTTGATAATTAATGCATAATCACCAGTATGCGTGTTAAATTTTAACATGTTACAAGAATGTTTCTATCGTCCAAACCATAGATGACTTGGAAATTAGAAACTGATACAACACCAAAGGGTATCTTCTTGTATTACGGAGCAGTCAAATGAATTTACAGGTCAACCACTACAAATCAATACCGTTCATTTTGAGTATTGAATAAACATTTTCCTAATGTGCGATTTTAAATCTTCAAAACGTTCAAAGGTGTAAAATTATACTATTGTGAAGTGTAGATACATTTAATATATAATCGTATATTATGAAACCTACGTGTAATCCAGCAAATCAAGAAAAAAACGAGACTACATGTTACACGACAAAAACGTTATTAAAATTAAAACAATTATGGAATGCACGACACTCGGACGATAAAATTACGACAAATGAACCATTAAAGATATGGAATGAGTTACGTCAACGATTCTCAGGGGTATGTCAACATGAAAAATGTTGGTTACGTCATACATTCATTTCAAATAAGGTTGGACACGATATACTTCATTATACTTTTGCACCGGATGCGCCTAAATCATGGAAAAAAAATCCAAACGAATGGCTATCCAATTATGATATTACTTCTGTCATGCAACAGTATGAATATAAATATAACCATTTTGCATTTATAGGTCCAAGTCCAATTGATTTTGATAAACGTATCGTAAATGATAAATGTGTGTGGGACGATTTATGTGAGTTTAATCTATCTAAATGTTTAAAAAAAGGAAAACGAAAAATAGGGGTGATTTTTAATACGGACCCACATAACAAAGGAGGAGAACATTGGGTATCTTTATTCATTGATACTACACATGACAATCCGTATATTTTTTATTTTGATAGTGCCGGCGATCCGATTTTACCTGAGATATTACTATTTGCTCAACGTGTCATACAACAAGCGTCCAAATTAAATATTCATAAACAATTATATGAGAATCATCCATTGCAACATCAAAAAAGTACAACGGAATGTGGAATGTATTCGTTATATATGATAATACAATTACTTACGAATACAAAAACGTATACAGATTTTATGACAAAAAGAATCCCAGACAAAGAGATTGAACACTATAGATATACCTATTTCAACCATGTTTAATCCAAAATACTTATAAAAATGAAATGTTATAATAATATTGTTAATATATATAATAATGTCAAAGAAAATCAACGAATTAACACAACGTGTAATAAATTTACAAAATCAACAATATAATTTTGTGCCGGATAGTTGTCCGGATGGAATCACGTTTGACATGCTAAAAGAAGAAGTGAGACCCGAAACACAATATAAAGATTCTAAAGAAACTCGGGATATCTTATGGAAAACCTATTATATTGTATGTCTTTCACCCGATCCATTTGGATTTTATATAGAAAAAAAAAATATTCAGAATATGAACAGTGATACAACGATTCCATGGTATACAATGCCATCTAAAAACATATCTTCGGACATTAAATAAAATATTATTATATTACATGACCTACTTAAGTAAACATAAAAAAAGTAAACATAAAAGAAAACATAAAAAAACGAAACGCAAACATAATAGACGATACTTAAAAGGTGGTTCTTTAGGAACTTTGGATGATATTTATCCACCGAATGAAGGTAGAACTGCAATTTGGAGGGTCGGGTCCACGCCTTGGACCACCCTCGTAAAGACACGAGGGTTAAATTTATACGGTACTTCACTTCCACTGTGGGACCGGTTTTCTATGGAGAATATATTTAGATTTTACTTATTTCGTAAAGGTATTAAGAGAGTAATTAGTTTACAGGGTTGTGGTTCCGTCGACCAGCCTCCTCCGTTGAATAATGTGGAGGATGTTTGCGAGCCTGACATTATGCTAGAAAATACCGTTTTTAATGATACAAAAGGTTTTCACCCAGTTACACTAAATGATCCTCGTGTTGAGATCATATACCATACGATTCAAGACATGGAACCTGGTTCGATAATAGTATGGGTGAATTTAACTAGATATTATATGGATTCATGTGATGAAATGACGCTGGTTCATTGTTATGCAGGGTTTGGGCGTACCGGTTCAGTTTTATTATATTATTTAATGGAGAAACATGAAGACCTTGGAGAAATAATTACTGATTATATGGGACAAGGCAGCAGTCTCGGAATGTATAACTACATTTGGGGATTCTTACATCGTAATTTAAGAATAGATGATAATAGAAGAGAAAATGGTGATGAAATCAATCAACGTATTGCGGCATTTGACCCTACCGACCTTGTCGATGAAGTTATGCTCGTCGACGAGTTGCATGGCGCTAATCTCTTGATATCTCGTATTAACTTAATCATTCTAATGATGGCGCATCATGCACCATTGCCCCATGGTGAAATGATAGTTTTATACCGAACATTTACTCCTGTAACTTGGGCAGCCGGGGGTGATTTATTTGTTCCAATACCAGTGGCTTTTATTCATGCGCAGTTGAACCAAGCCTTTTTAAATACTGTATTCATTGTATAATTTTATTGTAACATTATATTTTCATAAACGGGTTGTATGCTTTTCATATAAGGTCCGTTCGGTTTATAATAAACGTCTTTATACAATTGTAGAACAGCGCCATACACTTGAAACGTATAAAACAACTTTCGTAACATTTTTTTTGCCTTTTCACGTAATTTTATTTTGTTTAATATTCTAGGTTTTAGAAACATCCATCCAGTATACGAACCTAAACCTCCATAGGTGTCAATTTCTTCTTTAAGACATTTTTCTATATATTGTTTTAATCCATTTGAATATTCGGGTTTACATAACTCATCCCTTGCTTGTGTGAAAGAAGGTCCTGGAAATTGCGAATAATAATCGTTCATAGTAACATGATTATACGGATTGTTTTTTTATATCAATTAAAAATTGATATCCTGTACGATTCTCTATACTTTTGGAGATGGATGCTCTCTATTTATTAGATACCTTGTATGGTTTAGATATAAGGTATCTAATTTAAATGAATCAGAATGTTTAAACATACAAGGACAAATGAAGATAGTAAAATCATGGAAACGGTCTTCGGTATAAGCATAACCCATCGTAATTATTCCTTTAATTTATTCGTATGAAATAACGGAAATACTTTTTTATCAAACGCATTTAAGTCAAGAATACATTGTTTCGTTTCTATCTTGGTGTCAGACTCTATTGTATTTGGTAATCTATCAAACGTAACCTTTTTACAATGTTTAGAGAAGGATTTAATTTTTTCTTGGACTTTAATATATTCAATCATTAAATTCACCATATCCATATGAGCTTCTTTAATTATATCCGTTACATATATACCTTTAAACATATCTTGCGTCATTTCATCTACCTGTTTAGAATATAAATTATATTCCTCTAGTGTTCTAGATTGAACTTGTTTTTTTTTTAAAATTTCTTGATATACCGAATTCGCTAAACATTTCAAGGTTACTTCAATCGCATTAAATTCGTTTTCGGGCAAACTATCTTTCATTATGGAATAGAGAGAATTATCTTTGGTTACATATTAAATTTAATCGTTGTTCTCTAGTCGGATTGTGAAAAATGTCTTTTCCAACATTACATGTATTTGGGTTGAACGATTGAAAGGAGGTCTGTTGAAACAAACCTGGAAAAGGTTGTTGTTCTGGTCTACCATCCACTGTATTCTCATACATATCACTATCCGAAGAAGGTATATATACCGATTGTTCGTTTCGTTGCAATGCCATGAATTGACTGCGAAGCGTGGATTCAACGTCTATGTTGGTTGCGAATCCACTCCAAGGGGCCATATTGTTTCCCGGATTAAATACTTGTCCTGGTTGATAAATTGGATATGTATCCAAAGGTACAGAACTAGGAATCACTGTATCTACAACGGGTAATAACGCGTATTTTGTAGACACTGGACGAAGACTAAATTGCGGTTGTAATGGACGCGAGGGTTCATTCCTTTCACATAATCGTAGATTCAATTCATTATCATACTCTATGTTACAAACCTTCAACGTTTCAAATACATTTGACATTACTATACTATATTTGGAATAAAAAAAATTACAATTCTGCGTCAATCCGAGATTTTAATATTTCATTTGAAGATATATTCAAAGCAATATCTTTATTATAGATATATTTTGGTGTTATATCATCCTCTTCGGAATTAGCGTCACTCGTTGAACTAGATATAGGTTCATTGTTATTTATTTTTTCAATGGTCTCAAAGTACTTTTGTTCTTGTTTCATAATACTGATAAGATTTTTATGGGACTGAATTAAAAATACTTTACGAATGTCTGGATATAAACTCGTTTCTAACTTTTCTAAACTATCGTTATATTCTTTTAACAATATAGGAGTTAATTCCTTTTCGTTACGTGCATTGGTCAATGTATGGGTTAATAGACTTTGGCTTTGTAGTATAATTTCCATCTGTCTTGGAAAATCCCTGAACTTGATGAGTGCAGAGATAGAGGCAATAATAGAGGATAATGCGATAGGTACAAGAGCAACAATATTGTTACTCCATCCCATCTGGATTTTCATAGATTCAAACATACCCGTGGCAAGGGATATAATAATAATCCCTTTATTCCAACTATCGCTATCTTTTTTTAGTTGTTCATGTGCCAGCGATAATGCATCCCTTCTGCTTCTAAGGTCCTGAATCACCATCTTTAAGTTTGTTTTTTCCATATAATATAATCATATATTATTATAATGCATTAACGATGGATATGTTCAAGTGCGTAAAGTAAAGTAAGTTCTTGTTCTTTTAATTTACGAAATATCAAATGTTCATGCATGACGATTTGAAAAAAACGGTTCAATCTATTTTTACATAGAATAACGATTCCTTTGTCTTCTACTTTAATCTCACATACAAATCCTCCCGATGATAATTTTATATGGTCAGGGTCAATCATATGTATGGTTCTGATATAAGATCCATATTTCATGTCAGGCATTTCATCTACGAACATATACTGGTCTAATTTTAGGAACAACTCGCTTGTTTCTTGTTTAGACAAGTGTAATTGACGCAATATATTCATTTTGTGTGTTTTGACGCGTGTCAAATCCAATTCCATGAGTGACTTATTTTTTGTATCTTCTAAAGCTAGTAATAGTGTATCTATATTCAACAAGTTCATGCTTTATATACAGAATTAACTTTATTACACTTTGAAATTGTTTGTGCGTAATATTTAGGAATAATTTTTTTTTCTTATACTAGTTTATATATGTCGTATCCTTCGCAAAGCAATGGTTCATATGGTAGTAATCCCTCATCTAAATATCGTAATGGCATGTACGGTCAGCAACCCTACGGTAATGGGATGAGCGGTCAGCAACCCTACGGTAATGGGATGAGCGGTCAGCAACCCTACGGTAATGGGATGAGCGGTCAGCAATCCTACGGTAATGGGATGAGCGGACAGCCTTCCAACAGCAATGGGATGAGCGGACAGCCTTCCAACAGCAATGGGATGGACGGTCAGTCTTCCAACAGCAATGGTATGGACGGTCAGTCTTCCACTAAAAAAAGTGGTTTGATGAGTTTGTTTAGTGGGGGTAGATATAAAAAAAGACGTTCCAATAAACGTTTAACCCGTATTAAACCTAAACGTTCCAATAAACGTTTAACTCGTATTAAACGTAAACGTTCCAATAAACGTAAAAACTAAAGTATACATTAATACTAATTTACAGTAAATATGTAATCTACCGAGTTGATTACCATTAAAAATGTATACATTCTACAATGTCATTGCGGATATGACGCATAATTTGGCGAACAAAACGACCGAAACCCCGTCAATTCCCAAGGACTGACCATATCGTACACGATATTGTGAGCGACTAGTCCGCCGTGACATACCCACCCTGTAACCAAAGTAAAAAAACATTTTACTGATTCTAAACGAATAGACCTATGTCAACGATAGGCCTCGTCCATATGATAGTGTATGACCGATTATCTTCCACCCAGAAACGTCTACCATCCACTAAATCCGGAACCTACTTCATTTGCAGCCAAGGGTTCATTCAAGACCGTATTTTGCATACCATTTTGTTCTTGATACATATGGTTAAAGTTTGGACTCGTATCTGTGGGCAATTGTGTCATTTGAGAGTTTGTTGGAAGCAATTGTTTTGTGTCGTACGACGTATCGGTCGGTTTATGTCCTGAGAATGGTTGCGTTACACGTACTGTCGTTTGTGTATTGGTCATAGGTTCCATTGTACTTCTTCCATGCCATAGGTCAAGTCCTCTCTCGTATAGTAAATTTACTTTAGACCCAATTTTAGATTGCATCGTTAATAATAATAATAAAAAGGGTAAATAAAAATTAAAATCATTACCCCCCGAATAGGGAGTTCCACTATAAGTAGGAATATAACGAATGGCTTTGTTTGAAAAATACATTGCTACTACCATGAAAGCAAGTTGAATTAATATTTCTGCTAATATTTCCAACGAACCCTTGGATTCGTCGTCTTCTGGCACAGTATATCTTACAACTTTTAAAATAAAAACACAAGGTAATATGGCTAAAAATGTATATTGAATTATATTCATCATATCGGATGTACTATTTTCATCAAAATTAAAGACGGTTTTAAAAAATCCGGTTGAACCTCCTATAATTGTATTTTCGTTTTCATCACTCATATGTGTATAAAAAGAAATTAAAATTATATTAAAGATTATTCTTTATAGAGGTTTCCTTAATTTAAACCAGCCTTGGTTATAAACAATACATATTTATCGGTCATCCTATACTATATTAATAAATATTTAACCGGATATACTAAATATTAAGTTGCGGTAAATAATAATAATAATAATAAAGAATATTAGTATATGAATAATTCTGCGACAAAACGATATCGCGCGGTCGTTCAAGAAAAAACACCTACCTTTCAAAGAGGACAAGTCTCTAAGGCACAACAAGCACCTAAAAAATTACCAACCGCAAATGAATTAATACTATTGCATGAAGTATGCATACGCGACATTAATGTTAAATTAGAAAAAATGGAAAATGAAATCAAACTGTTAAAAAATGAAAGTAATAAAATAGAGTAAAGAAAAGACTTTACCTTTTAGGTTTGAATGGTTTTAATTTTCTACTTTTTATTTTTTGTTTTTCTTTTATCTGTGCTTTTAGATTGGTTGGATTGATTTCATCCATAGTTAAAGGGGTATCTTTGTTTATCTTCTTAAAAGGACGATATACAGGATACTGTTTATTACTTGCAACATTACGCCAATCTTCTTTAAACCATGCGGATAACCCTTTTTTGGTTTTTTTACCTTTGTATCTACCACCACGTTCTTTATACGTTTTTACAATCCAGCCGCTTTTATATGCTCCATGTGTTTTATATTTCTGGTTGGCTTCACGTTTTACTTTATTATACAAGGTTATATCCAAGGGTTTATTCATAATATATGTGTATATATATTATGAAAGCAAGTCAAGATTATACGATATCTTTGACATGGATGGATTTATCATCTATCCATCCATCATAATGAGGTTTTCCAATATTCACGGAATCATATTTACAATTCCACGATTTTAATTGTTGAAGAGTTAATGTATCCCAATTCTTTCCGGATACGGAACCTCTAGTCGTCCAATAATGAATTTCATTTCCTTCGTCGTATAATTGATTCACATAACGAATTATATTCATTTTTGGTGTGGATATATAATAATCTTTTTTATAATTTTCACAAATGGTTCCGTCTATATCCACAAAATATATTTTTTTAGGAGTATCAAACGGTCTTGGTATAAAATCCAAACGTCTTAAACTAGGGGACTGAGGTGTAAGGTTTCCGTACGGTCTAGGATATACTTTTCCAATATTTTTATTTAAAAAGTCCGTTTCAAAGGATAGAATAGAATAAAACATACTTATCCACACTATAATATGTAAATTCATTAAATACTATATTATGTATCATTTAAATCCTATTGGATAAGTTTATATAAAAGCATATAACGTATATAAAAACACCGATGAGTTTTTAGGTGTAACATGAAAACACGCGTGAGAAATCAAAAAAATGAAATACAAACCTCTATAAATGAAACGTTATCTTAACCCATGGCAATCTCTCTACCTATCGCTACGGTCGTCGGAGGCGACCTTATCGTGGACTCGTTGAAACACGAACACGGTGTATTGCTGGAAAGCATCAAAGTCCAACGCGAAAACTATGGTGGGTTTTGTGAAGACGAAGATGAGCTCAACGAAACTCTTATGCCGATTGAACAAGACCCCGAACCTTACGCCAATGGTTCCATCAAAACGCGCCCGATTCTCAAGAAATATGCGTTGTCTCTATGCGAGAAGTTGGATTTGGAATCTCGTATGGATGCCTCCGCGGAGGCGTTACGTGATGTGGGTTTGACACCGCAACAAGTGAAGGCAGACATGAAGCATTATGTCTCCCTATGTGAAAAGAAAATCGCGTCTCAGCAAGCACTTTGCGAACAACTACAAGAACAAGTGAAACAACTGACTGATGTTGTCAAGTGTATCGTGACTCACCCCACATTTGATAATGATTACGTAAGGGATGGTGGGGCTTCAACAAATAATTTAGGTGAATTAGTTATTATGCCTAAGCGCGTTCCAATGTCATTATTAACAAATTCTATAGATAAAAATATGCCAAACGTACAAGACTTCCTCCTGGAACAAGGATTACCTTGTGAGGGGCGAATTCTACTTGAGGCGCACCCCCCTAGTTCAGGTTGGAATGAAAAAATTAAAGTAATATCGTCTCTTCATTATGCTTGTTATAAAAACAATATGACAAGTGTTAAAAAGATGTTGAACTATTGTTCTGATATTAATGTCAAGTCGGTTGTAATTCCGCCACATATGAACTATACATCAACTGAAATTAATAAAAATTGTACTCCCATTTCACTTCTTGAAATTGCTACAAAGAATGGTTCCCTCGAAATGGTCAAGTTCCTTCATGAAAAAGGTGCCAAAATTGGAGACACAAAATACCACGTCCCCAACGGGTCAGAAGGTGATTTGGTCGCTGGATATTTACAAACGCACGGGTCGGCACCGGTCGTCCGATTTTAAATAGAAATACGATTGTAGTTTACAACACTTCTTAAATCTTGTAGGTTATTCAACGATGCGATCTAATTCACACACATTGGTAATTACAAATTATAGATAATAGACATGTTCAAATCATTGGATACATCTTTTTTCATTGATATATAATCACAATCTAAACTGTAGGGTTTCTCTATGATATGTTGAATTTCAAACGTATCGTTTATTTTATTTCCAAGAATCATATAACAGGCATGTCCATACGTAGAAGAATGTTTTGACCATAACAAGGTATCCTTTAAATGTGAATAGGAATTCTTATTGTATTTGTAACAAGAGTCATAAGTATTAGACCATTTGTCTAATATTGTATTGCGTAAAGGTATTTGAATGGATACAACATGTTTATTGAAAAACATGTAATCCGAACTTGGAAACACTAAAAATAGGGATGAGAACCTCATTTATATGAATAAAATATATATCTTTATATTATGTTATTGATACTTAGAGGACATATACGGAATTCATTTAAAAATGACAAATTATACCATTTGATTGAAACTATATATAAACATATACCAAATTTATCTATATATATACATACTTGGAATCTATATGCCAATACGATTAGTTGGAGACATATAGAAGGGAATGATTCCTCTGTAAGTGATATAGATATTTATAATTACTTTAAAGATTTAAAACATTTAATCAAACATATTATCATCGAGGATGATTCTAACATAAATTTAATAGGTAAAACCGACGGATTGATTGGTAAGAGTCGAACCCCCTTATTGGGTTGGAAAAATTATTGGTATGGTAAATAT